>Ga0302286_10001624_pt1 | contig 16430 bp, 14 predicted proteins | sample III_Fen_E2_3_FD_198765 | JGI IMG/M metagenome (GOLD analysis project Ga0302286, IMG submission 198765) | Peat permafrost microbial communities from Stordalen Mire near Abisko, Sweden - III_Fen_E2_3 | ecosystem: Environmental > Terrestrial > Soil > Wetlands > Permafrost | place: Sweden: Abisko...
CAAATCTTAGAGGGGTTACTGATGTTAAATTCTTCCTCTTTAGATTGGAAAAACTTTTTGCTTAATTGGACTTACTCCCCATAAATTAATTGTGATCCAAGACTTTGGCTTTCATCTTCTTACTTTCGGTTCCACCAAACTGATCTTCATAACCATCGGTAAATAAATAAAGGGTATCGCCTTTTGATATTTTAAAATCGATTGCGGTAAAATCTTCCTCTTTATTATGAACACCTACTGGCATTTTATTAGGCTTATATTCAATCATTTCAGAGTTGATGTCAGCAGGAATTACAACTAAAGGTCTATTGGCTCCCGAAAACTGAGCCTCCATAGTTGTGGTATTTACAACAACTAAAACAATATCAATTCCATCTTTTGAAATAGCCGAAAAATCGTTTTGATTCAATACCGTTTTTATTTGTTTTCTCATTTCGGAAAGCACGTGATCGGTTGACTTAATTTCCGATTTTTTAATTATTTCATTCAAATAACTAATTCCGAGCATACTCATTAAAGCTCCAGAAACTCCATGTCCAGTACAATCAGCAACAACAAGAATTAAATATTCTTCAACTTTATTAAACAAATAGAAATCACCACTTACAATATCTTTAGGTTTATAGAGTACAAAATAATCGCGACATTCTGTATCAAGAATATGCGTATTAGATAATACTGCTGTTTGAATTGTTTTAGCATAATTAATACTATCTGTAATGGTTGTATTTTTATGTTCAAGTTCAGCTTTTTGTTGTTTTGTTTCCTCTAGCAGATTATTAATTCGCTTTTCAGCAATATAATTAAGTTGCTGTAAATATAAATAACCCGAAATAAAAATAACGAAACTCAATAAAGAACTAAAATTTATTGCTCTAATATCATTTAACAATCGAATATCAATGTGAGAAAAAGGAGGAATAAATTGATTCACATAATCAGTAAAATAATACATAAAGATTACCCATAAAATACCAGAAGTCAACTTCACTTTTTCGTTTAAGTCGAATAAAACAATTGGTGCAACAATAACTGAAAGATATGAGAATTTAATCCCAATACTATATTTATCACCTAAAAAACCTGACACAACCATTAAATTAATGGTAGGTAATATTGTTATATAAATTCGAGATGCAGTTGTATAGTTTAATTTATTCAAAATAATAGTACCAAAATAAAACAGTCCCACTAGAAATGGAGCAAAAAACATTGGACTACCCAAAAACACCAACAAATAGATACTAGTAAAAATAGGTAAGACTCCAACAGTAAATGCTAAACGGTTACTTATTATTACTTTTCGTTTTAGTCGTTCATCAGTTATTTCAGTAGTTCCAATATTTGAAATAGAACTAAAAAAATGTTTTATCATATCAATTATAACCATACAGAATAAATACCTAAACAATTTTATTGTAAATTACAACTCTAATGCAATCTTAATTATAACACTTTGCAAATATAAACGAAAGACATATAGAAAATTAGATTTTTACAATTAAAAACGACTAACTTTTTCATATATTTCAAGAGCTAACCCACATTATTAGTGTCCAATCAACAATATCATTTAATTAAAAGAAAATTGAAAAGCTTTTTACCCCATATCGTCCTTTGTTTTTTTTGCTTAAATTCTTTCGCACAAAGTCCAATAATTGGAAATTATCATATTTATTTTGGAAGTTTACATAACCATTCAAATTATTCAGCCGATGCAAAAGGGAAACCTGACTCGGCATATATATTTGCTAAGAACACATCAAAACTCGATTTTTTAGGTCTTTCAGAACATTGCATTTACCTAACAGAAAGTAATTGGGACTCTTTGAAAATAGCCGCAAAATCAGCAACAAAAGATTCTGTTTTTACCGCATTTTATGGATTTGAATGGAGTTCGAGCAGTAATTTTGGACATATTAGTATTTTTAACACCGATTCATTTACTACTGTATTAAAAAGTTCAACAAGTACATTTCTCCAAATTTGTAACTGGATTGAACTTCATAATGGGATAGCTTTCTTTAATCATCCTGGTCGTGAAAATAGTAATGGAACAGAATTTATGCACTTTGAAACTGCTCCAATCAACAATATTGTTGGAATGGAATTGTGGAATAAAGCGAACGGATTTTCAGTATACTATCAAAACGATGGTTATTTTAATAATGACACAAACAAAGGCTTTTTCGATGAAGCATTACGTCGAGGCTGGCGTATAGGTGCATCGGGCTCTGAAGACAATCATTGGGCTACGTGGGGACAATACTCCAATTACCGACTTGCAATTTTAGCCAAAGCAAATACTCACAAAGATTTAACAGAAGCATTATTACATCGCCGTTTCTATTCAACCCTTGATAAAAACCTTGCTCTTTCTTTCAAAATTGATTCAAGTGTAATGGGCGATTCTATTTTTGAGGGCAAACATCTTTTACAAATAAAAGCATTTGATGTGGACAGCGAATTATTCACCAAATTTGTTCTTATAAAAAATGGTGACACGTCACAGATTTGGCAAACAAATTCAAAAAATATATCAATAGATGATTCAATCAACTGTAAAAAAGGAGAATACTATTACATCATAGCTAGCCAAGAAGATGGTGACCAAGCAATTTCATCGCCTATTTTTATTGGGAATAAAAAACCTCAAATAATTGATACTGTTAAAACGAATATAAAAATTGGAATTGATAACATTCATATTTCGCCCAACCCTTTCAATGAGTACATTACTATATCTAATCCAGAGAGTGAGGAAATAACTATTAAAATTATATCGAGTACTGGAAATGTTATCTACAATTCCGAAAACATCATAGATAAAGCCATCAAAATAGTTACTTCTGATTATCCAATAGGTATTTATTTTATTTCAATTATAAGAAAAGAAAATTCAACTACATATAAACTTGTAAAATAGTTCGTTTACATAAATTTAAACAAAAATCTAATGATAACCGAAATTAGGAAGGCTCGTGCTAATGATCTCCCAGTCATACTTACGTTACAAAAACGTGCATTTCATCAAGAGGCTCTTCTTTACAATGATTTTACAATTTCACCACTTCATCAAAGTATCGAAGATATTATAAAAGAGTTTTCAGAAAAAGAAATTTATGTTGCGTGTAGAGATAATGATATCATTGGATCTGTTCGTATTTTAATCGATGAGAATAAAGCATTTGTGGGCAAGTTAATTGTCGATCCTGAGTTTCAGAATAAAGGAATTGGCAGGAAACTTATGCTATTCCTCGAAAATCAATTCCACGACATTAAACTTTTCGAACTTTTTACCGGTGAATTAAGTGCAAATAATATCCACTTATATGAAAGTTTAGGATATAAAATTATAGAAACAATAGCTGAAAACGATACCGTAAATTTGGTTGTAATGCAAAAAACAATTTCATAAAAATCAATCTATTGACTCAATGTAAAACGGAATATTGTTCCATTTCCTTCTTCGGTTTCAGCCCAAATACGTCCATTGTGTTTTTCTACAAATTCTTTACAAAGCAATAATCCAAAACCAGTTCCAGTTTCATCATTTGTTCCTTTTGATGATTGAATTTGAGTAACATCAAACAATTTATTCAAGGTTCGTGTTGACATACCAATACCTGTATCAGTTACAGAAACAGTTATCTCGGAATCTCCTCTTTCAATGTTAATCGCTATTTTTCCATTATTTGGAGTAAATTTTATTGCATTTGAAATTAGATTTCGTAATATAGTTTTTGCCATATCGATATCTACATTTGCTTCAAATCCAATAGGAATATAATTATTAACGGTTAATGATTTATTGTCAATATTCAATCGAAGAACCTCAATAACATCACTACATAATTTATTCAAGTTAGTTAATTGTGGTTCAAAAGGCAATTTACCTGATTGAACTCTAGCCCAATTAAGTAAATCTTCTAAAAGAGTATAAAAATGTTTTGATGACTTATGGACAATCGAAACTAAACTTTTAATTTTAGATATATCATAGTCATCGATATTATTTGCAAGTAATTCCGAAAAACTAATTATACCAACAAATGGACTTTTTAAATCATGTGCTAATATTGTAATAAATCTATCTTTATCGGCATTTAATTTTTGAAGTTCTTTTTGTTGTTGGTAAATTTTAAGATGAGTGGCAACACGGGCTTTAACCTCTTCGGCCATAAATGGCTTTGTAATAAAATCAGAACCACCACATTTAAACGCTTTTACAATATCTGCAGTATCGTTCAACGCACTTATAAAAATAACAGGAACATCATTTAGTATTTTATGTTCTTTTAGCATTTTACAAACCTCAAAACCATTGAGATCAGGCATCATTATATCTAATAAAATAAGATCAGGTTTTTCCTTTTCAGCAACTTGTAAAGCTAATTTACCATTAGGAACTGGTCGAACTTTATAACCTTCATCTCTTAGTAAATCACCAAGCACGCGTAAATTATCAGCTACATCATCTACAATGAGTATATTTTGATTTGGAATAATTGTCATTTTGAATTCCTTTACTTTTTAAATAATAATTGCAAATGAGTATAATCATATTTCATTGCTAAAGAACGTAAATACGAAGCTAAAGTTATATTTTGAATCTCTAACTCTTTAATTAGATCCATAAGCTTATCAATATCAGCAACTTCAACAGCATCAAGCATTTGTTGCACAAAACCAACATTTAAATTAGCTATTTCAGTCTCAACACTTTCATTATCATTTGAATAATTACTTTTGGTTAATTCTAAATCGTCTTCGTAAATATATTTCACATTTAATACTTGTCCGATTGTTTGTAGCAATTCATTTTCGTGAAATGGTTTACGAATAAAACCTTGAATATTAAAGGTTTTTAAATTATTTTGTTCTTCTTCTAATGTACCTGCAGTAAGTGCAATGATTGGAATATTTTTCCCATTACTATTCGACTTAATTCTCTTAGTTGCTTCATAACCATCCATTACGGGCATTCGCATATCCATGACTATAAGATCGGGATTCCAAATTAAAAACTGTTCAATTGCATCTTGGCCATTATACGCTTCGTTAGTTTCAAAACCAACTAAATTGAGTAAATTGGTAACAATCTTTACATTCTCTTCTTTGTCATCAACAACCAAAATCCTTTGTTTTCTTTGTTGTTTATCGATTCCAATTATTCGTTTACTATACTCATTATCAATAGCATTTTTATCTCCTTTATTTATTTTCACATAAAACGTAAATGTTGACCCTTTTCCAAACTCACTTTTTACAGTAATATCGCCACCCATTAAATTTGCTAGTTCTTTGCTTAATGCCAGCCCTAGACCTGTACCACTCCCTTTGTTTATTCCTGAACTTGTTTGCACAAATTGCTTAAAAAGATTATTAAGTTCTTCTTCGTGAATTCCTGGTCCAGAATCTTCAATAGAAATAACTAAAAAGGTACTATTTTTACCTTCTGTTTTAATCGAAACACGCACAGAAACACCGCCTTGTTCAGTAAATTTAACAGCATTACCAATTAAATTAAAAAATATTTGACGTAATTTACTTTGATCAATAAGAATAAATTGTGGCACATTTTCATCTATTTCATACGAGAATGTAATATGCTTTGACTGTGTTCTTTCTTTAAAAATAAGCTTAATATCTTTTAAAAAGGAATGAAGATCAATATTTACGGGCTTTAATACTACTTTACCTGCTTCAACTTTCGAAAGTTCCAAAATATCGTTTATTAATTCTAACAAATGTTCGCCAGCTCTAATGATTGAAAATGAATATTCCTTTTGAGAATCCGATAAGTGTCTATCGCGATTGAGTAATTGTGAAAAACCAATAATAGCATTTAATGGCGTTCGAATTTCGTGTGACATATTTGCCACAAAAATACTTTTCGATTTATTAGCGGCTTCAGCCTCAAAAGCCATTTCATTAGCTCGGGCATAAGCAATTTCAACTTCTCTAAATGCTTTATCTAACTCTATATTTTTTGCTCGCAAATCATCTGCGGTATTCAATAAACTAGCTTCAATTTCTTTTTGTTGAGTAATTTCCCAATTCGTACCAATTATATTTAAAGCATTTCCATTCTCATCACGTTGAACATTAGCTATTGCTCTAATTGTATGAATTGAACCATCAGGCCAAACAACTCTAAATTCAGTATCAAAATCTTTCTCTCCACGAATTGCCATTTGAATTTCTTCATTCCCTCGTTCCACATCATCTGGGTGAAGTCCAGCAATCCAAGTTTCATAAGCCCCAACAAAACTCTCTTTTTTTATACCATAAAGAGCATACATTTGTGCATCCCAAAGCAATGAATTATGGACTAGGTCGTAATCCCAAACCCCTACTTTTCCAGCACGGGTAGCTAACTCTAATCGAGTAGTTATTCTTTTAACAGCAAGTTCAGCTTGTTTTATTTCTGTAATATCGGTAACTAACACATAAAATCCTTTTACAATATCACTAGCAAAATTGGGTATATAATGTACCCATACATAGCCTGTTACACCGTTTGGTTTATGTAATATTCTTTCAAAAGACACATATTCTCCCGAAAGAACTTTATCAATATTTGGTTTATTTAATGCAAATAACTCATCCCCCATTAAGGTTTGCATTGAAATTCCGTACATATCTTGCTTAGTACGTCCAAACCATTCTTGATAAGCATTATTAGCAAATCCACAAATAAGATCTTTTGTCCAATAACCAACCATTCCAGGTATATTATCGGTCAAAATACGCAAGAATTCTTCCTGTTCCTTGAGTATTTCCTCACTCTTTTTTCTTTCTGTAATATCTTCACCAGAACTTATTGTTCCAACAATATTTCTCTCTGCATCGAATAATATTGTATTATACCATAAAATAGTTTTAATTTCACCCGTTTTTGTGCGAATATTATATTCATATTTAGCTATATTTTCAAGCTCACCCTTCATTAGCTTTTTATAAACAATAGCTATTTCCACAACCAAATCTCCGTCCAAACAGGTTTTAAACCAATTTTTCCCACGCAATTCATTATGAGTATATCCTAATAGTTTTAAACCATTTTCATTAACTAAATTAATATTGCCATCAATATCGAGTGAAATAATAATTTCTGAAGCAATATCTAAGTAACGTTGTGCTGTTTGTGTGCTTTCAATTAATGCTTCTTCAATTAATTTTCTTTCAGTAATATCTTCTTTTACGGCAAGATAATTTATCGTTTCACCCTTTTCATTTTTAACCGGCGATATTACTGCCGATTCCCAAAAATATTCCCCATTCTTCCTTTTATTTTGAATAATACCATACCAGTTTTTTCCTGATAAAAGTGTTTTCCATAAATCATCATAAACATATTTAGGAGTAAATTCCGATTTTAATATTCTTGGATTTTGCCCTATTGCTTCTTCGGCTGTATAACCAGTTGTTTCTGTAAATTTTGGATTTACAAAAACGATATTTCCTTCCAAATCAGTAATAACTGTTGTAACAGGACTTTGTTCTATAGCTAATGAAAGTTTTCGGACCTGCTCATCAACGAATCTTTTAGCTTCATCAATCTTTTTAATTTCAGTAATATCTTCATAAGTACCTAATAAACCTATAACATTATTATCGGAATCGAGAAGAGGTACTTTTGTTGTTTTCAACCATATTGTTGAACCTGTATTCGTTGTTTGTGATTCTTCATATCCAATCTTACTAATACAATTACTCATTACCTGATTGTCGTCGAAAATATAAGCTTCAGCTTCTTTTTTCCAAGCCATATCATAATCACTTTTCCCGATTATTTCAGACGGTGAATCTTTTCCTGCATCCTTTGCAAATAATGTATTACAACCTAAGAAAATTGATTTATTATCTTTCCAAAATATTCGAACTGGTATTGTTTCAAGAACTAATTGAAGCATTTTATTAATTTCGGAAAGCATTAATTCGTTTTGCTTAATCGTTTCTTCTGTCTTTTTTCGTTCTGTTATATCTCGAGTAACACCAATAATGTATATTTCTTCATTTATTACAATTATTGACGCTGAAACTAAAGCAGAAAAGAAAAGTCCATCTTTACGGCACAAACTTGTCTCAAAATCCTTACAACCAACATTTTCCTTTATTTCTTTAACAAAACGTTCGCGTTCTTTATTATTTTGCCAAATATTTAATTTTATAGTTGTTGCATCAGAATAATCTTCTTCAACATACCCAAACAATGTTTTAAAACCTGTATTTGCTTGAACAATTTTGCCATCGGACATTCGAGTAATGGTTATAGCATCGGGATTTATATTAAATATTTGTTCAAAATATTCCTTTAAATTAGCTTCACGTTCTTGTGAATGCACTAACAATTCATTAATTTGATGTAATTCTTCGTTGAGTTGAGAATACTCTTTATTCTGCATTTCAAAATCTTGCGTTTTAATTAAAAGTTCATGAGTTCTTTCATTTACATTTTTATTCAAATCAACAATTAACTTCGACTTCAATTTGAGATTTAAATATAATAAGACTAATAATAACAGAACTGATATGACAAAAAGTGAAAAAAGTAAAACTGTCGATAAATAAATATGATGTTTTTCTTCTTTAATTCGTGCAAGCAATCGATTATTTGACAAAGCATAAAAACTATTTAAATGACTCATAATAGACATTTTAGCTCTATGATACTTTTCACTATATAAGAGTTGAATAGACTTTTCTCTTTTAGATTTTAAAGTAGTTGTTCTATTAATTAATGTATCACGAATAAGGCTAAATGCTTCATTTTCGATAACAACTAATGAATCTGAATGTCGTTTAGTTTCCTTAAATATTGCTAATTCATTGGGAGAAAAACCAGCTTTAACAAATAATGTAAGTAGAGGTATTTTTGAATTTCGTTTTAATGTAGGTTTTACTCCATGTACGGCAAATAAATCCCAAAATGCATATTCATAATTTTGAGGACGTAAAGCTTCACCATTTCTAATTCGAATAACCTCGTAAAATTGATTTCGAAACATCGTATCACCAGTAACCACATATGTACGAGCTAAACGAGTTAAATCATCAGAACTTTGACGTAATTCATCAACTAGATTATCGGAATTATATCGAGATTCGTTAATTGATTCTAATATTTTTTGACATTGATTTAAATAATAAAAGCAAATAAAAACAGATACGGTACATATTATGAGTAAAACATATACTATTGTTATAAAACGATGTAAACGATCTGTTATATTTTTCACCATAAGCCCCTACTTGTACAATGCTTTTTTTTCTGAAAAGCTAAGATAAGAAAATATACCCAAAAACTTTCAAAATCTCACCCATTTTACAAAACGAAAAAAGCAATCTCCTTTCGAAGATTGCTTTCCTTATAAAATTATTTTATTAGAATTATAAAATGTTCAATTCTTTAAGAACGCCATTCATGCTACGAACTGCTTCTGCACTTTTATCGAATGCTGCTTGCTCGTCTGCTGTAAGTTTGTAATCAACGATTTTTTCAGCTCCATTTTTACCAATTACAACTGGAACTCCAATACAAATATCTTTTTGATTGTATTCACCATCAAGCATTACGCAACATGGGAATATTTTTTTCTCATCACGTACAATTGCTTCTACTAAAGCTGCACCTGCTGCACCTGGAGCGATCCACGCAGAAGTACCTAAGAATTTAGTTAATGTTGCACCACCAACCATTGTGTCAGCAGCAACTTTTGCTAATGTATCAGCAGCAAGAATTGAGCTAACTGGAACACCATTGTAAGTAGCTAAGCGTGTTAATGGAATCATTGTTGTATCACCATGTCCACCAATTACTGTTCCTTGTAAATCTGTCGCAGGAACGTCTAATGCTTGGCTTAAATAACATTTGAAACGTGCACTGTCAAGTATTCCACCCATACCAATTACACGGTTTTTTGGAAGACCTGTTTTTTTCAATGCTAAATATGTCATTGTATCCATTGGATTGCTGATTACAACGATAATTGCATTTGGAGAATATTTCAAAATGTTTTGAGCTACGTCGTTAACAATACCAGCGTTTGTTCCGATTAGATCTTCGCGAGTCATTCCTGGTTTACGTGGAATTCCTGAAGTTACAACTACTACATCAGAACCTGCAGTTTTGCTGTAATCAGCTGTAACACCAATAACTCTTGTGTCAAACTCTAATAAAGCGGCTGTTTGAGTGATGTCTAATGCTTTTCCTTCAGCAAATCCTTCTTTGATGTCAAGTAATACGATTTCACTTGCTAATTCTTTTTGAGCCATTACATTTGCACATGTTGCACCTACGTTGCCTGCGCCTACTACTGTTATTTTCATTTTGATTATATTTTAATATTTTAAATTGATTATCTACGCCAAAGATAATCATCAAATCGATATAACAAACAGTCAGAAATAAAATTTTAGCAAGTATTTTAAAGATTATTTTCCAGCAGAAATTCGTTCATACAATCCCATTAAACGACGAATTGATGTTTCGTCATTAAACTGTTGAACATATTCGTACCCGCTATTAGCTAATTGTTTATAATATTCGGGAGAAGTAAGTATTTTATTAATACCATCGGCAATCGTTGATGGGTCATCAACATCAATATAATGAGCTCCAGGACCAGCTGCTTCGGGCAAAGATGATACCTTTGAAGTTATAACAGGAGTTCTGCTATACAATGCTTCAATAATTGGTATTCCAAAACCTTCGTATCGCGATGGAAATACAAATATCTTAGCTCTATGATAAATTGCTGGCAAATGCGAATTTTGTATATATGGTGCAAATACAATTTTCGATTCCAAATTATGTTTCTTAATATAATCTAAAACCTTCTCTTTATATTCTTTCCCATTACCAATAACCAGCAAAGGTATTTTAAGCTTATCGCCTAATTGATGAATAGCTTCAACAATCGATAATAAGTTTTTACGTTGATTTATCGTTCCAACATAAAGTAAGTATTGCTCTGGTAATTTATATTTTTGTAATGTTTCTGAAATTTGCTCTTCAGTAACTCCTTGTTTGAATGCATCATTACAAGTTTGATAGATTACCGAAATTTTATTTTCTGATATTCCATAATGCAACATTATATCAGTTTTAGTACTTTCGCTTATTGCAATTATTCTATCGGAATTATTGCAAGCATATCGAAACTTAAAATCATAAATTTTTCTGTCGAACCAAGGAAAATCTTCGGGATGGAATTTGTAAATAATATCGTGAATTGTAACAACACGGCATGTTGAACTTTTTTGTATTCCAAATGGTAACTCATGCGATAAACCATGATAAATATCAAGCTTTTCTTTTTTAATATCATTTGATAAAAATGCAGAACGCCACATCCATCCAGGCATTGTTTGAGGATGAATTACATTATATTCTCCATTTAAAAATGATTCAGTTTCATTATTTCGAATAACTTTGGGAGTATACAAGAAATATTCGTTATCAGGGAATTGTTTTTTGAGCTTACCTATAAGCGTACGGCTATAATTACCTAATCCGGTAGTATTATTAAAAAGTCGTTTTGCATCAAAGCCTATCTTTAACATACTTATAATCCTGATGCTAAAATATCTGCGACATGAATTGCTTTAATAGGCAGTTTATTTTTTTTAATATAACCTTCAAGATTAATCAAACAGGAAGCTTCTGTTGTTACAATATATTCAGCTCCTGTTTTAATTGCATTTTCAACTTTTTGAGAAACCATTGCCGATGATATTGCCGAATGTTTTACAGCGAATGTTCCACCAAAGCCACAACATACTTCACAATCGTCCATTTCTATTAATTCAAGACCTTTTACATTTTTCAACAATGTACGAGGTTCTTGTTTAATACCGTATTCACGTAAAGCTGAACATGAATCGTGATAGGTAACTTTAGCGTTAAATTCAGCTCCTAAATCAACGCATTGAAGTTTATTAACAAGAAAATCTGTTAATTCAAATATATTATTTACGATACTATCGCAATAATGAGATTCGCTTGTTCCTTTTAATAAATCGGGATAATGATTTCTAACAAATCCAGCACATGATCCTCCTGGACTAACAATTGGATGTGACATATTAAAATCAGCTACAAACTTTTTAGCCAATTCTGCAGTTTCTTTACTATATCCACTATTAAAAGCGGGTTGACCACAGCAACTTTGTTTTGGATTATATCGAATTTCGCAACCTGCTTTTTCCAATATTTTTACAAAGTTAAAACCAGTTTGTGGATACAATTGGTCTATAAAACAGGGAATAAAGATTTCAACCGTCATATGTATATTTTGATAGTACTGCAAACTTATGCATTTTTTTGTTCTATGACAACCAAAATCATCACGAAGCTTTAAGAAATTACTTAGAAGAAATCTTGTACCTTTGCAAATATATATTTTACAAAATGATTGGATTAATTGAACTTGAGAATATCGAATTTACGGCATATCATGGATGTTTTCATGAAGAAAAAATTATTGGTAACCGTTTTATTGTACAATTAAAAGTAAGTACTGATGTATCAAAAGCTAGTAAAACAGACAATATTAATGATGCTTTGAACTATCAAACATTATTTGATGTAATAAAAGAACAAATGAAAATCACATCAAATTTACTAGAACATGTTTGTGCTAGAATACTTGATGCCATTTACGAACGTTTTGGATTAGAAATAATTAACGCTTCAATAACTGTTTCGAAATGCAATCCACCCCTTGGCGGAAAACTAGAAAAAGTAAGTTTAACATTAAGTAGATAAATTTTAAATAGCTTAAGCATTGCAATATTAAAGAAACATTTTTATCTTTGCCGTCTCAAAAAAACAATCGGTCTCTTAGCAAAGTGGCTATGCACCGGTCTGCAAAACCGTTCACGGCGGTTCGAATCCGCCAGAGACCTCTTTAATACCTCTTAAGCCTCTGATTTTCAGAGGCTTTTTTATTTCCACTATTGCAATACTATTGCATTTTACCACATTTTACACTCTTTACTATATTTTTAATAATTCTCGATTTTTTTTATCTTTACATATCAAAATTGAGTAAGATGAATGCAAAAACAATCAAAATCAAAACACGATTTAAAGAATATACAAGAATAATTAAAAACAACTTTGATGAATGGTGTGATCAAGCAACAAATATTGACTACCAATTAGCAAAGAAACAGTTTGATTATTATAAGAATGTAAAGGATAAAAAGATGTCAATTGACATTTATATGACGTTGTCAATAGATAAAATTAATAGTGCTTATTCTGAATCAATTGACAATATAATAAAGCTCAAATTAATAAAAAACAAACTAACTTCACTATTTTCGTTAAGAGAAGACTTAGTTATTAAATATTTCAGCAAAGAAACATTTAAAATTGAAGACTATAGAAATCTAATGTCCGAATTTATCTTAACAAGTTTTAATTTAAAAGAAGAATCAATCGCTGAAAGAAATGAATTACAAAACATTCCCATTATTACAATAAACACAGAACACTTAAGTACGGTAGACATTATCCAAGAAGTTGTTCCTCAAAATATTCAGATAAATGAATATAAATCTTTATATCCCTATTTAAATATTACAGATATTGATTTACAGAATCAAACGATTCTAGCAAATAAAATCAAATTATATAATCTATGTTTAGGTTTAGCAAAAGAATACTTAAATGGTAAGAAAACCAAGCATTATTCTGCAAGAATAATGGGCTATATATTTCAAAGTGAACTAATAACAGGAGGAAAAACAAATATTGAGAAAAATAAAATATGTCCATCACTAATCGGGGAAACGGTTAGTGACATATCCTTTTTAAGTAAACCGGGCACAAATAAATCAAGTATTTTTAACGTGACAACAATAAAAAACTTACAACGAATTAGAGCTAGACTAACAGAAGATAAAAATATTAACTCGGAATCTATCACAAAAATTATTGATTCAGATGTTAAACTATTAAGCTAATCCTATTTAATTGCGTTAATATAAAAGCCCCATCAAACGACAGGGCTTAAATTTTATTTTAACGCTTTAACGATTAAAGCAATTGCCCAAAAAGCTACAGTTGAAACAACGATGCCTTCAATTACTCTAGCAGCATCTCCATAAACAGTTACAGATGTATTACCATGGCTTAGTTTAGCTTTGGGCTCTACTTTGTAAAGATTACTCATAGAATTTGTATTACTATATTAATTACTTCCTCCATTTGCCCTGAAGGTTTTAGGCAACAGAAATTAGGATTCTGTTATTTCTCCTTGGTCACACCTTTGTGTGGCTGTCCGTTTTGGTTCACATCAATTATATGTCCAGTATTAGAATCACGTTTATACCAATGCCCATTAGGGTGTTGGAACTGCGTACGTTCTTTTACTGCACCATTTCTGTGTCCATCACCGACGTTTCCGTTTTTGGCCATGTTATACAAAATTTGGTTCATAAGCTATTTTATACTAAGGTGCTTATGTTTACCCAAGGAATAAATTTGGTAGTAATACAAAATATCCTACTTTTACATTCGAAAATAATTCACTGTCCAGGTAAAATATATTTTCGAACATCCGGAGTTCTATTCCATAGACTCCGGTTTTATTTTTTTATGCTAACGACGAAAAATCACTATTAATTAAAATTATCAAGAATCCTTTGCCTGTCTTCATTTTCTTTATCATTTTTATGATATAATTCAACAAATACAATCCTTTGTTCTTTTTCAAAATGAGCATATATTAATCTCAATCCTGAGTTTACACCTCGTCCTTTCAACGATCGACAAGCAATCTTTTTAACTTTAATAATACATGTTTCTAATCCTAAATTATCTATTCGAAAGCTTAATGGAGGTCGTTCGTTTGGTATTGTTTCAATAACCTTTTTGATAACGTCCAAATCATCATTAAGCGTTCTATATTTTTTCAAAAGATCTTTTAAATCTTTTTTATATTCGGTAAGTTCTTCAAAGATCATTGTTCTTCTATTTCGTTACCGTAGTTTCTTACTGAGAAAGGAGCATCCCTATAAAAAGCTAATTCATAATCAATATCATCTCCTTCTTTTGAAGCCATCCAAGGCAAATCTTTATGAGAATAAGCACTAATTGCAGAAGCCGACCAGTCGCTCATTTGCTCTATCACCCTATCAATTACTTCCTTTTCACTAGCTTTCAATTCTGTTAAATCGGCTTTTTGTAAAGGCAAATATCTTGTTTGTTGAAAATCGTGATATTGAGTTTTGAATTTTTGTATTTGATTGGCATCAATCATTTGATTAATGATTGTATCTAACTTTTGAGGTACTGGGCCATAAGGAAGTTTCCGATATTTTGCTCCAGTTAAGTGTTCCTCATATAATTCATAATAATTAAAATCCGAAAAATAGAGTAACTTATATAAAACAGTTTCACCAACATTTGGTTTTCCAGCACATCGCTCTAAAATATAAAGCAATACATTTTTAAACTTATTTACTTTTAATGAAGGTACAGAAATTCGCTCATCCGATTTTTTAGATTTTTTTTCTTCTACATCATCAAGACTTTGGATAGCATTAAAATCTGAAGACATAAAATCATCCAATGAAAAGCCTAAAATCATCGAAATTCTTTGCAACTCAAGTATATCGACACTTCTATTCCCTAGCTCAATTTGAGCTAATGATGGTCTAGAAATTTCGACACTTTTAGCCAAATTTTCTTGAGAAAGCCCTTTAATCTTGCGAAGTTCGGTTATTCTCTGACCAATTTGCTGTTGTGACAATCGTATGCTCATAACTATCTATCTAATATTTTTATGATACAAAGATACGAAATGTTTTAATACAAAACAAGTCTATGTTCTAAATTAAAACATAGACTTGTTTTGTATTAGTATTAAATATTAATAGAAAATAGTCGTTCAAAACATTATAAAGAAAACAGAAATATAAATGATTGAATTTTTGACCTTATTTATTTACTATATATAGATTCACGCAGTTATTTAGTTAGTTAAATTGATTTTCCATAGAATTACAGATGGGAATAGTTATAAACGGACAAAACATAATTTGTAAAAGGGTAATTATGTAGAATAACGCATTATTAATTATTATCTTGTTATTTTTCTTTACCCCAAATACATAGAAAATTTTCTGCTTCATATGGCTTGAGAACTTGAATTTCTTTAGGAAAAATATTTAATGGTAAACATCGTCCAAGAGGTCTTTTATGAAATATTTTTTTTACACCATTAATAACACCAGCTTGAATATAAACTTTATTTGGATATAAATTTAAATTAAATCCTATACATAGGGTCTGCTGAATAACTCAGCCGCTCCGAGAATCAAGTAGCACATTCAATTCCACTTTTATCGCAGATAATAAAATCTAAATCAGTTATAGTTTTATCAAACCCAATCAAAATCGTATTACGAAC
>Ga0302286_10001627_pt1 | contig 16421 bp, 17 predicted proteins | sample III_Fen_E2_3_FD_198765 | JGI IMG/M metagenome (GOLD analysis project Ga0302286, IMG submission 198765) | Peat permafrost microbial communities from Stordalen Mire near Abisko, Sweden - III_Fen_E2_3 | ecosystem: Environmental > Terrestrial > Soil > Wetlands > Permafrost | place: Sweden: Abisko...
TTTTTTCCTACTTAATAGAAATTCTGTTGAAAAATGCTTTTTTTTTTGATAATACTTTTTTGTTATTCTGCTTAATCTGCAAATAATAATTATTTCTGGAGGGGGAGCTGCATAGCAGAAGAATGCGTTCTAACTTTTCTAATTTCCTTACTTGTTAGATATCATCACCCTTGTCTGCTCTCTCCCTCCCCAGTTTCGTCTGGCTGATTTCTCCTACCCAGCGGGGATTCTTTGCTATTTCTCTCCTTACACTACAATCATCACATAAAGGCATTCTTTTTTTCCTTCAGATTCTTCAACACAATACTTTATTTTTCTCACTTTTCCTGATATGCCTGACTGAAACAATGTAAGTCTTGAAATATTCATTTTTGTTAATAGTTCCCTTTAATTTTTTTCATTTGATTAATGAATTAGTAGACATTTCCACTAAGAACACACTGGTTTTTAGATAATTACAATTTGTCTTATGTTCTATTTAACTTCCCCTGCCTTTTTTTAGGAAAATCTACTTTTAAATTTTATTGCTTACAAAAAATTGTGCTTTTTATGTCTCTCTCTCTCCTCTCGAAATAGCTAAAAAGCATTAGCCAAAATTGAAAAAGCTTATTTGAGTAAAAAACAAAAGTAATACTCTTCTATTTTAAATACCTTGATTAAAGTATGCGACCTAGAATTGGAATTAAAGAACAATTACAAAAAAAAAGTAATCTTACCAAATTCTTTCTCTTTCATCTATCTTTCTATCACTCTCTTTGTTCTTTCTTTTCTTGGAAACTATCAAAAAATTGATAATAAACTCACGCCAAATCAAAATTACTGGCTCAACTTTATCAAACAATACAATTATCTGATTAACAAGCATACCTAGCAAACAAATTCATTTACTGAAAAATAGTTTCCTTATCACTGGAAGCAAAAAACACAGTTCGAGAGTTAAAGAATATTTGGAGAATCTTCACTCGTTGAAATCATGTGGGATTGAGAGGAATACCAACGAAAGCAAAAAAAATTCTTGAGTTTTGATGCGATGTGATGAATAAGGGAAGGGGGATTTATTAGAACCAAATGCAGAGTTAAAAGGTGAGAGTTATTTATTCTTTTTTCCCACAGAAGAAATGCATTTTTCTTTTTTCAATCTATCAATTTCCCGTTCCTGATGAGGAAGTGTAGAACAATTAGCTATTATGATTACAAGAAATAATTAAAAATGCGGGTAAAGAAGAGATTTTATCTTTTGGCGGGGAGAACAAGCGTATTCCAGTGGAGAAGGAAAGGGAATTAGAATGATTTAGGTTTTCAGAGGAGAGAGGGAAGAAGATTGTCAAAAAATAACAAATAAATCAAGAAAGAGAGAGAGAGTGAAGAAATACAATACACTTTCATTACTTTTTGCAGATAATTAACAAAAGAACAAGATAGTTTAAGTTCCTTTCAAAGATATAGCAAGCGGAAATATTATTAATATCTTACTACGAAACTTAGAAGAAGTGAAACAAAATATGAATTACGGCGGCAACACAAACTCTAACAGTAATAATTCAGCTTAGAATCCTTTTGGCACTTCACACAAAGACAGAAGAGCACCTTTGTATAATATATCAGCTAGGAAAAATTAGATGGAATAAGAACATTCTGGTTAGTAGGTTGATTATGCTTCGAAAGCGCCAGCAGGGAATGAGATGATTGGAATGAAGGTGTAGAGTACGAATAACTAAATATTGGGAAACAGCAACAATAATATGATGAAACTTAATAGTAATTTTAATAATGCTATGTAAATTGAAGCATCCAAGAACGGATCAGCGGCATAGGCAGCGATAACGTAATCGACAGCGTAACTGGAAACTCTGAGGGTAGCATTGAGAGATGCCATCGATGAAAATGAAATTGTAAGACAGAAAATAATGCAAAACAAGAGATGATATTTTTGAATCAAATCACATTAAGCAAAATAAAGCAGAAAAAGAGAGAGAGAGAGAGACTCTTTTTGTTGTTTTTGATTCTAAATTTCGATCCTTCTTTGCTCTTGCTAATTCATTTTCATTTTCTTGTTAAATCTTTAGTTGAGAAATCGAGTGACTGAAGTGGAAGCTCTATACGCAGCTGCTGAAGATGAAATCGAGAAAAGAGACTAATGCATTCAAGAATTAGTAGCGCAAATCGATAAGGTAACAGAAAGATATCTATTATAAATCAAGGGAAAGCAGGGGAAAAAACAAGAAACTATTTATCTTATTTTGTTTTTGAATTCAAAAAAAAAAACAGCTCGCAACAGCAGCAGATCATACTAGCAGCGGATAGAAGGGGCTTCATATCCACAAGAGAAACAAAAGTTAGTGAAGAGGAAAGAGTGAAACCACAACAGCAACACAGCAGTTCACTTGAAGCAAGATTGTTTTGGGATGATTTCTTGGGAAATAATAAAAATGAATTTTGAATAGCCCAAAATGTATCTAAATTGCAGAAAACAAGCGAGATTAACAGCAGCATCAACAACCAAACTTACAATTACTATCTCTCCTTCATCTTTCTCTTTATTATTGTATATAAAAATGTAATGTATTTCCCCATAAGTTATAATTTCTCTCTTCTAAGCAAGCTGCTTATCAACATCATTAGGACATTTCCCTTTTAAAAATCAGAAAATCTTAAGAACCTCCAAAACTACTAAAACAATTATTATTTTTGAAAGAATATCTTGAGCGGTTGTTGCTGCGCGTTATTGCATGCAATTTGATTGATATTGAAATGGTAAAAATATCAAGCATCCCAAGTTAGAAAGCGAGAGGGAAAACAAAATAGGGAAAAAAAAATTACATCATAAAAAGGATTGGCAAGATTTGTGTGTGTGAAAATCTCTCTATCTAAAAATACAAGCCATCTGAGTGTGATATATCTCTGCAAAAAAACAAAGAATTAAAAAATAGGAAAAAAGAGATAAAGAATAGGCGAAATTCCTGTGGAGAAACATGAGCGCCAGTCGTCTGCAGTAACAGCAAGTACAGCACGAGAGAGCTATGGGTAAGTGAATTGAGAGAAATAGAGGAAGTTCTGCGTGAACATATATGGTTTGGGGTGTGTAGAGAAATTTTCAAATGGATTATGGGATGTTCGAGAGCGAGGGATCGAATGAGTGTTTCAAAAACTATTTTACGGATTTTTTTACCATTTTTGCATTATTTCGACGTTTGTTTTATCTTTGTGCTTGGCTTTGCTTTATGATAACAGGCGTCGGCATGCCTCATCCTGTGCCTTCTCGATCTACCAGAGAAATGAACGTAAATAACATGATTATTCATTTTAACTCTCGTTCGGTCTTTGAAAATGTCTTATTATGTCTGCGCGGTTTTGATGCTTTTGACAATTCAATTTTTCTCTTAAACCTATGTGCTTCTTAATGTTTTCTTTTGTTTGATTTGGAATCTAGATGGCTGCTGAGAAGATGGAAGACGAATGCGGGAAATTACCAGATTTATACATGAGAAAATTTAAAATTCTCGAGAGACTCTAAGCAGAGCGTCCAGCATATCCTTTCGCTACAAATGTCCGACAGGGCACCAATAAGCCTGTGTTTATCTAGCACACTTTATGGGATAAGGTGTTAAAGGAGGTTTACTGGCGTGCAACTGATTTTTAAGAGGAAAAGAAAGCGAAAACAGCTTAGGCATTCCATTTAGCCAAGAAAATGAAAAAGAATATGAGTAAAAGGTTTCTAATCCGTGATGAGCTACATTTCTTCCATAAGTTGATATGCTTTTAGATCAGCAGTGATGTAGAGTAGTTCTTTAGTTAAGTAAAGGTCTTAACGGGGAAAGGGAGTAATGTGTCTATCGCGTAGTCTTATAAACCACCTCACGAGGTTCTGGCAATTAAAGCCTAGGAAACAGAAGCCCGACAGCAGAAGGAGCTGGAAGAACAGCAGAAGAAAAGAGATCTCGAAATGGAACGAGAATAAGATGAATTTGTGGATTAGTTCTTCACCGATGAGAATAACAACGATGGGGTTAATGCGAATGGAAATGGCAATGTTCATGGGAATAGTAGTAATTTGAGTGATGATGGTAATGTGAATGTCAAGTAGCATTCGATGCAGAATAATACTAAAATCGAAGATGAAGGACATGCGCATAATAGTGATTAAAGTGCTTCAGATGACAAAAAGTAATTAAAGCCGTTTGCTAGATTTGCAAAGCAGATCATGGATATCAATCCGGAGAGTTTTGACACACCTGAAATGAAGATCATGAGTGAGTTCAGGGATAACTAAAGGAAGAAGGATATTCTAGATAAATTAAGGGTAAAAAGAAGGGGAGAGTTATTTAACTTTTTAGTTTTGAATTGATTTCTAAGATGGTTCATTCTTTGTTTGGATGTTGTTTCTCACAGGATACAATAATCAAATACGGTGGAAAGAGAAAGGAGCGATCGAATATTGATATAATCTTCAACATGATATTACCATCTTCACAGCCATTAGAAGGAGCAGCTCCAGCAGCAGGCGGATAGATGAAACTTGAAGGCAGTGGAGTAGGATTGCTAAAACTCGAAGGAGGTTAGTAGAATTAGCAGTAACAGTCAGATTAATTAGAACACTCCCCATCAGCAGGTTTCGGTTAGCAAGAGGAAAAAGATGAAGAAGATGAAGATGAAATAATCAAAGTGGAAGGGAATGTAAAGGAGTAAATGAAATATGAATATCCAGAAGAAAAGAAAGAAGAAGGAGAGAAGGAATCGTCTAAGAATGGCAGGTAGATTGTGATTCCTTCAGTGGAAGATTTGGTGTAAGGCGAGTAGCATAAGGAGGTAGTTTAGGGAGAAAACAAAGTGGAAGATGGATAATAAAATGAAATGTCTGAATAGTAGAAATAAGAACATGTGAAGATTGGAGTAGATTCCATAAATAAACCTGAAAATGCAGACAACGAGAAGGAAGAAAAACAGGATTCACTGGGATAGGCATAAGAAGAATAGCAGAAACAAGAACAGCCATCAGATCCTTAGTCAGAGCAAGGATAGGAAAAATAATAGGAATAAGAAATCAAACCTCAAGACGAACCACTAATGAAGGAAGAGCATGTCGATGGACAATAGGCCAACCTAGCTGGGAGCGAACCAATTGAATTAGAAGAGGATATCACTAAAATTGAGGATATCAATGCAGAGCACAAAAGAACACAATAAGCTAATACTAATGACGATACATAGCATGTTTTGATTGAAGTGAAGGAAGAATAAGAAGAGTAGATTAAGTAACAATTAGATGATAAATTACAGGAAAATAATGGCTAAATTGCTGGTGCAGTCTCTACGAACGGAACAGCAGTTGAGGACAAATCAAAAGAATTAATTGTTTAAGGTGAAGAAGAGATGCAACTTGAGAGCAAAGGCGATCAAAAAGCGCATGGGAAAGACACTACTAATGCGGTAATCAAGGATATACAGAACATTGCTGGCGATTCGTTCAGTGAATTACCATAATAGTAGCAATAATCAAATCTCGCTGAAGAAATTGGTAATAATTCATAACAGCAACAACCACAACAATCCTCTCTGTCAATGACCCCTGAGGAGCAAGCTTACATGAGACAGCGTCTTTCTCTTATGTGCCAGCAACTCGACTAATCAGCGTGTAGTATTATGAGTGTAGAAGGAACAAAAAAGAAAAAACGCAGAGATGATACGTAAAAAGAAACTCTCAACGAAGACTTTTTATCGCACATTAAGATCTTAAACCCGCACTTTGATCCGAAGAAGATCAAGCACGAGAATCTCAATGAGTTATTGGTGTTTAATTACAATAAGAATGCCTTACCCGGCGAGTTTGATAAGATCTTCGAGAAGACAATAAATAATTATTTGGATTTCCCAAGGGATTTTGGGTAGATTCCAAGAGTGCAGGAAGTAGGCGAAGATGAGATTGAAATGAAAGGATAAGATCTGTATGATCTACCGTATGAGACGTTCTGCTATACGCATGGCGCGGATATTGATAGATTTCTCAAGAAAGTGCAAAGGAACATGTAAGCAGAGATATTTTTAAAAATTTCTGTGTTGATGGTGACTTTTAACTTTTCTATTATTTAGATCTTTGATGGCGAACTAAGAGCGGCTCAACCAAGTGTTCAGCACGTAACCATTTAAGGATCTGCTGCAATTGGAGGAGGTGTTCAAATCTTGGAGTCCGATTGGTCGAAAAGATAACAATCTCTATGCGGTGTACAGTCAACGAGATTCCAAGGTTGTGACACGGGTTCTCACTGAATAGGATATCATACAAGCTGAGAAGTATCGCTCGTTAGCAATGATCACGCAATCACCGATATTCTTCTTTTACTTTGAATATTATCAAGCTGTCTGGGGCAATAAGCCACATCTTATTTCGAACAGTCTCAATTCGAATCCCATTACCAAGCGTAAGAGAGAGAGATAAACTGACAGAAATATGATGTTTTTTAATATTGTTTTTCTCTCTTTCTGTAGACTACTTCTTCACATAGAAGATCGTGGAGAAACTCGATTGGATACTGCGTATCAGGAAGCAGGAGAAGTTTGTGTACATCACGGAGAACATCCTACCTACGATGCACTAATTCATAGGTGATAACACAGACGTCAACGAGGATTACATCTAACAATCCAACAAGCGCAAAATCGAAGAAGAACTTCTCAACAACGATAAATCTACATTTATCAATGACGAAGATGCCTTTGAGAAAGCTGTCGAATAGCGATAGTAACAACCTAAGACAAATTTATCCAAACCATCTACGGAAGTCTTCCGAAATATGAACAAATGTTTCTCGAATTACTTCAATTCCAGTAATATTTAGGATTTAGGGAAAGGCAAATACGAATACCGAAAAGGGATCTTAGAGTACGCCAAAGCTATTAAGAAAACTCAGTTCCCAATTGAAACGAGAGACGAAGACAAAGGAAAGACAATCGATTACAGCTCGTTCACGAAAATGGTCAAAGTGGAAGATGTCAAGTAATTAATAATATAATCCCGCGCGAATCCCTTTGGCAGCAATAGCAATGGTAGCTCTTCCCAACCGAGATTCACAAGTCGAAAGAAGGTGATTATTGAGTAAAGTAATGAATTATTGTCAGTGATAAGTCACCTGAAGAACGTTCTGCCTTCGTAACCAAGTTAGTAATCATAGCAGGCAGTGTAGCAGCAGTAATAGTAGCAATAGCAATAACAATAACCAGGATAATAGCCGCCTTAACCAGGTTAAGCATCACAATAACAAATGCAGTAATCGTCCTCTGCAGCAGCGGCAGCAACATCAGCAGCAGCTATGATGCAGTAACAACAATAACAGTAATAAATGGTTTAAGGCAAAACAAACATGGGTGAGATGATGAACACCTACAGAGGACCACCTTAAGGTTTAGGACCAGCTGTTGGCATGTAACGCTAGCCTATGCCTATGATTAGACAAAACAGCAATATCCCCCCGAATCAAGTTTAGCAATAGCAACAACAGCAGTAGTAACAGCAGCAGTATTCCCATCCTTATCCATAATAACCGCCATTGCAATAGTCCGGGAATCCTAATAGCTTAGCACAATAGCATCAGCAGCAATAGCAGCTACAATAGCAATAGTCTGGCTAAAGAAGTCAATAGCCTTAGTATGATGCGTAAGGAGTTCTAATCCATCCATAGAACATGAACATGCAATCAATGATGATGCAATAGAGAGGAATCCCACCACATGGGATGAATCCTGCTTAAGTCCAGCAATAGTAGTCATAATTACCACCTTAGCCTATGGAAAGAGGTATCCCAGGTGGTGCACCATAGCTGCATCATTCTTCTTCGTAATAGCCACCACCTTCTTACCCATAATAAGGATAGCAACAGCAACAATCGCAGCAAGGTGTCATGTAGCAAGGCCCATAAACACCTCATCATCATCACCATCCTTCGATGTAAGGCCCTGGAAGTATGCAGCCAGCACCACCACCTTATCATCAGCCGCCGTATAAATAGTTCCCACCTTAATCATAACATTAATAAATCCCTGGAAACTACCCACCCAATATGCAAGGTCATATGAGTTAATAGCAATTACAGCAGCAACAGTAATCGAGTCTGCTTTAATCGCAGCCACCGCAGTCACCGTAGGTAAATGCATAGCTACCACCTTCACAGTAGTTGGTGCTGACGCCGTAAGCTAGTATGAGTCAGCATGAAGCACTACCGATCAATAAGAAAATTAAAAAAGGAGATGATCCATCACCTTTGAAGAAACCACCTGCAAAGAAGAATGCAGCTGCTGCAGCAAGTTCTGCTGCTATTGCTGCTGGAGCAGGTGAGAACGAGAGTGAAAAGAAGAAGAAACCGCCTAAGAAGAAGAAAGCAGCAGAGGAGGCTGCAGCTAATCCATGAGGATCTCCATTCTCTTGGAGGGTTCGCTGTTTGGTTTGAAATTCAAAAAAGCAAGCACAGCTTGGTTAAAGATTATTTGTTATTTCGAATGTTGTGCATGTGTTGTAAAGTGTAGGGCATTACTTATGAAAATTAGAGTTTTTGATTATCTGCTCATGATTGCCATAATCAAAAAGTATTATTAACAAATCTTAGATTAATAGTTCTTGTTGATAAATCCAACAAATTTTATTGATTTTTACTTGGTAATTTTCAAAAAAAAAAACAATTAAGAAAAGTGTGCATAGTTTAATAAGAAAAAAGGCACTTTTTTGTCAATAATTATTCTTCGCTGATTTTGAAGTCCAATTTCTAAAAAAAGTGATATCAACTAACACACATGGATCGATCATCTCTAGAGAATATTAACGAGGAGAACTCGCAAGATGATAATAGATCATAGAAATCAATTCTTTCCTCCAGGCCATAGCAGTAGCAATAGATTGGTGGTGATACAGCTGTAACTTACATGAATAAGCAGAAAAATAAATCATTCAGAAAAAGCACTTTCATTTTTTCATTGGACGAAATGACCTATTCATGATCTTGTTTTGTTGATAAACTAGCAAAAGAGAAGCAGCATATCACTTCTCTCAGCTTAGGAGAAAGTAACAGGAGAAGGAGGATCACAACGTAAAAGCAAAGAAAACCCCGTAGATATGCAGATGCGAAATGAAATGGAGTAGCAATTGAAACAATTTCAGGAGAAGAAGAAGTTAGAAGAAGGACAAAAAGCCATCGAAAGAGCTTAGTAATTAGTTTAACAGATAAACAAACAAGCGAGAAAGCAAGGTATCGATGAAGATGATAATGAAAAGTAAAAATACTACTAGCAGCTCATCCGCAAGAAGCGAGAATATGAAGACGAATACATGAAAAAAGTCAAGGAGTTTCATATGACAGAAGCGATGGATATGGATAAAATATCAAACTTCATCATCGAGAACTTCCAAACTGTAAGGGTTTTCATAGGAAAATAAATGGGGGAGTCTTATTTCTTATCCCTTTAGATCATTCATTTAAAAGTTAAATTGTTTAAATCCTTTTTTGCTTTGATTTGTGGTTTCTTCCATTATGATAGAATCTGCAAGCGCAACGGTAGAAGTTAGAAGAAGAGGTAAAAGTCAAGTGCTTTTTAAATCATAAACTCTTTAGCTTAAATGGAATGCCTTTTGCTGTTCGTTTTTGCACAGATTAAATAAAGAGAAAATATGACTGAAGTTATCTTTGCACAAAACAAGAAGCTATTCCGTAAGCATAAAAGGGATGGATTGTAAGTTGCAAACATTATATTTTTGTGTCTGCTAAACAAGCCCAAAGATTGCCTCAAGTTGCTGATATTCGATCTCATTTTTTTCGTCAATCCAAGGAGATCTTCCATCCTATTAAACAAATTGAGTAATTCACACAAAAAAACAGGAATACTAATAGAGATTTATTGCTATTTTTTTGGATAGAATCAAGCAACTCTACAATGAAATCAAGGAAAAATAGAAAACCTATGATGTCTAGGAATATATGGAATAGCGTGCGATGGAGAAGGTATTACTGTTTAGGAATGATTTCTCTTTTGAATTTACTGTTGTTTTGTTAATAATTTTACCAGCTGGAGGATTAATACTACAGAGCCTATTTTGATTGGTCAAAGGAGTAACCCAGGGCAGAAGATCAACGAAATAGAGTCCGTGAGCTGTTTGTAGATTGCTTTGAACTCGCATCGACTCTTAACAGTAAAAAATATTTAGAAGAAGAATTATAGAAATAATGACAACTTCTCAATATTTTGGGAAAAGGCATTCTAAAATCTATCTTTTTTTATTGTTTTTGGTATTTATTAGACTAACCTGAGAGCATGGACAAGCCAGCAATATGGCATTCCTTGTAATTCAACGAAAAAGAGAAGAAAATGGTTGATACATGGATGGAAAAGAAGAATCTAGTGAAGACAAATAAATATGGTTTTCTTGAAGATGAAGAAGAAATTGATGCAGACGATATTCTCAAGAAAGTGGAGAAATATCTCGATTCTGATTTATTCGTACAGCAAGAGGACGCAGATGAGAATGTGTCCGATGATGAGCTGAAGAAACTGAAGAAACCAGATGAAGAACCTTATAATGAGAACACTCTTGAGAATTATGATAATTAGTAAGAATCTGAGAATGATAATTGAGGAGATATATAAAATGGAGAGTAATTAAGAGGAAAGAGAGGGAGAAATGATAGGAGAAAATACTGAAAAAGATAGGAGAATTGACGAAAGTAAGCAAGAATTTGAATTAAGACAAATGGCAGAGTTTTGTAATATTGATGATAAACCAAGCATTTGGAGCTATTAAATTAAATATTATTTGTAATATGTTGCTAGTTTTTAAGTTTTTCCAAAATTGTCAGGCTTCTTAACATCCAGCATTGTTTGTTTGCTTGTTAGTAATTGAATGGATAGCAAACTCTCTTTCAATATTTTTTGATTCTGGAAACACAAACATTTGAAGGAGAGATATCACGAGAAAGAAAGTTTCAGTGAATTAGTTTTCTTTTTGTACATTGCATTTTGTGTTAAAAGAAACAATAAGTGCGGGCAAGTAGAGAAATCAAGAGAGCAAGAGAGGGGAGAGTGTATACGAAAATATGGCGATGTTCAAGAATATTTTCCAGCTGAATGCGGAGAAGACTACAAATAATAATATTTTTATGTCGAGGCCTTCACTTGAGACGACATGTACTGCTGATATGATGCCACCTAGTGAGTACTTTGATAGCTATCAAACACCATAAGTAGATTGATTCATATTTGGATTTCATATGAGATTTAAAAAAAAGATGATTTTCACTGGAGTTAAATGGTTTTTTATTGAATTTTTAGTAAACCAAACGCAGGGGACTTTTCGATAATACCTCTGCAACAACAAATGATACACCAGACAAACCGACTAGGGAATTGAGTCCAGGGTTACTAAGTGATGGATTAGCTGTCGATGATTTACATTATTATATTGACTAGAGATTTGATACGGCTCCAACAGTTAATTCGTTTGTATGTGGACGAAAAAGAACATTTGAAGAAGTGAATGGAATGGAATTGCTAGATCATGCAGGCTACAATAATTATAATAATAGTAATAATAGTAATAATAACCCTTTTGGTAGGAATTCAGAAGGCATGGAAAGATAATTTAGATAATTCTCCTATGGAATAGGTTAGAGTAAATGAGAGAAAAAAGGTAATTATTAAATGGATGAAGCGAGAAAAGATAGAGGAATTTAAAAGAAGAATTCAGATTATTTTGAAGAGGCTTGATGGAGAGTCATCTGTCTTATGAAGTAATAGGCCGTCATGAATGAGGTGCAGTGAAATTTGAAAATTAGAATGAAAGGAGGAGTTGTTTGTGTAAAGAAGATGTATTTTTGTTATTTTTTGTATTTGAATTCTTGGGTTGGTTTGCATGTGTTTTCAACAAGAATAATGGATGCTTTCGTTGGATGAAAAAGGTGTCCCAAAAAGAATAAGAGTGACTTGAAACGAGAAAAAAGAAAATATGAAAATATTTTACTATTTTTAGCGAGAGTTGCTTTTGGGTGGAGTAGTTAAGCGGGAAAAAAGGATAATTTTTGTATGCAGGCGATTTCGTCGAGCGTAGAATTCTAATTGGAAAAGGATAAAACCAAGCACAGGCGAGTCCAAGAGAGAACGTGAAGCTTAGGAATCACGAGGGGATCTTGTAGTTGCTGCTGGTATTGCTGCTTTTTGGGAGATGGAACAAGGAGCAAAACCTGAATTAGAAGCAGAGGGAGAAGAGGTGGAAATATAAGTGAAGAAGAAGCAGATTCAATGTGAAAAGATTAAAAGGAAAGATCAAAAAGAAATGGACAAAGAAAAAGAAGAAGAAATTGAATAAGAAGAAGATGAAGAAGATGAAGAAGAAGATGAAGAACTATTAGGAATGCCACATAGTTCGGATGATTCTGATGAATAAGAAGGAAAAGAAGATATGGAGGAGGAATAATAGCATGGATAAGGGAATTCTTAAGAAAACGTAATGGATGATTAAAACAACGGAGACAATGATATCGAGGGTGATGATGATGGTGACATATTCTAGAAATACTCTTCAAAGGGACTCTGCTATTATAAAGAAGATCTGCCAATTCTCTAATAAGAAATAAAACTAGCAAATCAACACGTTTAATAAAATAAACCCATTAAAAACCCTGATAGTACCTAATAATTTCAGCAGCTGCTGAATAGCAACGTTTCTAGCTTAAAGCATACCATTGAGCAACAAGAACTCAGCAGAAAAAATAAATATAAAAATGGCAAATAATCCAATTTAACTTTCAATAAATCGTATGGATATTCTGGAAACACAGCGAATAAATATGTATCTTCGAGAAAACGTCGATTGCATGGTGATCCTGATTTTGAATCTCTTGGGTTTGTTGCAAGTGGAGATGATGCAGGTGAAGATTATGATGATGATGATAATGAAGAGAATAATCAAGAGAATAGTTAAGATTAAGAAGAAGAGGAGGAGGAAGATGAAGATGATGGAGAAGAGGATAATAATAGCAATTACGATAAGCACGATGAGAATCATAATATCAACAATGGCAATGTAGCTGCAGTTGACGACCTTGAGAGGAACAACAACAACAATAATTCTTTGAATAAACCATTTACTGCTCAATCTTTCAAGAAAAATAGACAAAACAACGATCCTTAAAATCATCATGAAGATAAAACTGACTTAGAAGACAATTCAGAAGTGATAGGCGCTTAGTTTGAGTAGAAGGTATATTATTCCTCGATGCAGCACTCTAAGTCTGTTCCGTAGAAAGCTCAAAATCAATCCAACAAGCTTAGAAAAGAGCTTCATAGAAAAACAAATAATTTTACAAATTTCACAGAGAATGCAAATTCATAGTAATTTTCAACAGAATATCCTGAACCACCGAAGAAAAAGAAACTCAAAACGGAGGGTAATAACAACAATAATTCTTCATCGTCTGCTTCCACAGCTGTCCTCAACAAAGAGCCTAAATCAGCCAAGAAAAAACCACCCCAACATAGCTAATCTCAAGATCACAGCGATGAAGATTATGACGATGTTGAAGTGACAATTTCAGATGAATAACAACACGAATTGCTTAGATATCACAAGCGGTCTAAGAATTATTTCGGAACAGCTAAATAATTCAATATAACCCATCAATAAGCCAGAGCGATTGTGAAAATACATAAAGTCGAGTTCAAGAATCTTCCTTCTTACTGAAGATCAACACACACACACAAACACACAGTATTTTTTAAAGAAACACTAAAACTATCTGAAATAATTAGAATTTGTTGATACACTGAACCTCTCATAGCTTGGAGAGTTTTTGTTATTTTGTAGAAATAGATTAACTTATTATGTTGCTTTGCGTTATTTTTAGTCTCAAAATTTTTTTCTTCTTGAATTTATCCACAAAACAAATGAAAAGGAGAGAAATTTTTATGTAAATATGTAAGACATCCAAACACAAGTAGTTTATATCTTGTTGGGCTGTTCTTTCTCTCTCTCTCTCTCTTCTTCTCAGGAACCTATTAGATTGTGGGAACTCCTCTCACAGCAAAGCGGAGACTTCAGCAGAAAGTTCGAGCATCTTTTTATTGAGTTTCTGGTATTGTTCGGTGTAGTTTTTCACAGGTGCAAACTCCGAAACGGTGATTTACTCGTTTTGAATATCAAATTTAAGCACTGGAGTTGGCACGAAGAATCTAGAAACAATTGTTTACTCGAAGGGTGTCTTGAGAAGATCGGAGCCTTCACGCTTTTCATATTACTAGAGTAATCTAAGGAATTCTTCTTTGGAGACGCCGAGGATTTGAGAAGCCTTGGTTAAGCTAATTTTGCTGTAAAGTTTCATGGCAGCAGAGAGATCGTTGATGGTTTGGATGGATTTGAAATCCTTTAGGAGGGTGTCTCTCGCGTTGTTCATCAGATCACCGACGTTTCTGCTGGAGATATTCTTGAATTCTTCAAGATTCTGGATGGGAGCGATAAGTTTAGGGCATCCGAAGTTGAAGAGATCAATGAATGTTGGGACATCATATCGGAGAAGTTTCTCATATTTCTCACCGATACGCTCTTTAGTGTTGGCACCTTGTTTCGTGGTCTTGATGGAGATGTCCTTGAAGAGCCAGAAGGTTGCCTCAGATTGCTTATTTGGGTAGAAAGCAAGACTCAAGCATAATAAACTCACTGCTTTCTCGAGTTGTTTCATCATGTTGTCGCTCTAGAAAGACCTAAAAGATAATTTTTAGCATTATTATTCAGTTTTCCTAAGGGATTATTTGTTTTCTTATTCAAAATATTCCAAATGAAGAAAAAGTTAATTACTTGGTCAAGAATGACTTGTATTTGTTCATCATAAGGCAAATCGATTCAAACATCTTGACGGCTTCTCTGTATCCTAAGCAAGCACAACAACAGCAGATAAAGTTAAAATTTGTTTATTTTCTCCTTTCTTTCTTTTTTTCAGATAAAAATTATGAATTTTTTATGTATTTCTTTGACTTACTTCCTAGCATGAGATATGCGAACCCTGCATAATAGAAGAGATTGAGATAAGCTGGAATGGCCTTGGACAACACTAGCAATGTCTCGAAATCAATGATCTCTACTGCTTTAATGGCTGCTTCGTAATTTCCAATCAAGACATTCACTCTGAGTTACCCAATTAATGAGAAAAACCCAAAATACTGTGTAGTTGATTCTTCCTTGAGATCCAATTAACCTTTCTCAATAATCTAAGATCTCTAGATGACGGTCTCGAAAGTCTCTAACACACTCTCTAAGTTCCAGAAAGCAAGATCTCTAGGGTCCTTGGCGAGGATTAACTTCAAACCTTCATCTTCTGATTTCACAGTTCTTCTCCATCTGCAAGCGAAATAGAATTGGTAGATATATTCGTCAATAATATCCCAAATCCAGGGAACAGGCAAGGGGAACTCAACTTAGGCGTGGATAACAGAGTCAAAAATAGATGAGTAATTCTCCCAAGAAGTTGATACAAGCTCGGAATCGAAGGAAGTCTGCAGTCTTGCGAGCGCGTGTCTGTAGCAGAGTTCATTGTAAAGCGCTGAAATATCCGAATCGAGATCAGTATTCAACTCCATTTCGATGTCGTAAGGAGTTGGCCAAGTGCAATCTTTGAAGACTGTCGAGCAAAGCTTGTTGAACTGGAAATCGTACAAGATCAGCAAACTATGGCTGTTCTTCTCGCCGATGAGTTTCTCTAATTCCTAGATGAATTTCACAGCAACTTGGATTTGAATTCCAGGTGCGGAAGGCTCTGAGATGTAATCTGAAGCGAAGATATCCTTAGTTGGGCTCTTGATTTTGAAGTTAGGTAGTTCATCGAGATTGACTGGTAGTTCGTTGCTCTCCAAGTCACTCAAGATTCCTGCGTTCTTGCTAGCGCTGCTCATCTGCTATGTGCTGTTTAATATACTTTTTTATTAAAATTTTTTGTTCGATTATTATTATTTAAGACTTTGATTATTTTCGTACTTTTTCGTATAAAATTGAGTGATTTATATTTATTTTTCTTCTTTTTCTACACAATACACAATGAAAAGTTGCATAGATAGGATTTAATTTCTCTTGATTTTTCTCTTTTATCTTTTGTATCTTTAGTATTTCAAAAAGATATCATTTTTTACTTTTTAATCTTTTTAGGGAGCGAGTTTGGGAATAGTTTGAATCAATACATGGGCTTCTTATTATTTACTTTGAGAAGATATAATAGTGGCTTTTCGTTGATTCTCTCAAATACAAAGTAATATTGAGAAACAAACATTGCTAACTTGAATTTAATAATATACAAAGAACAAAAAGTCCTTGACTTAATTTGAGAAATCTGTAGTTTATATTTTGCTATTCTGGGAAAGTATTCACTGGGTACATTTAGTGAGTTCGACCTCTCATTGTCGGGGTT
>Ga0302286_10001629_pt1 | contig 16410 bp, 9 predicted proteins | sample III_Fen_E2_3_FD_198765 | JGI IMG/M metagenome (GOLD analysis project Ga0302286, IMG submission 198765) | Peat permafrost microbial communities from Stordalen Mire near Abisko, Sweden - III_Fen_E2_3 | ecosystem: Environmental > Terrestrial > Soil > Wetlands > Permafrost | place: Sweden: Abisko...
AAATTTGCATTCGAGAGAGATGAACGTAAACGGACCCGGGCAGTAACAGTCAGAACGATCGATACGTCGGACGATAACAACCATGATGTAATCAACAGCCCGGGTACATACATGAAAATTTCTTCGGATACAAGGACTGTTGGTTTCTATTATTCGGTAGATAAAAAGAACTGGCAGTTAGTACGTTTGTTCCGTAACGACTATCCTGGAGAAATATGGGTTGGATTGAGTACACAATCGCCAATAGGGAATGGTACGAGTACTACTTTTGAAGACTGTTCACTGACTCTCAGCAGTATTAAAGATTTTAGAATGGGAATTTAATTGATTCGGGGTATTCATTTACTTTTTGCTAATTGAAAAATTATATAAACAGACAAATCAAATTAATGAATGCTAACTGTAAACCTAACAACTGATTTTTACCATTAGTACTCCTCTCCTATTCTCCCTTTTATACCTGGTAGTTAAATGATTACAATACTATGACAGGGCTGGTTCCTGATTAATCGACAACCGTCATGACTTTGCAGTTATGACGGTTTTTAATTTAGGGATTGACATTCCGGTATTGTCTAAAAGCATATGTAAGAAAAGTTGAAACTGCTTTTCTCACAATTAAAAAACTGTCAGAATATGAAAACGAATTATCTTCCAGTTGAAATAAATACCGGTTTATACGTATTTTATAACAAACTGTATAGATTCGATAATAAATGTTGGATAGATAACAAATCAAACAAAATAAATGTAATTAAATAAAAAAATATTATTTATCTTTGGCTGGAATATAAACAAAAAAAAGAAATTAACAACTACCACAAAATGAATACTGTAAATTGCGGTATATGACTGTACATGAATTTTAATACAGTTTGTAAGGTATTCTATATCAATAAATAAAGCAAAATAAATAAATTTTAATTAGTAAGATATCATTATAAAAGTGACTTATACAGAAATTTACCGGTTTTTATAGTGAAGCGATGGTTATAAAAAACAAATTGAATGAAATTATTAAAGACAAAAGAAGCAATAGAACAAAGGAGAAGTATTCGTAAATTTAAATCTGATGATATTTCAGATGAGATCATTTTCGAGCTTTTGGATTCAGCAAGATTAGCGCCATCAGGATGTAATTCTCAGCCGTGGAGGTTTAAAATAGTTCGTGATAAAATGGTCATGGAACAATTGTATATCGCCGCACACCATCAATCATTTGTTAAAGAGGCGCCGGTAGTGCTTGTTTGTTGTTTAGATATCAAAGGATATTTAGATGGAACTGTTTCAGGAGTTCAGGATTTAGAGCAAGGTGATATCATAGATAAAAAGATTTACGACCTGTTGATTAATAATGCGAATGAATCAAGAAAGATTAAAACAGATGAAATAATACCAAGGATCAGTTTTAATGTAGCCATAGCGATTGAACATATTGTTTTAAGAGCACTTGATTATGGGTTGGGTTCTTGTTGGGTCAGGTTAGTTGATTGTAACAAGGTGAAAGAACTTTTCAATTGGGATGATAACATTGCTGTTATTGCTCTCTTACCCATTGGATATCCAAATGAAAATCCAAAACCCAGAAAAAGGATGAATATCGAAGACCTTTTAATTTGATTTGCAGACTAATTCTACTTTACTAAATTAAAACAATACAAAAACATAAAAAACCACAACAGACACAATAGGTCACAAAAAATAGATTATAAAAGAACACAATCGGTTAATAGGTATATGTATTTTAAAATTTACGATTCGACAATATTGGCAAAAACATTATTTCTAATGTGAACGCATATTCCGACTTGTCGGAGTTGTGGTTCGGTTTTTATTTTGGTAAAGTAGAACTAATTATGAAAAGGCAAGTTTTTGTACAGGCATTCAGTTTACGTGCCTGAAAATCGTTTTAAACTGCATTTGCTACGGCATTCAATTTTTTTCAGGATGGTCGGTAAGATTTCAGGGATAGAACCAATACCCATAACCGTGATTGTGAGATGTAAGTGTACAACAGGAAAACAGATTTGCGCATGAAGACTTTTAAATCTACATAATTGATCATTGTAAAAGCCAATTTACAGAAGTTACAAGCAATTATCATTCTAAACAGCTATATGAAAGAGAATTTAAAATGGCTTTTATTAAATCTGACAGTATCATTTTCATTTTATTGGTTGGGTAATCTTGTTTTATGGTTTCCCTGGAGCATTAACCCGAATCTTGGTATGACGTTGATGCTAACCATAGCACCATTATTATGGGGAGTTGGAATTTACTTTTGTTTAATCAGATATCCAGGTGATAAATTGATAAAAGGAGCGATAATCAATTCATTTATCTTATTAATAAATGCAGTTATTGAAGACTTTATCTTTTTTGGGTTAATTCGTAAAGCTATGCATGATTTATATCATCCCACAACATTCTATGGTTATGCATTTCTTATGACAATACCATTTATAGAAATAATTATTTTTAAAAACCTGATTATTAAACAAAAACGACAAATAAAGGCTAAAGACTTTTATCTGATCGGGATCTTGGGTCTGGTTTGCCTTGTGATCCTACTATTAATCATAAAACTGGACATAAATATAAACATCTAATCGATTCACTTTTTTAATTCACTTTCATTCTTTTTAATATTAAAACTATGGAAATAAATACGAATGGCATAGGTATTTTTTTTGTAAATGTATTAGTAGCATTGGCTATGTTCATAGGATTACTTTTTTTTATTTTACGCAGCCGTTCACAGAAACAGGTTTTTAAAATATTGTTATTAGGTTTAATTGTTGTCGTTTTCGGAATGACATTTTCACGAATTACATATGGAATAGGAGTTTCATGGTTGATTTTTTATGGACTTCCTGCCTTAAATACATTTGTGCTCCCTCCCCTCGTATTACGCATGTCGAAAAACGAAATCCTCTTATATGTGCCATTCGCAATGATTATGTCTCCTGTTATCCATGTTTTCTTTTCATTTTTCATTGGATGGCATTATTACATGCCACTTTTCTATGTGCCTTACTGGCGAGAACTATTCTTATAAACAACAGGATAAGATTTTGAATTAAAATCCTACCAAATGAAAAGATTATAAAAACAAGAAACATAAGTATTCGATATTAAATAATGATACATTTGTTAAAATAAAATACTTGCATTCTTGCATTTATTATATTCCCGACCCCAAAACTCCCAAAGGGGGATTTAAGACGCAGTATTTTAAAAATACCAAGTAGCAAATTTAATATAATAATGCACTTTTAAGCCAGCATTTGGGGGTTGGGATCACGAGTAAAAATAGTTCATTAAATATTTTGAATTACATAAATGCTAATAGACATGAAAACAATAGAAGCATTGCAAGACGAAACTAAACACAGGGTCTGATAAGTTTAGTATTAAGGAAGTTAACTAAAGTTGAGTGCACGGTATTCGTTTAAGTAATTAATAATCAATAACTGCCAATAAGCTAAAATGCAAGCTTATGTAGATTAACAAACAGATCATTTAAATATCAACTATTTCTTATTTTGCTAAATAGTTGTAAATCTAAGATTTTGAAAGCTGAAGGATGGTGCAATTGTTCAAAAACGATTTCAACCTGAGTGACTAAATCTACTTTATTAAATTAAAACAATACAAAAACATAAAACCACACAATAGGTCACAAAAACATATTATAAAAGAACACAATAGGTAAAATAGTTAAATGTATTTTAAGATTTACGATTCGACAATATTGGCAAAAATATTATTCCTATTGTGAACTATTGTGTCTCTTGTGGTTTGGTTTTTATTTTGGTAAAGTAGAACTAAAAACAGAATATAAAGATTCAGGAAAAATAAAACATTGTTATTATGAAGAAATCATATTACATCGCTGTACTACTTATTTTATTCACTTTATCAATAAGTCCATTGGTAAGTTCACAAAATTTTGCGAAGAATTGGTTATTCGGAGATTTCGGATTGGAGTTTAGGTCTGATACCGTTTTAATTCGACACGATTATGCACCGCACGATAGCAGAGGTATGGGTATTATCAGCGATAAGAACGGTAATTTAATATGCTATACCAATGGTTTCAATATCTGGAACCGGAATCACACCATTATGCCCAATGGGAAAGATGTTTTATTAGCGGCAGGAAGTCCTCTTATTCAGGAATCAATTATTATTCCCCTACCCGGTTCAGGACAGCAGTGTTATGTTTTTACGATTGATGCGTATAATGGGCAGGATGCTTCAGGTCTATATTATTCGGTTGTGGATTTAAACCAGGATAATGGGCTGGGAAATGTTACACTAAAAGGTAAAAAGATACTGAATAATACTACCAATAAAATTACAGCTGTTTATCACAATAATAAGAAAGATGTATGGATCATAACACAACAATATGGCACCAACAAATATTATGCTTATTTATTGACAGAAACAGGACTTACTGAAACTCCTGTGATAAGTACTGTTGGCAACACCTCTATTTCATCATTTGCCGGCCAACTGAAAGCTTCACCGGATGGTACTAAAATTGCTTGCAGTTATGATGATTATACATCAACCGAAGATTTTACGTTATTCGATTTCAATAATTCAACAGGAAAGTTGACAAATCCTCTTCTGTTTACTTTGCCTGTCACCTATCGTGGAGGTGGTGGACTAGAGTTTTCGCCTGATGCAAAAAAACTTTTTGTATACCAGTCGGGAAGTACCGGAGAAAGCGGTTTGTATCAGTTTGATATAAGCAGCGGAACTTATGCCGGGATCAACAATTCAAGAACCCTGGTATTTCAGGATATGTTAAATGGGTTGTACCAAATGCAACTGGCACCCAACGGTAAAATTTACTTCACAAAAGGAGGTGGTCAGGATAGTGGCACAAAATACCTTGGTGTGGTTGAAAATCCAAATGAGTGGGGCAATAATTGTATTGTAAAGGAACTTGGTTTGTATCTGGACGGTTCATCTTCATTCACGGATTTTACACCAAATTTTATTCAGAATTACTTTTTCAAAACCAGTTTTACTTTCGACAAAGCATGCAGTGGTAACCTTACCGATTTTCAGATCAGCAATGAATCAGGTTTAGATTCTGTGAAGTGGAACTTTGGTCAGGGGGGTACATCAGTATCACGTCATCCTCAATGCAAATACAATGAAGCCGGAAAATACACCGTAACCCTGTTGGCATATTATCCCACAAAGACGGATACACTCCAAAAGCAGATTACCATCAACCCTTCTCCCCGATTCGATTTGGGGAATGATACAACGGTTTGTTATGGGCATGAATTATCGGCTGCTTTAGGATTTAAATCATATCATTGGAATACCGGTGACAGCACCCATTCAGTTATAATTAAGAAGTCCGGAATTTACAAACTTACAGTAGAAAATGAATACGGTTGCCTGACTACCGATTCAGTATATATGAATGTAGCTGCTTTGCCGGTAATCGACTTACCGGATTCCATACAATTAGGGACTCTCGACTCTATACCGGTAAATGCCGGAAATTTTAAAACCTACATGTGGAGCACCGGAGAAACAACCTCTTCAATTAACGTTAAAAAAGAAGGTTGGTATTCTGTGACAGTCGAAAATGAAACAGGTTGTACTGCTACAAAACCGTTTTATGTTTACATCAACAAGCAGACTGCGGAAGATAATGACTGGAAATTTCTAAATCCTCAACCATCAGCTTTAGCCGGATTGGATATTTGCTTTTTGAACAGCCAGGTAGGCTATATTCTCAACAATAAACAGATAATAGGAACTTCTGATGGGGGGACATCCTGGAAAGTAATGATGAGAGTAGCTTCCGGTAAACGCATGGCTTTTAAAAATAATTACGGTTATATTATCGGAAGTATGGGTTCCATTTACAAATCGACCTATATGGGTGTCGGGTGGAATAAACTGGATACCACATTTACGGATAACCTGACCGGAATAAGTGTAATAAGCAAGGATACAGTTTTCATTACCGGCAACAACAAGCTTTATATTTCATTCGACGGAGGTAAAAAGTGGAATACCTCACTTGTTTCCGATAATTCTATAACTGACTCGTATTTTACCAGTTCAACTGTGGGTCATGTCGGGTGTACCAACGGAAATGTATTTAAGACTGTTGATGGTGGCAGAACATGGAGCTTAAAAAGCTCAAATAACTCTTCGTCAAACAATATCAACAAAATTTACTTTGTTGACTCTAACAACGGATTTATTTCACGGGGGTATATGGCTGAAATTTTAAAAACAACAGATGCAGGTGAAACATGGAAAGTAAACAACCCATCTGATGTTATCAATTCATTCTTTTTCCTGGATCCTCAAAACGGATATAGTGCCGGTGAAGATGGTGTAATATTTAAAACTTCCAATGGTGGATCAACGTGGGTGTGGGCTGGTTTTCAGAATGGAAGATATTCTGGAACCGATATTTACAGCCTTTATTTTACAGATACCATGACAGGTTTTGCTGTAGGCTTAAGTGGACGTATTATGAAAACCATTAATGGCGGAAAATCATGGAATGGATATGCTCCCACTTACAATGAAATCAAACAGCTTAAATTGATTTCCAGTACCACAGCTTACGGTCTGGTTGGGAATTCAATCATTAAAACAACCGATGGAGGGAACAAATGGACGAATATGGGAGCTCCGGTTTCGAAAGGAAATACAACCCAATTTGATTTTGTAAATGAAAACACCGGTTATTGTATTGCCGGAGGGGATATTAATTCGTCGGCTAGTGTGGGCATGGTATTTAAAACAACTGATGGCGGAAAAACATGGACAGCAACAAATAAGGGATTGGAATTAATTGACGACAATCTTTATTCCATTGATTTTATTGATGATATGATCGGTTATGTGAGTGGAGGTTATAACAATACAAAAACTTTCAAGACTATTGATGGAGGAAATACATGGACCTTAATTAATAATTACAGTTTTGTCCAGATAAAATTTTTAAATCCGCTCATTGGTTATGGACGAACTTATAATAAAATTTATAAAACCATTGATGGCGGAAAGACCTGGAAGAGTTCATTTGTATTCCCTGACAACAGCGGAATTGCTTCATTTGATTTTACAGATGAGAACGATGGATTTCTTGTTGGTCAAAGTGGTAGTCCTGATCTGTATAAAACAACCGATGGAGGAACAAGCTGGCAAAAGGTAACGATTCCCTATGCATATTATACAAATGTAAAATTTTATTCTCCCAACGTTGGTTATATAACCGATGATTATGGTAAAACGTATCAAACAAACAATGGTGGTGCTAGTTGGATACAGCTGAATAAACCATATAGTGTTTCAGGGATTGAACTTTTTGGAAACGAAATATATGCTTTTGGTGGAAGTGGTGTAATCATGAAGAAAAAAGTTGAATATGAACCGGTAGTATTGACTGTAAATTCCGCTTCTGCAATAACAAATAAAAGTGTTACCCTGTCAGGGAATGTAACATCAAACAACGGACTGATAAAGAATGTACGATTTGAATACGGCATTGGATCGTTGACCAATAAAGTTGTTGCTCAGCCTGATTCTGTTCAGCCCAATGCCAGTATAAATCCAAGTGTGAATCTGAAGGACCTTCAACCAAACCAAACATATAGTTACATGTTAACTGGTACAGGCAATGGCAAGGAGTTTTCAAGCTATATGCTTCAGTTTACCACATTGCCGGATTACGCGATGACGATGAACTACGTTTATACTTTCGAGTCGAACGAAGTAGACGTTTCAGGAAATATAGTTTCGAATGCAGGAGATATAACTAATATTGAATTCCAGTTTGGCACAGACACAACATTTACTTTTAACATGATTGCTCAACCCGCTATTGTTTTGGGAGGAACAACTAAAACAATAACTGCCCATTTAAGCTCTCTTAATCAACAAACCCGTTATTATATACGAATCAAAGCAAACTATAATGGTTCGGTGATATATAGTTTACCGGTGATTTTTACTACAGGCAGTGAATATGTGATTAATATTTACAATCCAACTGTTATTGGAAATACAGCATCTTTCAATTCTTACATTGAGGCAAATAAAGACACTATTCGTAATATTGCATTTGAATATGGCACTACACGTGAATATAAAAATAAAGTTGATGACTTAACTCAAATAAACAAAGGTAATTACAAATATATATCCACTCAAATAACAGGATTGGATTCAGCTTCCGTTTATTATTACAGGATTAGAGCCACTTTGGGTAAAGACGTGATTTATAGTGCGGAAAACATTCTCAAGTTGAAGAGAAGCGTTGTGATGGTTCCTATTGAAACCAAACAGTTGTCGGATAGTTCAATAATCCTGAATGGACTGGTTAATGGGAATGGAACTTACTTAACCAATATAAGATTTCAATATGGGCTAACAACTAACTTTGGGGATTCAATAAGTGGGACACCTTATTATGTTTATAATTACGGAACCAGTTTAGTGTCTTCCACACTGAGACATTTAACTCCCGGTTTAAGGTATCAGGCACGTATAAGTGCTACAAACGGAACGGTCAGATATGATTCGGATGTTTTTACATTTACTCTATACACAACCGAAACGGATAGTTTAAATGATGTTGCCGGAATTTCGATTTATCCAAATCCCGCAATCGATTATGTATTAATTAAATCGTTGAGACCCGTCACTAAAGTTGATATATATGATTCATTTGGCAAATTATTATTGATAACTGAAAACAACAATTATATAAGTATTTCACACTTGCAGAAGGGAATCTATTTCGTCAGGATCTATTTAGGCGACAAGCAAGTAACTAAAAAATTAATCAAGAAATAATCGGGGAATAAATATTGTAGATTTATAAGAGAATAAGAAACATGCTAAAATATCAAAGAAATATTCGGAATAATTAGTAGTGCTTGATGTCGTTTTAATAACTTTGCTTCTACCTTACATAATCTGTATCTTGTTTGAAAGTGAACACATTCGCGACGATGATGTTTATAGTTATGCGACATGGCTATAGGTTGAAGAAAAAATTCCAATTCATTGTCCTTAAAACAAATCAACATGCAACAATTTAAAAAACCGGTTATGACAACTCATCAAGTCAATTATAGCGTGAACATCAATATACAGACAAAATTTATTTTCTCGACATCAGGCAGTGCTTCATCCATAGTAAGACATAACGACGCAATACAGAAACTTGGATTAAATCTTGTCTATTTCACTATTTCCGGGCCTGTTACTCCCGAAGGATATGCAGCATTAGTACGATCACCCATTACACGCGGTGCAGCAGTGACAGGGAAAGGTGGTTTGAAATCAACGATTATCCAGTACCTCGATGAAGTAGAACCTTTGGCACTAAAAACCAGGGCTGTCAACACAATTGTAAACAATGACGGCAAACTTTTCGGATATAACTCCGATGCTATCGGGTTAAAAACAGCCTTAATGAAAGGGATTGCAACCTCAGGACTGGATATTAAAACAGCAGCAATCTATGGAAATGGTGGTGTATCGGGTGTTGCTTTTCATGTATTACAGGAGTTGGGTATCAAAGTGAGCCTGACAGGCAGGGATCCAAAGCGGGTACTGGAAAAGAAAAAGGAGTTGGGAATAGAGCATGTCGCTGATTTTGCTGGGCCTTATGACCTGGTGGTAGATGCTACACCTGTTTCGTCGAATCCTGATTTCATGAATGCTACCGGCTTTTCCGAACTACTCGAAGGTTGTAAAATGGTATTTTGCCACAACATGCCCGAAAAAGACAACCATACCAATTATCTGGAGCAATATTGTACTAAAAAAAAGCTTAATTTTATTCCCGGTAAATGGATGTACAAAGCTCAGTTGGCAAAACAGTACCGACTGCTGTTCGAAGGATACAATAAACCGGATGGATCACCAATCACGGAAGAAGATATTCTTGAAACCTGGATGGTAAAATAAATTCAGGCAATTATGAGTCTACACTTTTATTCGACAATGATCACCTAAAATTATGAATAATATGAGCAGCTTTGAAAAGAAATTGTCACAAAAAGAATGTGAAGAACTACTCATAATATTGAAAGCCCGTTTTGAGAAAAACAAAAACCGCCATACATGTCTGGATTGGATTAAACTACAAGATAAATTAGTAACCAATACTGAAAAATTGTGGTCGCTCAATGAAATGGAAAGTACCGGCGGAGAACCTGATGTGGTTGGATATGATAACAAAGCCGGAGAATATATTTTTTATGATTGTTCGGAGGAAAGCCCTAAAGGCCGCAGAAGCGTTTGTTATGACCGCGAAGGGCTGGAGTCAAGGAAAGAGCATAAACCGGTGACTAATGCGAAAGAAATGGCCGCTACCATGGGAATTGACCTTTTGACGGAAGAACAATACCGGGAATTGCAGGAACTTGGAAAATTCGATACTAAAACATCCAGTTGGGTGATTACACCTGCTGAAATCAGAAAGCACGGGGGTGCACTCTTTTGTGATCGTCGCTATGACCACGTATTCGTGTATCACAACGGAGCAGATTCATACTATGCCGTCAGGGGATTTCGCGGGTCGTTAAGAGTTTGAATTTTTGAAGTGCTTCTAAATCGTGTAGTAAGAACGGATGCCAAATAGTAAATAGTACCGTTTTTTTTAATAGACAACAATTGCTAACTTTGGGGCATTACTAATAAATAAAAACCAGATAAATGACAACAAGTACTATAAAGGAACATTTCGAGACGGAAGCTTTCGAGTTTGACAGCCAGATTATAAAAATAATACCGTATTACGAACAGATGATTACAGCGCTGATTGATTCCGTTCAATTTGAACCTTTCGCGGCTATTCGTATCATTGACTTAGGATGTGGAACCGGTACTGTTGCAAAACGACTGGGAGATAAATTCCCGAATTCGACAATTGTATGTCTCGATATTGCTTCAAAGATGATAGAAATTGCAAAGTATAAAATGTCCGGTCGTAAAAATACAGAGTTTATCGTTGGGGACTTTTCGAAGATCGAATTTAAAGAGCCTTTTGATGTAGTTGTTTCGTCATTGGCCTTGCATCATATTCAGACAGACGAGGAAAAGAAGGAATTCTATACGAAAATATATAAAGTCCTTACTAATTCCGGTCAGTTTTTGAATGCAGATGTAGTGCTGGCAACGACTGATTACCAGCAAAACATAAATATGAACCGTTGGATAGATTATATGAACAAAAGTGTGCCCATGGATGAAATTCAACAGAGATGGTTACCGGCACATAAAACAGAAGACAGACCTTCGATATTAATGGAACAGTTAAAATGGTTGGATGAAATTGGTTTTGAAAATGTGGATGTAATTTGGAAATACTATAATTTCAGCGTTTACGGTGGAGTAAAATAAGAATGTGCCTTAGTATTTATTGTGCAGTCTGCTCCCACTTTCATTATAACTATCAGTAAAGTTCTTGAAAAAAAAACATAAACTTTGGTGATTAAATTTTCTGCTTATTATCATAATAGAATCGTTATTCAACATTGAAAAACTTAATTATTATGGAAGTACACATTCAACCGGCACCCGGAAAAGAATTTGCAACTACAGAAAACATTACAAGAGAAGCATTCTGGAATATATACCGACCGGGATGCGTTGAACATTTAATTTTACACAATCTTAGAAACAGTAAAAGTTATTTTCGGGAACTCGACTTAGTTGCAGTTACAGAAAATGAGATTGTAGGGCATATAATTTCAACTAAAGCAAAAATAGTTGATTCGTCCGATAAAGAACATGAGATTTTGTGTGTAGGACCATTATCCGTATTGCCGGAATATCAAAAGCAGGGAATTGGTTCTAAGCTTTTGAATGAATCAATTCGGATTGCCTACGAAATGGGCTTTTCAGGTATGATTCTTTTTGGAAACCCGGAATATTATCACCGTTTTGGATTTATAAATGCTCAGGAATATAATATAACAACAAAAGAGGGTCAGAATTTCGAACCTTTTATGGCACTCGGGTTACAAAATAATGGATTGCAGAATGTAAAGGGTCGGTTTTTTGAAGATACTGTTTTTGAGATTCAACCGGATGAATTGATTGAATTTGAAAAAGAATTTCCTTATAAAGAAAAGCTGAAAACTGATACTCAGTTCGAACAATAATGATTAATGATTTTGTTGGAATGTATGTAACTCAAACTTGCTGTAAATAAAACATGTTTAAGTTCCCCTGATCCAGCGACTACGTATTTAATATGACATAGATATAATAAAAAAGAACTTAACGATTAAATCGTTAAGTTCTTTTTTGTCGGGGTAGCGGGATTCGAACCCACGACCCTTCCGATCCATCGGAATGCGCTTGATTAACAACACGAAATGACTATTTGATTGAAAATTATTGTGTATCCAACTGTGTGTCCAATAAAAAAATCAGCTATCTACAATTGCTTGTAAATAGCTGATTTTCATTTGTCGGGGTAGCGGGATTCGAACCCACGACCCTTCCGATCCATCGGAATGCGCTTGATTAACAACACGAAATGACTATTTGATTGAAAATTATTGTGTATCCAACTGTGTGTCCAATAAAAAAATCAGCTATCTACAATTGCTTGTAAATAGCTGATTTTCATTTGTCGGGGTAGCGGGATTCGAACCCACGACCCCCTGCTCCCAAAGCAGGTGCGCTAACCGGACTGCGCTACACCCCGTACAAAACTTTTCGTTTGTGAAACACACAAAAATCATTGCTGATAATGTGTCTGTCATTTCTGTAAAGCGAGTGCAAAGATACTCCCTTTTTTGGATTATACAACCCATTATAGAGATAATATATTTTTTAAATTCAAACCGGTATTACATTCGCGTGAAATATATTCATTCACTAAGTTGTATTATAAGGTTTTGCTACCGTCACTCCGTTCAATTAAAAATAAAAATAAAACAGCTGAATACAAGATATATTGAAAATAAATGTATTTATTCCGGGGCTGGCATGATTCGTACCCATGATATTCCAATTTCAAACGAAATGCACTTAGTTTAAATCGTAATTTGATCATACATTCAAACTCTGAACATTGAATTAAGTTCACTTTTAAAATAAGTTGATTTTACAGCAAACTGGGAGTAAACAAAAAGGACTTACCGGAAAACCGATAAGTCCTTTTTTGTGTCGGGGTAGCGGGATTCGAACCCACGACCCTTCCGATCCATCGGAATGCACTTGATTTACAGCACTAAATGACTATTTGATTGAAAATTTGACTGTGTTCAGTTATACGTCATACCTTTTTCTTATGTTGAAAATTCGTGTGTATCCAACAAAAAAATCAGCTATCTACAAATTACTTGTAAATAGCTGATTTTCATTTGTCGGGGTAGCGGGATTCGAACCCACGACCCTTCCGATCCATCGGAATGCGCTTGATTTACAGCACTAAATGACTATTTGATTGAAAATTTGACTGTGTTCAGTTATACGTCATACCTTTTTCTTATGTTGAAAATTCGTGTGTATCCAACAAAAAAATCAGCTATCTACAAATTACTTGTAAATAGCTGATTTTCATTTGTCGGGGTAGCGGGATTCGAACCCACGACCCTTCCGATCCATCGGAATGCGCTAATTTAACTGCGCCAGATTATTTATTTAAAAACTGAACTATTATTCAGGTCAACATTCTATTAAAAATACAATTCCAGCAAACAGGGAGTAAACAAAAAAAACTTACCGGAAAACCGATAAGTTCTTTTTTTGTCGGGGTAGCGGGATTCGAACCCACGACCCCCTGCTCCCAAAGCAGGTGCGCTAACCGGACTGCGCTACACCCCGTACAAATCATTTCTGAAAAGCGAGTGCAAAGATACGCGCTTTTTCGGATTATACAAACTAATTGTAGTATTTTTGTCACTGAAACAGGACATTTGTTTCTGAATAAAGTTCAAATTACTGGCAACTAAATAGTTAAAAATGGCAGGTATTTATATTCATATTCCCTTTTGCAAGCAAAGATGTACTTATTGTGATTTCTATACAGAAGTTGCTCCGCAATTTATACCCACATACATCGACTCACTTATCAAAGAACTTCAGTTCCGGAAGGATTATTTGAATAATGCACCCATTGATACCATTTATTTTGGTGGAGGAACCCCCAGTATTTTAAATTTTGATCAGTTTAAAGCAATTTTTGATGTGATTTACAAATTATTTACCATTGCAGATCATCCGGAAATTACATTTGAAGCCAATCCTGACGATCTGACTTTGGAATTTCTAACATCGATGCAAGCACTGCCATTCAATCGCCTGAGTTTAGGCATTCAATCTTTCGATGATATGGATTTAAAACGGATCAACCGCCGTCATACATCAATGCAGGCTGTGAAAGCTGTTAAAGATGCACAGGCTGCCGGATTTGACAATATCAGCATTGATTTGATATACGGGCTACCTTTTCAAACTACCACATCCTGGGAACGCCAACTGGACATGGCACTGAAACTGAATATTCAGCACCTATCGGCATACGGTTTAACCTATGAAGAAGGCACAGTATTGTGGAAACAGCGTGAAAAAGGCGAAATCGAATCGGTGGATGAGGTCGAAATGAACAGGATGTATCTGCTATTACTTGATAAAGTAAAAGAAAAAGGGTTTGAAGCATACGAAATATCTAATTTTGCACTTCCCGGATTCAGATCGCGGCACAATTCATCTTATTGGAAACAGGAACCCTATTTAGGAGTTGGCCCCTCTGCCCATTCGTATGATTTGATTTCAAGGCAGTGGAATGTTTCTTCTATAAAAGAATATATTAAAGCAATCGATACTAATTCAGGACTCTTTGAACGTGAAATATTATCATTATACGATCGTTATAATGATTTTGTAATGGTTTCTCTACGAACATCCGATGGGCTTGATTTTGAATATATGAGAAAAGAATTTGGATCGGAACTGGCTGAATATTGTTTAATAAACATAAAATCATTCATGGATAGTGAAAAGGTATATAATTCAGATGGCAAACTTCGTTTAAGTACCAAAGGGATACAGATTTCCAACCTGATTTTAATACAACTAATGAAGGTATAATTTATAAAAAAAAGTAGTACTTTTGTGTCTTGATTACGGAATAAGAAATATGGAGAAAACAACTCAAAAAAGAGATATTCGTTCTAAGTTTAAACGTATATTTTGGCGATTATTTGCATTTGGTTTTGTGTGCATTGTATTAATCTTTGTCTTTATAAATATAGGCTGGATAGGATATTTGCCCCCAATCGATGAATTACAAAACCCAAAAAACAAATTTGCTACCGAAATATATTCTTCTGATCTACAGATATTAGGTCATTATTTTTACAGCAAACAGAATCGCGTAGGCATTCGTTATAATGAAATTTCAAAGAACGTAGTGAATGCACTTGTTGCGACAGAAGATGTCAGATATTATGATCACTCGGGCATAGATGGCCGGGCTCTTACACGTGCATTTGTACTTACAGGAATCTTACACAGAAAGAATTCCGGTGGTGGCAGTACCATTACCCAGCAACTTGCCAAACAATTATATTCTCCCCTTGCCGATAATTTCATCCAACGAGCTCTACAAAAACCAATAGAATGGGTTATTTCTGTAAAACTGGAAAAATTGTATACCAAGGATGAAATCATGACTATGTACCTGAATCAGTTTGATTTCTTAAACAACGCAGTAGGTATTAAATCGGCATCCCAGATCTATTTCAGTAAATCTCCGGGTAATTTGAAAATAGAAGAAGCTGCAACTCTTATCGGAATGTGTAAAAATCCTTCCTTTTTTAACCCGGTGAGGTATAATAAACGAACGATGGATCGCAGAAATGTAGTTCTCAATCAGATGCGAAAGGCAGACTATATTTCAAGGGAGCAATACGATTCAATAAAAGTACTTCCACTTGTACTTAAATATCAGAAAGTAGACCACAAATTAGGACTTGCTGCTTATTTCAGGGAATATTTACGAATCATGCTAACTGCAAAAGAACCTCACAGGAGCGATTACGCCAGCTGGCAAAAAGGAAGATATGAAATAGATCAAAAAGCCTGGGATACAAATCCATTATACGGTTTCTGTAATAAAAACAAGAAACCTGATGGGAGTCCTTATAATATTTATACTGATGGTTTGAAAATCTATACAACCATTGATTCGCGAATGCAAACATATGCAGAAGAAGCTGTTGACGACCATATGCAAACCCTTCAGAAGACTTTTTTCAAAGAAAAGAGAAACAGGAGTTATGCACCCTATTCACGGAATATGAAACAGGAAGACATTGCAGTTTCATTAAAGAGATCCATGAAACAATCGGATCGGTATTTAAAAATGAAATCAGCAGG
>Ga0302286_10001631_pt1 | contig 16402 bp, 12 predicted proteins | sample III_Fen_E2_3_FD_198765 | JGI IMG/M metagenome (GOLD analysis project Ga0302286, IMG submission 198765) | Peat permafrost microbial communities from Stordalen Mire near Abisko, Sweden - III_Fen_E2_3 | ecosystem: Environmental > Terrestrial > Soil > Wetlands > Permafrost | place: Sweden: Abisko...
GGATTCTATGTCCAGGATATCCCGTTGATTGAAGCGGAAGCAAACCGCAATGGATTGACCCTGATCGACTATCACGAGAAAAATAATTGGGTGGCCGTTAAAACCGTAAAGAATTAATTCATTTACTATTTGCCATTTACTATTTACTATTTTACATAAAAAGAACGCTGCAAACTAACTTGTTTCCAGCGTTCTTTTTATGTCTAACTTAATCAACCTCCCGATATCTATCGAGATAACTGATTAACCAACGGAACGAAGTGACGTCCCGCTTGCGGGATTAACTTAATTGACTTTCTGAATCAGTTTCATGCCCGTTTGAATGGCTTTTTCATTCATAGGGATCAAATGATGATGACGATCCGGCAATGATTTTTTCAACCCTTTAAGTACATTTTCAACAAGTACTATGGGACGTACTTTTAATAGTCCGCCAAGAATAATCATATTCATGGTTTTTGATTCATTGTTGGCAAATGCATATTCGGTGGCATCGATCCGGTAGATGTTAATATCCGTACGGGTTGGGAATTTTTTAAATCCGTTGCCATCAAAAATAAGGGTGCCTCCTGGTTTTACTTTACTTTCAAACCGATCGAGTGAAGGTTGATTCAATACAATGGCTGTATCGTATGAATTTAAAACCGGCGAACTAATCCGTTCATCACTCAGGATGACAGTTACATTCGCAGTACCTCCCCGTTGTTCAGGACCATACGATGGCATCCAACTCACTTCCTGACCTTGCATCAATCCGGAGTATGCTAAAATTTTCCCCATAGAAAGTACACCTTGTCCACCAAATCCGGCTATTATAATTTCTTCTTTCATTCTTGTAATAGTAAATTGTAAATGAATAAATCGTAAATCCTTACAGGTCCTTCATATCACCCAGTGGATATGCCGGGAACATGTTTTCAACCATCCATACATTCGATGCTTCCGGGGATAACTTCCAGCCTGAATTACAGGTGGATACAATTTCAACCACTGATGTTCCCTTTCCTTCCATGGAGTTTTCAAATGCTTTTCGTATCGCTTTTTTAGTCTTACGAACTGAGGCTACCGTATGAACACTCTGACGGGTCACATAACAGGTCCCATCCAATTGCGCTAACAGTTTGGTAATATCAAGCGGATTGCCGTTCAACTGTACATTCCGTCCGTTTGGTGAAGTGGATGATTTCATACCCACTAAAGTCGTTGGAGCCATTTGGCCGCCTGTCATTCCGTAAATTCCGTTATTAATAAAAATAATGGCAATGTTTTCACCACGGTTAGCTGCATGTATTGTTTCAGCGGTACCAATGGCTGCTAAGTCCCCATCACCCTGATAGGTGAATACAAGACGTTCGGGAAGTAACCGTTTTACCGCAGTTGCCAATGCAGGAGCACGGCCATGTGCGGCTTGTTGCCAATCAATATCCAGGTATTTATAGGCAAATACGGCACACCCAACCGGGGCTATACCAATTGTTTTTTCCTGGAAATCCATTTCTTCAATGATTTCGGCAATCAGTTTATGCACCACACCATGACTACATCCCGGGCAATAATGCATCGGGGTGTCATTCATGACTTTCGGTTTGTCATAAACCAGGTTTTCGGGGCTGATTATTTCGTTTAGTGTCATAATTTAGTTTTCAATTAATTGTCTTTTCACAACTTTTTCTTTTAATGCTTTTAAAACTTCATCCGGTGATGGGACAATTCCACCCATACGTCCGTAAAACTCTACCGGTACACGGCCATTCACCGCTAACCGTACATCATCTACCATTTGACCTGCACTCATTTCAACGGTAAGCATCCCTTTTACTTTGTCGGCATACCGGCTTATTTCATTCGTTGGAAATGGGAAAAGCGTAATAGGACGTAATAGTCCAGCTTTAATTCCTTCAGCACGTGCCATTTCTACTGCTTTCTGACAAACTCTGGCACTTGTTCCAAATGCTACGACCAGGTATTCTGCATCATCACACGAAAATTCCTCGAGCAATACTTCATTCTTTTCTATTTTACGATACTTGCGTTGTAAACGAAGATTGATGGTTTCCATTTCTTCAGCCTCAAGCGACAACGATGTGATGATATTGGGTTTCCGGCTCGAAGGTTTTCCCAAGGTAGCCCAAGGACATGTTTCCCTGATTTCAGCCTCGGTTCTGCGTGGTTGGAATGGAGGTAATACTACTTTTTCCATCATTTGTCCGATAACACCATCGGCCAGGATTAAAACAGGAGTGAGGTATTTAAATGCTAAATCAAAAGCCATTACTGTATGGTCGGCCATTTCCTGAACGGAAGCAGGGGCAAGAGTAATAAGTTTGTAATCGCCATGTCCTCCACCTTTTACTGATTGGTAATAATCGGCCTGGCTGGGTTGAATGGTTCCTAATCCGGGACCTCCGCGCATTACATTTACAATAACACAGGGTAGTTCGGCACAGGCTATGTAGGAAATTCCTTCCTGCATCAAACTCACTCCAGGGCTTGATGAACTGGTCATTGATTTTTTACCGCAACCGGCGCCTCCATAAACCATATTGATTGATGAGGTTTCGCTTTCAGCCTGTAATACCACCATGCCGGTTGTATTCCATGGTTCCAGCTCCATAAGGGTTTCCATTATTTCTGACTGTGGCGTGATTGGGTATCCAAAATAACCATCGCACCCGCAACGGACAGCTGCATGTGCAATGGCCTCATTGCCTTTCATGAGTCTAACTTCCTCAATATTCTGTTTCTTTGAATCGTTCATTTTATTGTTTCTGTTTTAAATTGAAAGATACTCTTTCTGTTTAGAGCTTAACCTTATAAACGGTAATGCATGCATCCGGACAAACCAGCGCACAGGCTGCACATCCGACACACGAATCAGGAATAGCCATGGTAGAGAAATTGTATCCTTTTGAATTTGCTTCAATTGATAGTGCCAATACATTCGATGGACAAGCTACAACACATAGATTGCAACCCTTACAACGTTCTATATTTACTACTACTGCCCCTTTTACTTTTGCCATTAGTTTATGATTTAAATTTGCAGCACAAATATAACAATAATTTGTGCAACGAAAGATTTTGTAAGAACCTTTTTTTGTTTTTTTGCACTTGGAAAGTTCCTGTTGTACTCGATAATTCGCTACATGGAGCCGATGTTTGGTCTTATTTCTTTTGTGAAAATAACCATTTTAAAAAGTCAGGTTCAGCAAAGGCCGGGGTCCAACTGTTATGTCCGACACCCGGATATTCAATATGTTCGACAACCTGCGACCCCTCAGCTTTTAATTCGATATAAGCATTCCTTGAATACTCCGGTGAAACCGAATTGTCACTATCTCCGTTATAAATCCGGATAGGCATTTTCCTTACTTTTTTCAGGCGTTCCAGATTCACAGCTCCACAAATAGGGATAGCTGCAGCAAAGGTTTTCGGATAACGGCATATCAGGTCAAATGTACCCATTCCACCAAGTGATAAACCGAGGATATAGATACGTTTGCCATCTACCGATTCCGATTTGGTATAAAAATCGACTAACTTTTTAGCAAGTCCTAATGGTTTTGCAGGTTCTTTGGTGTCAATGATGTCAAATTTGGCATTTGTGAGGTCTTTGATGGTTACCCAGCTTTCCTTGTCGGGACATTGCGGGAACAGGACGATAGCCGGATATTTCTCGCGGTTCAGTGAATCCATAAAAAGGGAAGCTCCCCAGACCAACTGTTTTACATTATCATTTCCACGTTCGCCTGATCCATGTAGAAAAAGTACCAATGGATACGACTTGCTTTTGTCGTAATGGGCTGGGTACAATACGCGGTAACGCAGTGTATCTCCTTTGAGGATGAACTCTTTTTTCTGGAAGAATTCTTGTTGCGCCTGAACAACGAAACAGAACATGAGCAGGACTGTGAGGCTAAAATAGAGTTTTTTCATGATGGTTTATTTTGATTTGTTTGTTATAACTCGCAATATACCCGGATGATATTAGAATTATTGATCTTATTTCCATTCTTTGTACGGCTTTTTAGTCAGGCTGGAATTGTAATAACGCCGGTCGCCGGTTACTTCTACACCCAACCAATCGGGTGTTGTGAATGGTTCGTCTTCCGATTCCAGTTCCACTTCGGCCATTGTTAATCCCTGGTTGTCCCCGTAAAATTCATCGACTTCAAAGATATGTTTCCCGACCGGGATTTCAAACCTTGTTTTATCTATGGCTCCGGGTTCGCACAGGAGCAACAACTCTTCCGCTTCCTGCAACGGAATTTCCTTTTCCCATTCATACCGGCTTAATCCGGATTCGTTGCTTTTCCCCTTGATGGTTATAAACCCTTTGTCTCCTTTAATGCGGATACGTACCGTCCTGCCTGTAACTGAGGACAGATAGCCCTGTACAATGCGAAATGAACGCACGGCATGCATTTTATATTCCCCTTTTACTAAGAATTTTCGTTCTATTTCCATCTAGTGTTCGGTTAATCTGCTTTTTTTATAATATGCCCTTATCTCTTTAAACTTCAAATCTTCAAATTATTCCATCTTCAAATCTTCAAATTTTCAAATCCCATTTACCGGTTGCAAACTCCCACATACGGGCAATACTGGCATATCTTTGTATTTTCTGTTTGGATAAAAGGCATGTCTGGATTAAATATCTCTTCCAGGCTGGTTGTCAGATGCGTCCTGAATTCATCTTCATACATGGAAAAGTCAGTTACTGTTTCGTTTATACCCCTTTCCGGTTTTGAATGGAGCTCTGTATCAAAATCATCTTTAAATACATCCCGCATGTAGTAGATCCCGGGGGTTATGGTTTTCCCAAGAGCCTGATCCTTATAAAAAATGCCATACAAAAAGGTCTGTAATACAAATTTCGGACGATTTTCCTTGTTGTGTTCAAATACCTCATCCAGGTTTTTGAAATCCAGTTTTCCGCTGCCTGTCTTGTAATCCAGGATCCGGATATGACCTTCTTTCTCGTCTACGCGGTCGATAAATCCTTTCAGGTTTACCTTTGTCCGACCTTCCTGAATGGCATATTCAATGCTGCATCGTTCCTCGGAACTGATATACCTGAATGGTGCATGCTTTTTGTCAATTTTCAGTACCTGCAAAATATATTTCCTCAGCACGCTGGCAATTAAGAGGTTGTTTCCTTCCAGGGGAACAATTGCGTTGTTCTTTTTCTTGAAATAGTTGACTGCAAAGGCAAGTATAATTTCCTTATCTATTTGCAGGCTATCGGATATCATCCGGTCAAAGTCGCTTTCTTGCATCATTTGGCCTTTGTAAGGGTTATACAGGTTTTCCATAACGGCATGAAAGAGCGTTCCGAACATATTGGCTTCCACCGTCTCAAGTACTTCTTCCGCCTGCTCCACATCTTCTACTTTGGTAAGGTAAAACTGCAACGGGCAATCAATATAGGTGTTGATGGAACTTGCCGAAAGTGAGGGACTTCCCGCTTCCTGTGACGTAAAACGAAGCAACTTATCCATTACAACCGGTGTTTTCTCAATCTGAATGGCCTGTGCATTCTCAAAGCCAATATCAAAAGAGATGGTCTTCTTCTGTACCTTTACCCCGTAGTGGTAATGCAACTGGTGCATGAACCGGCTGACTTCTCCCGTTTGCATGCCTTCGGTGCGAGAATCATACAGGAAATAGATCCTGCTGGCCCTGTGGATCAACCGGTAAAAGTTATAGGCCGTAATGGCGTCTTGATGCTCCGTGGTAGGTAATTCAAACCCCTGGCGCAGGGTGTATGGAATAAAGCTGTTTGTGCTGCTTTTTTGAGGAAACACCCCTTCGTTGAAGGATGTGATGATCAGGTTCTCAAAGTCCAGTCCCCGTGTCTCCAGTACGCCCATAACCTGTAATCCATCCAGCGGTTCTCCCACAAATGGAATGGTGATGCCGGCCGTTAACTGCCGGGTCAGACGTACCAGGGTGTCAATGTTCATGTCTACTTCCGCCGGCTTCTCCTTCATGATATCCGCCATGCGGTTAATGGTGACGTAGTATTGGTACAGGAAGTCACATTCAAGCTGAAAATTATGCTCATCGTTTGATGCTTGCTGCCAGCCGTTCTGGAGGCTGCGCAGGATGTGAAGCAAATAAGGCAGGAACGTGGATGTCTCGGTCTGGGGAATGAATATCGTGGCAAGCAATTCATTCTTCCGTAATTCTTCCGCATCAATATATATCCAGTTGTTACCGGCCATCTGATGCGTAATACGGTTTGCCTCATCGTTGCACAACATGGAAATGTACTGGTGGTTCAGGATATTTGAGACTGTCTGGTGGTAAAATGATGTGCGGTTACCCGATACCCGCATACGCCGTTGCAATTCAAAGATGTGTTCGATTAGTCCCGATACGGGTGTTGATTTCAACGGAAAACCCATGGTGACGTTTACTTTTCCTATTTGTGCCGGCAATGAGTGAAGCAGGGGAACCAACAAACTCTCATCAGGAAGGACAACGGCTGTTTTTATCCAGCTTTGGTTTGGTACTTCTTCCGGGAACAGGTTGTTGAGAATGGCGTATGCCTGTTTGGTTTGCCCTACTGCCGAAGGAACAGCAATAAGTTCAATAATTTTCTCCTTCAGGGATTCTACAATCGGTTCAATGGAATATTTGGAAGGAAAAACATGGATGTTCTGAGCATAAAACCGTGAGGCCTGGTTATCGCTGTCACGGAGTTCTTCGGCTTCATAATCCCAATAGAAATCAGCCTGGTCGCGTTTTTGCAGCTCGACAAACAACGTTCGTTCGCAGGGGTTCAGGGCATTGAAGCCAATAAATACAAACTGTTTATTCTCAAATTCAGGTATCTGCTCTTTTGCTTTCAACCGATCGGCTACATCACGGCAAATCATTCCTTCGGTAGCTATATTCCCTGCAATCAGTTCGGACCGGAATTGTTCATATACGGGCAACAGGATTTTCCAGGTAGCCACAAAGTCTTCCGAGGTCTTGCCTTCGATAACCGGTACAAAATTACTCCAGAATTGCCGGATAGCCTCTATCTGTTTTTCGGAGAATACGTTGAAGAGCTGATCAATTTGTTTTAACTCGGTGATATTGGTAAACAGTTGCCTGACATCCACCCGGTACTTGTCAACATCCTCAAAGTCGGATAACAGCATTTCTCCCCAGAATACGAATGAATCAAAAGTCTCGTCACTGCCGCTTTGTTCTTTGTAAATCCGGTAGAGCCGGAACAGGTTACTCAACCGGTCTGCCGTTTGCCAGTGTGATGCAGCAGCAAAACATTCGTTGATAGTTACTATTTCCGGTGAAAAGATGGGTTTTGCAGCTATTTCAGAGATATAACGCTGAAAAAATAGTCCTGCCCGGCGATTCGGGAACACAAACGTCAAATCTGAGATGGCTTCCTTGAATTCGGAATAATATACCTGGGCAATTCGATAGAGAAAGGAATTCATAGAGTTTGTTTTTACCTGATTTATCGGACTGCTAAAGTACAATTATTTTTCAAACAATTAGACCAGTTTTTTCTTTGATTTTCGTTCTGTAGTCTTCTGTTTTGGCAAATGAGGACTTTAAGGCATTTGTGGTGTAACGATGTTCAATCTGAACATGGTTTTGTTGTTACAGCTTTTTTATATTCCGGGAAATTTTAAATTTTGGGAACTGGCTCTTTATTATGAAAAGAAATCGTATTAAGGCAATTCAGTAACAACTTATAGAAGTATATTCAACAAAGTTCTATAATGTGTATTTAAAAACGTATAGGTATGGCCAGATAGGCTACTTTCCGTTTTTCGAAGAATTATATGTCTAAAGATAGAACTAAGTAATAGGAACAATTAAATGTCGCATTTTAAATCCAATAAAATAGAACGCGGATTTACGCGGATTTGGCGGATTTAAAACGGATCCAATTCCAACAAGTTGGAATTGATTTGCGTATTCTGATCAACTCCAACTTGTTGGAGTTAAATCCTCCCGATAGCTATCGGGATATAATCATATTTATTAAAAGAATCCGCTCTAATCCGCCTGATCAGCGTAAATCAGCGTTCTTATCTTTATTAAATACGACAATATATCCTTTTTCTTACTTAATATTTAAAATGCAAATGTCAATGTGTGATTTGTTTTTTCTCCAGGAAGTACTCTCCTTTCCCGTACTCACCGGTTTCTTTGGAATGAAGGATAATCGTAATTTTATCGTACGCATTAGGCATTTGTACGTCACTTTTTGGTTTTTTTATCTGAATGGAATAAGCATACATGATGGCGCCTCTGGCATTCTCACTGATTTTATTTATACATAGTACTTCAGCCGGAATGTTGTTTACACTTACATTTAGTTCCTCTTTGGATATATAATCAGGAGCAATATTGATGGTGTCCTTATTCACAGATGCTTTCTTTTCCAACTCCTTTCTATTTGCCAAATTTGTGAATTTCAAAGATTTAGTTAAACTCATGGGTCTGAAATAAATCATGTATGTTTCATAGGGAGTTACCTGTGGTTCAAATGCATTCACTCCGTATATCTCCATGCGTTCATATTGCGGATTAATTTCTAAATCCTGAAATGCCGGTACATTCCATGCCCAATATTCAAGTTTAGTTTTTCCGTAATCACTCAATTTGATAGCATATAGGCAGTTATACTTTCCTTTTTTAATAGTCATGGAATACTTCCCATTTTTGTCTGTGGTAGCGGAATATAAATTGCTGAATGTTTTATCCTTTAAATATACAGTCACACTGTCCAGGGGCAATTGATTAAAATCAGTAACCCGTCCATAAACTTTAATGGAATCTTGTGCAAGCATAAATCCCATGCTCCCAATTAATGTCATTACAATAGCAATAGATCTTCTCATTTTTCTGATTCTTTTAATATGTGGCATAAGTAAAGTGTTATTCCGTAATATGGTAATAAAAATAAATATATTTACGGCATTACTTCACAACATAATTCTTTATTACTTCTTTCATCCGTGTGCTTAATGGTTTCACCAGTTCCGCATTGTAGGATGTTGAGCCGGTAGGCAGGAGGACTTCCGGTAATCCATATACCTGGTTTGACGCTATGGCATACGTACGTCCTGTTGCAGCCAGTGACCCTTCTTTCAGGTTAGGGTCAACATTTGTGGTAATGATGGAGATGGTGTTGTCGCTGTTACGCAGGATGTCAAAGGTTCGGAATTGCTCGGGGAACTCCCGCAATGATTTAGTCTCCACTTCCCAGAAACTGTTTTCAGGATGGGTAGTATCTGTCGAGGGAAATGCCGTTACATTGTTCAGGTGGCGATGCCCTGATACCCAAAGGATGAGATTGGGGAATGCCTGAAGCTGTGCTATCAGGTTGTTCTCACTCGAATAGCCTGTAGCCGGTAACCAATCCATGGCTGTACCCTGGCAAACACCAATAGGCACATGGGCTGAAATGATCATTAATTTGTCGGCAGCCTGACCTGCCTGCAGTTGCGCCATTAGCCATTCATAGCGGCCGTTATTGAGTTCCCCATGTCCATAAATCCCTTCTGCAGGTCTTGCATCGGTTTCATCCTGGGTGTCATCGAGTACGATGATCTTAAGCGGCAAACCCGATTTGGGCTCAAACGAATAACAACCACCGAATACATTGGCTGGGTTGCTTTGAATAAACCCATGTCCTGCCGGAAGGGTCGTACTTTTGCTGAATTCGTTTATCAGCGCGGTTTTCGTGAGTGAACGGCGTAATGAGTCAGGAGCTATTGTTGGGATATTGGTCATCGTGTCTATTCTGCCTGCACCGATGATGGTGCCATACTGTGTGCTGCCATCGAGTGTGCCTACGGAATAATACTGCTTGTCGGTTGCATCCAGGATATTGGGTAATTTCATGATCGCATTGCCAACCAGTATTTTACTCATATTGGCACTCATCGGCAGAGAACCCAACCACAAATGATCATGGTTGCCAATGGTGGCATACCAGGGGATCGAATGATCAAGCCCTGCAGCCTGAAACTCATCCTGGTAATCATTATTTGTCCCGGCAACAGGGTCATCTTTTTTGCCTGAATCCGGATTAATCTTTTTGCCATCCAGGATATCTATGAACCATCTGAGCTCATTGAGTTGATCGCTGTTAATCATATCCCCCAGCGATAACCCTAAATCAAATGGGTTCTGTTTGTGGATGTCATTGATGGTTTGAATGGTTGCATTGAATAGTTGTGTACTATAAAGCATCAGGGGAGAATAGCATGAAATTCCGTTCTTCCCGGCTTTCGGTGCAAAAACAATAGCTTGTGCAGGTGATTCTTTGTCAGTGATGTGGATATCTGTAATGGTAAAGAATCGAAGTAATTGGGCTGGCTGTGCACCTGTCGGGGTAATATAACCGGTAGGCAGCAGGTCCAGTCTTTTTTGAACAGGAAGCCCTGCTCCGTAATGCCAGGTGCCATATCCTCTTTTTGCAAAATTGGCCGGATCATCAATGCGGACAGTTGGTGTAACAGGCACTGCGTCGGGAATGATTGTCCTGTTGATGGTGGTGGTATAGGTCGTTGCAACTGGATTATTCTGGTCGCCAACAGTCTTGCAGCCAACTGTAAGAAACAATACTGAAATCAGTGCAGAAAATAAGTAAATATGGATGTTGTGCTTCATACAGGGTTTTGTTTTCGGTGTATTGTTAGTGGTATTCCCGTGAATTTTCCTTTTTATGATTCTGAGGGTCTGTTTTTATATAAATACGCGTAGATATTTTATGAACTGATTAATCAACAAAAACTCACATTTTCAGTGATCCGACAGTTGTTAATTATTAATTATTGACCAATCATTCGCTGTATTCTTTCAAAGCGTCAGATATGACATGTTTGGTGTCTCCAAGTTCAAATACTTTTCGTAAATCACGGCTGATTTTATCTTTTTCTTTCTCCGGGATTTCTGTTTTTTGTTGCGTTTCCGGATGCTTTTTATCCTGGGTTTGCTTGCATATCGTTACGTACTTTTGAATTCTGCTTAGCGCTCTGGTGCTGTAGGCATCTTCGTAGTAAGGCTCTAATTCTATTGCCTTGTCACAGTCGGCAATTGCTTTTTCAAACTGGCGATCGTGGAAATAGGCATTGCTCCGGTGAAAATAAAAGTCGCTGTTTCCGGGATTCAATTCAATGGCTTTGGAGTAATACGTCAAAGCCTGTTTGTAGTCTCCTTTGCTAAAGGATTCGATGCCTTTCGTCATAAAGGCATATCCGGCGTTCGATTCACTGGCCGGTAGTTCAACGCCTGTTGCAAATACCCGCTCTCTTTTCAGATTGCCGGTTGAATACCATTCTTTCCACAGGCCTTCTTCTTTCCCGTTTTTAAAGATTCCTGCCTGTTTCAGTTTTCCGTTCGGGAAGTATTCCCCATATTCCCCGTTTGCTGTTCCTTTGATATAATTCTTGTAACATGCAGACTTACCATCTTTGTAGTACGAATTGCAAAGTCCTTCATCCAATCCATCCTGCAGGGATCCTTCTTGCTTTTTTATTCCACTGAAGTAATAATCAATGAATTTGCCGGTATAGGGTTGTGTTGATCCCAATAAACACCATTTCCCTTCTTTCCGGTACATCTTTTTTTTTGACGGAATCCGTTTAATTTCTTCCGGCCTCCCGGCATATTCTTTTGTAAAGACATAAATGATCTTGTCAAAATCATAGTTCTTATATGCTCCAAACTTGTCCTTGTTTGTTTCTACCTGAATTAAGTGAATGGTCTGTTCCGGCAAGTCGGCTTCTTCTTCCGGAATTGTTTCAAATACAGGGATGGAATCAAAAACATACAATGCTTTTTCTTTTGTCTCTTGTCCGCAGACAGTTAATGAAATAAATGCAAATAAACAGAAAACGACTGCTTTCATAATCGTATTACTTATTTTGCGTTATCCATGATGGACGACGTAGGAATTAATCGATTGTTGATTGACACATTGAATTAATCGGAAAGTAGGGTGGTTAAATCAGGGCAAAGATAATTGTTTAATTTTAATAATAAATAGTTCTATTGATTATTATATATACAAATACACACATTTGGTGTTGCAGCGCTTTTTTTTATCATTGCATGTATATATTCAAATTCAGGTGATTGTACTAAGGTCAATTAAAAGCCCTGTGTTAATTCAACTTCATTATAAGAGAACCTCTGTGGCAAGTTACAGGTATTCTTATTCTGATTTGATGATCTCTCGTTTAATTTCTTAATCTAATAGTTAGAACTTGTAATTGTTTCTATTTGTGAAATAGAAACAAAATGGTTTCTTAATTTAGTTGTATCCGGTTTGAAACATGCAACTTGTACTTTTGTGTTATAAAAATAGAAAAGATATTTTCCAATTCGAATTACTATTTCCAACTTAACTGAATGAATTATGAAAACAATACAAAAAATCATTTTATTAACAACCGTGCTATTGATACTATCTTTTCCACGGGCTTATGCAAAAACGAACAGTATTAATGAAGCTCCTGCCTCAGGAAGAATCCTTATTTTGGGACTGAATGATAATATCCGGTCCGATTATTATTATAAAGGATTGATAGCCGAAGAATCAGGTATTCCGGAAGATAGCCTGGAAGTGGTTTTTAACCGCATCATAAGTGCTAATATCGCTCAGTCACGGGTTGCTTTTATCCCGGTTGTAAATACAGAAAAATGTACCAATGTGCTGGCTAACATCAAGGTAAAAGGAGAACAGGATGAATGTACAGCCGATCTGTCTAAAGTCGATAATCAATGTTTTAAGGATTTGCTTACTACTGCCGGGGCTGAATATGTATTAATACTCAACCGCCACTTCCTTCGGAAACAGGATGAACCGTTCAACACAATCTTCTATTTTATAAGCTACAGTTTGTATAATAAGGAGAAAACAGAAATCAGCAGCGGGTCAAACTATTTCACAGCTATGCACCTTGAGTCGGCTGAAACCATGAAGAAGACCAGTCGTAAAACATCAGACAAAATAGCATCCGCCATTCTGAAACTTGTAGCACAACAGCCTGCACCATCAGCGGCTTTATTACTCTCAAAAAACTAAATAAAATCCAATGAAACATCTTGACTTACGAAAATTACTGCTATCAATGATAGCGGCAGTGGGGATTATATGCCCCCACCTTCTGATGGCTCAGGCCACACATGCAACCATTGTGGGAAAAATTACCGACAACAAAGGTGAAACAATTATTGGTGCCACCGTTATGGTGCGTAATGAATCAACCGGTTTTTCTACTGCGGTAGTTACAAACGAAAAAGGGGATTACATCATCCAACAGATCCCACTCGGAACCCCTTATTCCGTATCGGCCAAATATGTCGGATATGGTGAACAAAAGAAAACAGGGTACACCCTGAACCAGGGTGATATGCTCCGGATTAACTTTACCATGAAAGAAGAATCAATTACGATGAATGAAGTCCAGGTAGTTGCCAACTCATTGCGTAAGACTGTTTCAAATGCAGGAGCAGCTACTGCTATCAGTGCCCGCACTATTGCCGTACTACCGGTTAACGGACGCAACTTCACTTCGCTGATTGATTTATCCCCTCTCAGTTCCGGAACAAGCTTAGGCGGACAATTATCTACTTCTACCAATTTTACCATTGATGGTATGTCAGCTAAAAATCCAACTTCAGGTGGTACTACAAATCGTAATGGTGGTCCTTATGCAATTACTATGGAAGCTGTCCGTGAATTCGAAGTAGTAACCAACCAGTACGATGTTACTTTTGGTCGTAGTGGGGGTGGTACTGTCAGTACTGTAACCAAATCGGGTACAAATACCCTGAAGGGAAGTGCATTTCTTTACAGCCGTGCCAATTGGCTTTCGAGTCCATACGATATACAGGGCCGCGATCGGAAAGCGGATTTTTCTACGTATCAATATGGTGCCACGTTGGGTGGGGCTATTATAAAAGACCGTGCACATTATTTTATTGCCTGGGATCACCAGGAAGATAACCGTCCGTTAGTAATTGCTGACATTCAGGATGCTTCTGATGAAAAAAAATACAACCTGACACAAACTACGTTGGATCGGTTCTTGAACATTGCTCGTAGTAAGTACGGTGTTGCAGCCAGCCCTCAAACCGGCTCGTTTAATAAAAACCAGGGTACGGATGCCATCTTTGCCCGTATCGACTGGCAATTGAATCCAACGAATTTATTGACAGTTCGTGATAACTACTGCAACGACCGCAATAAACAAAAACTTGACGACAACACCACTATTAACCTATACGAAGTGTATGGCGATGTAAAATCTGTTGACAACAGCTTATTAGCTACCCTGCGCTCTGTGTTTAGTCCTAAAATGGTAAACGAATTGAAGCTTCAACACCTGTATACTTCCGAAAACAGTACAGCTAACAGCCAGCTTCCCGAATCAAATATCCCACGGGCTATTGTGCAGAATGTAGCTTCCACAGTTGATGGCAAAACCGTTTATACCAATATCCAGTTAGGCGGTCAACGTTATTGCCCGGAAAACTTTTACAACAATGTCGTTCAATTGGTGGATAACTTATATTACAATACAAAAAATATAAATTATACCTTCGGGTTGGATATGATGTACAGCAACATGAATTCACGGTACGGTAGCGAAACAAACGGCCGTTTTTATTATTTGGGGCTTGATGCTTTTGAAAACAATCAACCCTACCGGTATGCCCGTGATATTTACATGACCGATGATCAACGGGTAAGGGAAAATATAGTAAATTCAGGGATTTACGGACAACTACAGACAAAACTCTTCCGGGGGTTTGAAGTAATGGCCGGACTGCGTCTGGACTATGCTGCCTATCTGAACGCCGGAGCTTTCAACCAGACGGTATTCTCCGAATTGGGATTGCGCACGGATAATAAATTAAATACATTTCAGGTTCAGCCACGTATTCAGACTACCTGGGATATCGATGAAAAACATACTGATATTATCCGCTTAGGTGCCGGGGTATTTGCTTCCGACATTAATAACTATGCCATGATTAACAACATGGTGTTTGACGGTACACATACTGCAAGTATTGATGTACAAGGTGCACTGGTTCCTGTTGCAAACTTCCCGGGATACCGCGCTAATCCTTCTACTTCACCTGGTGCTGACTTATTCAACAATCCATTGATTCCCAAAATTTCAACCATTAATATGAATGCTGCTGATGTAGCTGTGCCTGTTGTTTATAAAGCAAACTTATCCTACACCCACTTCTTTTCCGATATGCTCAAAGTCGGTGCAAGTGCCTATGCTACCCTTGGCAGGAACAATTATATGTATGTTGATGCCAATATGGTGGATCAGCCATTTTTCAGGATTGCTTCTGAAGGAAACCGTGGAGTGTACGTTCCGGCTGCTAAGATCTCGTCTACCGGTACATCGAATTGGATGGACGGTCGTAAAAGTGCTGCTGTTGGTCGCGTGTTGCAAATGAACAGCCAGGGAAAGGTGAATCAGTTTGCTTTTGTGGTCGATGGAACCTACCGTTATTTCAGGGATGGTGAAATCACTATGAGTTATACCTGGAACGATACCAAAGATAATACATCATACACAGGGAATGTCGCAAACTCGGCTACGCTTGCACAAATGGTGACGGATGATCCGCGTGATTTAAGCCAGATGAATTACTCGAACAACCAATTCCGGAATAAAGTGGTTATTTATGGCACTGCCCCTTCATTCTGGGGAATCAATCTCGGAGCCCGTTTCTCCGGTATGGGTGGAACCCGTTATTCGATGGTGGTTAACGGAAATGTAAATGGTGACTTTGTGGCAACCAACGATTTGGCTTATGTATTCGACCCGGCAGCTGCCGGTACGGCTGATTATCTGAAGCAAGGTATACAGGCTCTGCTGGATAATCCGAATGTGGAAAAAAGTTTCAAAAATTATATCCGCAGCAGTTTTGGTAAAGTTGCTAAGCGCAATGGAGGGGAGAATGGCTTTTATGGCACCATAGATCTTCGCCTGGCAAAAAAAATCAAAACTTTTAAATCACAAAGCATTGAAATATCAGTGGATGCTTTTAATTTTGCAAACTTATTAAACAAAGACTGGGGGACCAACCATGCCTTGAGTTCGCAAGCCATCTATGTGGTGAAGGGTTTTGATGCTGCTAAAAAAGAATTTGTTTATACGGTAAATCCAAATGCCGGAGTAGCAACTTTGAGTGGCAACCCATATCAAATACAGGTAGGATTGCGTTATGCTTTTTAATTGAATCCATTTATTTTTCAGTCAGAATCTGCATAAAGCAGTATTCTGACTGAAATTAATTAAACAATAGCAACATGAAAAAAAACATTCTTCTTACAACAGCTTTTCTGATCATTTCAGTTGCCCTTTTTGCTAAAACACAGGTTATCGCC
>Ga0302286_10001637_pt1 | contig 16362 bp, 13 predicted proteins | sample III_Fen_E2_3_FD_198765 | JGI IMG/M metagenome (GOLD analysis project Ga0302286, IMG submission 198765) | Peat permafrost microbial communities from Stordalen Mire near Abisko, Sweden - III_Fen_E2_3 | ecosystem: Environmental > Terrestrial > Soil > Wetlands > Permafrost | place: Sweden: Abisko...
GTATTCTTCCGATCAGATAACGGGAAATGTTTTTAAGCTATGGTTGATTCATGGGATTGATGCAAAGATTCCGGAGTATGAATACCTTGTATTGCCGGCTGTTTCACCAACTCAATTTGCGGAATATCTCAAAAACCCCCGGATTGAAATTTTGGCTAATACAGGGATGTTACAGGCGGTAAAACTAAAAGATAACTCCTTGTTCCAATTCGTTTTTCATGAACCAGCACGCATGAATACTTATTCAGCATCTGAATTTATGGAAACGGATACACCGGGGTTAGTCATGCTGGAAAGGGATGGAGCGAAGAACCTGACAATTACAGTTGCCGATCCGACTCAACTTAAAAAGACGATTAAACTGATTGTTACTGGCAGATATACATTAAAAGGCTCTACTTATAACCCCGCAAAACATCAGACGGAGTTAGTCATACCTTTCCCGCAGAATGACTATGCAGGAAGCAATGTCTCGGTGGTATTGATACGGAAATAATCAAAGTTGAAATATAGACCTGTTTGGTAATCTGGTCAGCTTATAACCCGCTGGCTAAAATGTCTGCTATGTGTATCCCTTTAATAGATAGTTCGTTCTTGGAACAATATCCGTTGATGTTTAAGAGGCAGGATGCTTCGGTACTGATGATATAATCGACATGCGTTGCCAGGGCATTTTGGACTTTTTTCTCTACCATGGATGTGGATATCGCATTGTTTTTTACAGCAAAAGTTCCTCCAAAACCACAACAGGTTTCACTTTCTTCCATTTCAACCAATTCCAGTCCTTTCACCTGTGATAATAAAATCCTGGGTTCATCTTTAATCCCATATTCCCTTAAAGCGGAACAGGAATCATGGAAAGTTACTTTATGGGGGAATTTGGCACCCAGATTTGTTACCTTCAACACATTCACCAGAAAATCAGTTAATTCGTAAATCTTAGTTTTCATTAGAGCATGCCGTTCCAATAACTCGGGCTTCTCTGAAAGTATTTTATGATAATGATGGATGATGAAACTGGAACATGATCCGGAAGGTGAGACAATAGGCATATCTGTGTTGAAATCAGTCAGGAATTTCTCAGCTAGGCTTGCCGATTCTTTCCAATATCCACTGTTAAATGCCGGCTGACCACAACAGGTTTGTTTGGGGTTGTAATGAACTGTACAACCTACTTTTTCAAGTATTTTGATCGTGTTGAATCCTGTTTCAGGGTACAATTGGTCAATGTAGCACGGAATGAAAAGTTGAATATCCATATTTTATATAATAATTATTTAGTACCAAAAATCGGCATAAACAGGTAAATGATCCGAAAAACCTTCATGATATTTAAAACCTACATAGGTTCTGAAAGGTTGGCTTCCCAAAAATACATGATCGCTTTCCAGTAAAAAGGGAGCATCGAAAATATGTGCATTACCCTGTGATGTGAAAAATGTGCCTGATGTATTGAGCAGTTCCGCTGAAACGATAATCTGATCCAGTGTACCCCACTCTCCTTTATACTTGTTTGTTCCCTTACCCTCCAGGTGAATTTTATACATCAAGTTATATAACCCTTTCAATGCAATGGGAATCGTTATAGAACCAGCTTTCAAAACGTCCAGCATGCTCTGGTTTGTCGGAAAATCATTAAAATCGCCCATGATTAATATTCTAGGATGACTGTTTATCCTGAAAATGCTATCCACTTTCGCACGTAACATTGAAGCTACATACTTCCGTTTATCCTGAGATTCAATCTCACCATCCAACCGTGATGGAAAATGGCACACAAACACATGCAATGTGTCGAGAGAAGGTATTACTCCGGATACAAACAAAATATCCCTTGTCCTGTTCTCAGGAGCAAACGGATACTGAATTCTGATTGCCTGTTGATGAAATGGCTTAAATAAAGTAGGTTGATACATTAAAGCCACGTCAATCCCTCGTGGATCAGGTGAGTTATAGTGGATATAATTGTACCTGAAGTTTTTTAATCCTGAGTAGTGTGTCAGGTCATATAAACATTTGTCGCTTTCAACTTCACATAACCCTACTAAAGCAGGTGCTTCCCAGCCTCCAATGGCAGTAATAACCTTTGCGATACTGGCTTGTTTCTTCTGATATTTTGTATAATTCCAGGCGCGTGTGCCAGAAGGTAGAAACTCAGTGTCATTGGACAGTGAATCGTGCACATAATCAAAGAAATTTTCCACATTATAACACATGACCTTGAAGTTCCGCTTTTCTTGTTTTTGTGCAACAAGCTGAAAAGTCAATAGCAGAGTTATTTGTAAAATAATCCCTTTATTCATACTCCCGATTATTTTGTGGGTTTCCATTCATACGCACCGGCATCGGGTGCTCCATCGTTAAAACGGTCATTCCCGTTTAAATCAAATTTATATTTGGCAGCAATATTAGGGTCTGCCAATCCGCGTAGAGGGGATACTGAATCGGGTATGAAATTAAAATAGGTCTTATCTTCAAGGTTGTAACGGATGCTTTTAAAAAGGGTGTCGTTCCTTTCAGACCAACGTATCTTAGTGAATTGAGGAAGTTTTATAGAATCCGGTTTCTTAATATAGCAATGATCGAAAATCCCTTTATACTGATCGGTGAATTTTGTTGCCAGGCTGAATTCATTATCTTCATTCCCACTGATAACACAGTTACGGAACACAGTTTCCATAGGCGAAACACGATTCAGATTCATTATCATGACGGCAGGTTTCTTATCCCGGGATACGGGTTGAACGCTGCTATTGTCAAAATAATTGACAATCGTACTTTGGATAAAGCTGTGACTCCCCCCGCTTAAGTACACACAGTAACTGCTGCTGTTGGATATTTCAGTATTTGCAACCTGAACATTCCCATTTTGAACTACTAAACCATAGAAATAGAAGTTTTGAATCCTGCAGTCTGTTATCTCCAGATTTGGAATGGTATTCCGGTCATTGTTCGAAAAGTAAATTCCGACATATCCACTATTCATGTTTACATGCCTTAAAATGTGATTTCCGGTACTTCCTAGCAAATAAACTCCATCCCACTGACCGGATACATTATTGTACGGAAATGGTGTCGCAAATGCGATCTTATCGAGCCGATCACCACGCATAATGATTGGCTTTTCAACTGTACCCATTGCTTTTAAATTTCCATATACTTTCAGATTGGCATTGTTGTGAAAATAGAGTTTACACCCTGGGCTCAATGTGAGCGTCTTGTTTTGTGAAACGATCAGGCTATCGTATATCAAATACGGGATATCTTCTTTTAGGGTCGTATCGTCATTCAGCCTTTTACCCCGGAGTATTATTATATCCTGCCCAAAAGCCTGTAGTTTCACATTCTGAGTGACACCGTTCGTTTGTAAGACAAGAGAATCCTTTATAAATAATGGTGAATTTATATTGGTAGGATTTACAGTGACAGCCACAAAAACATACATGCTGTCTTTAGCACGTATCTCAATGTCATTAAATTGATTATCTGCATTTAAACTGCCATCGACGTTGATTTTAAAAGATGATGCTTTTCCACCTGCAACACCCAGATGACTGATCTTAAGGGCTACATTGTTCCTGTTGTAAATCATTATTTTTGAGGTTGCACTGCCCAGGGTGGTAAAAACAGTATCAAAACTCAGTGTATCGGTAGAGAATGATAGTTTGTATTTCGGATTAGTGGAGTAGTTCTCGTCATTACATGCCATAAATCCTATTGACAATAGAAATAGAACAACAACAATGAACGAGAAATTATTTTTTCCTGAAATTGAACTCATATAGTGATGAATAGGTTATTAGATAACTGAAAGTAATGACCGGTTATTTTCCGCAAATTTACGGTAAAAGATGGCATTATCATAATATTGACTTACTTTTGTAGCTGTAATTATAAAAAATAGTCCAATGGCAAGCCGTAGAAAACTAAAAAAAACTATTAAATTTATTTCGTTTGAATTGATAACTGATATTTATGTCAGGTGTTTATCCTCAAAAAACACCGATGCTAAAAAGATCGACGATCTGGTTGTTAATATTATGTCCCTCAATCGGGAATACGTATTACGTGCAAACTGTCCCGATGGAAAAGACAACCCCAAGCTTGTAAAAGCTTATTTCCGTAAACTGTTTGTTGACTGGCAAGCAGCCATGGAAAAAGTAATAAAAGAGATTGAAAAAATCTAATGCCTAAAAGAAACAATAGAATTATCTGTTGTTTCTTTTTTTTTACCTCCCTTGGGAACCAATTATTCAAAATTAAAACTCAGGGTGATCATTCTTGAAGTCAGTCTGGATAGTAATTTTGTGTAAATCTCATCTTTTGGACTGAGCCCAACTCGTTGATGCGTTAACATATCATTGAATCCGATAGAGTATTTTAGTTCAGGTGCCAGCTTGAAAAACGAAAAATAGATATCACAACCCACTCCAAATTCAGTATAGACATCGAATGGCTTTAATAATATCGGGTTGTCTGCATTTGCTGCGGTTGCTAAATCGTAACTTACTCCTACTCCAGCAATTAAATATGGCCTGTAATTTCCTTTCCTCTCTGCACTGTATTTCAGGAAGATGGGCATACAAATAGGAATAGAGGATATGCTTACCGATGAAGCTGTATCGGAACCTGCTTTGAAAGGATAGTTTAATTCCCGTTCCCCAAAATGTAAGGTTGGTGTGAAACGCAGGTTCAAATACCGGCTTAAGCGCAAATCACTAATAATCCCTACCGAAAATCCTGGCTTTAGAATTGAAATCCTCGCGTTTTGGTTTGGGGATACTGTAAAATCCATGCTATTGATACCGAGTAGAAATCCAAAATGAATCAATTTCTGATCTACATAGGGTAAATTGCCTTCTGCTCGTGAGTGAGTAACAAGTCCAAGCAGGATACATGCCAGCAGGATGTATTTCTTTAGATTATGAATGATCATATTTATTGTTAGTTAAATAAAGTACAAACGTACAATAATATTGATTATTGCACAATATCAAGAACTAATAATATTATTCGAACAATTTTGGATTATAAAAAAGGTTGTCTCATCATGAAACAACCTTCATATTTATTGAAAAAATAATGCCTATACCAATGCTCCAAACAGGTAGAATATGAATGCAGCCAGAGCTGCACTGACAGGAATGGTTAGCAACCAGGCAGTCATTAAACTTTTTGTAACTCCCCAACGTACTGCCGAAAGACGTTTGACGGCACCAACACCAATGATCGCACCGGTTATGGTATGCGTAGTACTTACGGGAATTTTCCATATTTCTGTTAGAAACAAAGTGATCGCACCTGCAGTTTCAGCAGCAACACCTTCCAGGGGGGTTACTTTGGTAATGCGCGACCCCATGGTCTTCACAATTTTCCAGCCACCTGACATTGTCCCCAGCGAGATAACCCCAAAGCAGGAAAAAGGTACCCAAAGAGGTAATTCTTTTATACTTGTGACTCCCGGGAAATGTGCTGCAATCATTGCTGCACCTATAATTCCCATAACTTTTTGCGAATCATTTAAACCATGTCCGATACTGAATAAGCCGGAAGAAACCAATTGCAACCGTTTAAACCAAAAATTCGCCCTGTGTGGATTTGCGTTTTTGCAAATGTAGAATATCAGCATCGTTAATAACGAGGATACGACCATTCCAATTAACGGAGCCAATACGATAAAGGCTGCAATTTTAATAATTACTGCGCTTTGGATTGACCCGAATCCACTGTGCATGATAGCTGCTCCTGCAAATCCACCGATTAAGGTATGCGACGATGAGGAGGGGATTCCAGACCACCAGGTAGCTAGATTCCAGATGATGGCAGCTACAATCCCCGCAAAAATTACAGGTAATGTGATATACTGCTCAAATACGGTCTTTGAAACTGTGTTTGCAATCCCAAAATCCTTGATGATATATTTAGCAATGAAAAATGCTACAAAGTTGAAAAATGCTGCCCAGATTACTGCCTGAAATGGTGAAAGTACTTTGGTTGAAACAATGGTTGCTATGGAGTTGGCAGCATCGTGAAAACCGTTTATAAAATCGAACAGCAGGGCCAGTATGATAATAGTAATTAAAAGTGTCATCTTTTAGTGTTGGAGTTATTAAGCGTACTTAACTATAATCGTTTTGATAATTTTACCTACGTATTCAGCTGCATCGGTTGCTTTCTCCAACTCATACATGATTTCTTTTAATTTGATAAGTTCAATGCCGTTTTTTTCGGTTTCAAATAGTTCGATTATAAAGTTTTCATACACATCATCAGCTCTGTTTTCGATGGCATGTAATTCCGAGCAATAGTCTTTTATCTTTTTTGAGTTCTTTTTCAATACATCCAGCTCGTCAACTGCTTTACCAATACACACAGCGCCTTCTCGGATCAAAAGTGCCAGGTCAATTGCTTCTTTCGGTAATTGTTTCGGATTATAGAGTACAATTCGTTTCGCACAACTGTTGATATAATCAGTAACATCATCCAATCGGTTGGCTAAGTGGTGAATGTCCTCCCGGTCGAAAGGGGTAATGAAGGTGGTGTTCAGTTCGTCAAAAACCCGGTTGTTTAAAACATCCCCTTTTTTCTCTTGTTCTTTGATTCTTCTGTAATACTCTATGGCCGATTCGTGATCATTATGTTGCACACACTCGATAATTAAATCTGATGCAACTAATAAAACATCAGCCATTTCTTTCAATATCGGGAAAAATTTGGGCTCTTTTGGAATAAAATTGTTGAGAAAAGAATTGTTCATGACAAAATTTATTTTACGTTTTTGTGATATAACTTGTTATCTTTTGTTTGATTCTATAATTTGATTTTATGGGAGATAATTAAAATTATTTCAACCTCAATTATGGTACAAATTTACGCAATCCGATTTATATAATAGTATTTTAATAGAAATTTAATAGAAATGTAACATCTATACAACAACCTTTCTATTAGTATTTTATGATAGCAAATGAAGATGATCTTTGTTAATGTTCAATGTCGAAATTTCAGGGTGTAAAATCTGAATTTAATCAGGAAGCTAAATTGTAATCTTTTGAAAGTCCAAAAATAAGCTAAAATAACCAACAAGTCATGTAATATTCAGTTAATGGTCAAAAAAAAAGTTGAAAAGTTTTTTTTGATCTGGAAAAAGTTATACATTTGTGGAACTAATTAGTACTAACAAATAAAAAATAAGAAAATGGCTTACGTTATTTCAGAAGATTGTATTGCTTGCGGTTCATGTATCAGCGAATGCCCAGTGGAAGCAATTTCAGAAGGTGATATTTATGTTATTGACGCTGATGTATGTACCGATTGTGGAACTTGCGCCGATGTTTGTCCTTCAGAAGCAATCAGTCCGGTATAATTAAACACCGTAATAATTAATTAAGACCTATTCGTATTACGGATAGGTCTTTCTTTTTATCCCAATCGCCCAAAAGACTTTAGTCCGGTGTCTGTTTTTTTGTTAGATTTTATATTTCATAGATGATTCCCAAGAACTGGTCTCAACGAATTATCCAATCAACTTTTCAAACCTCAAACCTCAAACCTTTCAAACTCTTTTAACTCTCCTACGGTCTGTATCCGGAATCTTCCAGCATTTTCTGATAATTATTTTCTTTCATCAAATCGGTTAGCGACACCTTTGGGTTATTCTTCATATAGCTTTCCACAATCTGCCATCCCAACCATGTACCCAGTCTTCCCGGTGAGTCCTGGGATACGGGGGCTGTAAAAGGGGCATCGTTCATGTATTTGCGTATAAGTTGGATGTCGGTTGAAAAGAGATGCTTCTGATCAATAACATATCCCCAGATCTGTTTTTCGTTTGTTTTGCTCCATTTCCATTGTTCAGGGGTATATCCCATGATGTTCTCAGGTTTTTCTGCTGGCATAAAAACCGATAGCAGATACATGACCTTTCCCCTGAAAAGCATGTTGTCCATCAACCGGTATTCAGAGCTGTTCATGACGAACATCCGGAATAAGGTTGCCGAAACCAGGTCGGTTGCCACACACTCCCTGCGCATGTTGTATATCATATACTGGTAGGTGAAATTCTTATAGGCCGGATAATTGCTCCCTAAATAGAAATCAGTACCGACCCCGATAAATTTAGTATTCATCAACACCGACCTGTTAAAGCCTGAAACATAAAAGTATATTTCAGGTAACTGCACTTCCGGAAAATAATGATGGATATAGGTAAATGCATCCGAAACCTGGTGCTCGATATCCGTAACGTCTGAGAATGTCTGCAATGCCTTTTTATTGACCGGTTTAAAAGTTGTATCGGTCAGGAACTTATAGAACAGGTTGCGTACTGCCGCAGTATCAGTAGCCGCAGTATCCAGGATGGTAGCCGTAAAGAACGGTAAGAAATCGTGATACTTTGTATATAACTTGTCCAGTCCCGGTTTCAGATGGGTCGTGTCCAGCGATAATAAATCTTTGTCGAACCGGTGAATCTTCACTTCTACGCGGTTTTTCGTAGTGTCTATTTCAAAACGATTGCTTTTACTACATGAACCCAGCAGCAAAATCAGGCTGCAGAGGGAAATAACGAGTAGGTTCGTCTTTTTCATTTTTTTTATAAACTTTGAAAGTAAGTATCGAAAAAAGCGCAAATACAACCTTTTAAATTGTATTTGCGCTTATGATTTCCTTGTATACTATTTGCGGTTTTTAATCGCTTTTTGTTGTTCTTGTTGCATCTTTTCTAACCGGCTCATAAATCCTGATTTCTTGACAGGCTTATTCATATTGCTCTTCCGTTTGGCGTGCAATTCGGCTAACATTTTCTTTTCGTCTACTGTGGCCCGGATAGCATAAGTCTGACCAATTGAAATCAATGTTGAAATGAAGTAGTAATAACTTAACCCGGAAGCGTAATTGTTGAACATAAACAAGAACATTAAAGGCATCAGGTACATCATCCATTTCATCATGGCTCCTCCCATTTGGTCATTGGTAGGAGTATTGGCCATATTCAGTTTCGTGAATACAATATTCGTGGCAGTCATCAGCAGACAGAATAAACTGATATGATTTCCAAACCCAAATGGTACGGTGAATGGCAATGTCATGATCGAATCATAGGCCGATAAATCGGTGGCCCATAGGAAACTCTGCTGGCGTAATTCGATAGATGCCGGGAAGAAGCTAAACATAGCAAACAATATCGGCATTTGCAATAACGTAGGCAGACACCCACTCATCGGACTTACCCCGACTTTCCCGTACAATTCCATAGTAGCCTTCTGGCGTTCAGCAGCTTTCTCCGCCGGAATCTTCGCATTTATTTCGTCAATCTCCGGTTTCAATACCCGCATTTTGGCACTGGAGATATATGATTTGTAGGTTAATGGGAATAGCACTAATTTTATGACAACCGTCATCAGCAATATGATCAATCCAAAATTGCTCATAAACAAACTGAAGAAGTTGAACATTGGGATAATCGCAAAACGGTTTACCCATCCGAAGATACCCCAACCAAGTGGAATCAGTTTATTTAGTTGTAATCCGGAATCATCCTTTGTGTTATTCTCAACAGCCGAAAGTATTTTATACTGGTTAGGCCCGAAGAAGAATCGGAAAGTAGTAGGTGTTTTTCCCGTTGGATCAAAAGGGACAGACATTTCAGCGGTGTATTCTTTCAGGTAGCCTGAATTCTCACCTTCCAGTGTGCTCTTCAGGGTGGTCGAACTTAAGGCCTCATCTGCTATCAGAATACTGCTGAAGAACTGATCCTTAAAAGCAATCCATTTTACTTTATTTGTCAGTTTCTTATCGTCGTTTTTACTTTCGCTCAGTTTCTCAATATCATCGGCTACGTATTTGTATTCGATCGAGGAATACCGGTCTTCAAATTTACGCCCTTTTTCCTGTTGACGTATTTTTGAGTACCACTGCATATCCAGTGAATTGATGCCGGCCGGCATGACTGTATTCATGTCGTTGGCTTTCAACCCGAAACTAAGCAGGTAGTCTTTTTTAGGTAATGTATAGGCAAAATCAAGATACGCTTTTCCGGCAGTTTTCAACCTTAAAACCAAGGTCTGGTTGCCGTTTGAGTCTTTTGTGATCCCCGATACCGGTTCAAAGTAAAGAGCAGAACTGTTTAGAACCCGGTTGTTGTTAGTTACCAGGGTGAAGCCCATGCTGCTTTCCTTGTCATTAAACAGGATTAAAGGGTGGGGAATATTCAGGGAATCCTTGGTGGAGTATTTTTTTAATTGAACAGAATAGATCCTGCCTCCTTTGTTACTCAAGGTTACTTTTACCAGCTCATTTTCGAGTGTGTAAAATTTCTCTGTCCCTTGTGCTGAAACACTGAAATCACCAAAAACATCGGCACTATTGACCTTCTTTGTGGTGTCGTTTACTGCCACGGAGTCGGTTGCCACGGTGGCTTTCGCTACTTTCCCGGCAAGTGCGGTTTTGTTTTGTTCCACATAGGCAATTGAATCGGTGTACCGTTTTTCGGCAGCTATCTCTTTGTCCGATTTCTTATTCAATTGTGAAAATCCGAGAATAATCAGTGCTATCAGTACAAATCCCAGAATCGTATTTTTATCCATAAAGTTATAATTGCTGTCTCCAGTCCACCAATTGGCGGAGGCTTTAAAATTAGTATATAATTTAATCAGTCTTTTTCATTCACCATCTAAATTCCCCTTTAGGGGTTAGGGGTTCTTATTTCTTTATTGCTGCCTGGATGAAATTGATAAACAATGGATGTGGGTTCACTACCGTACTGCTGTATTCCGGGTGAAACTGAACTCCAATATACCATTTATGCGTACGTAACTCGATAATTTCTACCAAATTCGATTCCACATTCATACCGCTGCAGATCATGCCTGCTTTTTCAAATTCTTCCTTGTAGGCATTGTTGAATTCAAAGCGATGCCGATGACGTTCGCTGATATTTTCCTTGCCATATATTTCGTAGGCTTTGGTTCCTTTTTTTAGCTTGCATTTAAATGCCCCCAGACGCATGCTACCTCCCAGGTTTAATATGTTCTTTTGCTCATCCATGATGTCTACCACATTATGAGTCGTGTTTGCATCAATCTCTGTACTGTTGGCATCAGCGTATCCCAATACATTGCGGGCAAATTCAACCGACATGGTTTGCATTCCCATACAAATTCCTAAAGTAGGGATGTTGTGTTCACGGGTGAATTTCAAGGCTGTAAATTTACCTTCCATGCCCCGTTGGCCAAATCCCGGTGCAACAATGATTCCATCCAGGTTCCCCAATTTCTTTTCAACATTATCCACATCCAGCTTGTCGGAAAGGATCAGTTCCAGTTTCAGTTTTTTATTGTTGTAGGCACTGGCGTGCAACAACGATTCAATAATCGATTTATAGGCATCGGGCAGTTGTACGTATTTCCCTACAATCCCGATTCTGACTTCTTCGGTGGCATTCTCCAGTTTTTCAACAAATGCAATCCATTTGGTCATGTCGGCTGCCGGAGTCTTTTCCAGGTCAAAACCCATTTTAGTCAATACTACTTCATCCAACTTCTCTTGCTGCATGTTCAGCGGAACCCTATATATAGTAGGAACATCGATCGATTGCATCACAGCACTCGTTTCAACGTTACAAAATAAGGCTACCTTTTTGCGTATTTCGGCTGAAATATTGTGTTCGGTACGTAACACCAGGATATCTGCCTGGACTCCTTCTTCCTGCAATGCTTTTACAGAATGCTGGGTAGGTTTTGTCTTTAATTCTTTAGCAGCAGCCAGGTAAGGCACATAAGTCAAATGGATAATCAGGCAGTTCTTGCCCATTTCCCATTTTAACTGGCGCACACTTTCAATATAAGGCAGGGATTCAATATCGCCTACGGTACCTCCAATTTCAGTGATCACAAAATCAAACTCGCCTTTAGCACCTAACAGCTTGATGTTGCGCTTGATCTCGTCAGTAATATGAGGGATAATCTGTACAGTCTTCCCCAAATAATCCCCACGACGTTCTTTGTTGATAACATTCTGATAGATACGTCCGGTAGTGATATTATTGGCACGATGAGTCTCCACGTTCAGAAAACGTTCGTAGTGGCCCAGGTCCAGATCGGCTTCATGTCCATCCACCGTGACATAGCATTCGCCATGTTCGTACGGATTCAAAGTCCCCGGATCAATATTGATATACGGATCCAACTTTTGATTGGTTACTTTAAACCCTCTGGCTTGTAATAATTTACCCAGGGATGCGGCAATGATCCCTTTACCCAATGAGGAAGTAACTCCACCGGTTACGAAAATGTACTTTGTTTCTTTCACGTTCTTTTTTTTACTTAAAATTACTACTCGATGTTTCGTATTTTTAAGTCTGCAAATTTCGGAAAAAAAAATGGATAACGAAAATGAAAGTAATAAATTAAGTATTAAGATTTAAGAATAATCCTAAACCCATCGCTACAATCATTTTTATCCTTCGCCTGAATTGCAGGTTCCCTGAAAATAGTCAGTACAGAATCCCCATTCTTACGTCATTTATCACAACGTTGATCCTCATGCTAAGAGTGTCATCGTTCGAGTAACCTGAAATCAATCAATCACAATCATTCCGTCCTTTGAGTATGAAACATCTAAAAATCCTGTTTTATTCTTTTATTTTATTCCTGTTTCTTCCGGGATGTACCGGTAATACGGTTCAATCACCCGCCCTGATCGAAATCATAGATACCGGCTATCACTTCTCCACACAAGACCTCCTGAAATTTGCAACAGACAATAAACTTGATCAATCCTCGATCTTCGAATGGCAAAACCATTCGGTTATTTATTGCAGCCAAAATAATGCCCAGAAATATAAAGTGAAACTCGAAACCCTCTTTCCCAGTGTGATCGTCAAACTTTATGATCCCCCTTTTTATAATTTCAATCGCAAGCAATACTCCAACGAGAAACCCGCCGCTAAGTGGGATCATATCATTATGACCGCCAACCTGGTGGAAGATACCCTGAAACAAAAAGAATACCTGGAATATCACCGTACGCAAAAAGAAAAGTGGCCGGAAATATCCAAAGGCTTTTATAACGCCAACTTTCAACAAGTGCTTGTATTTCGTAACGAAAGGCAATTGATGCTTGTGATCAGCATTCCGGCAGGAGAAAGCCTGGATCGTTTAAACCCTAAGACAACTGAAAATAATCCGCGTGTTACCGAGTGGAATTCAATCATGGGAAATTATCAGCAAGGCATTGAAGATGCCCCGAAAGGTACAACGTGGGTCCTGTTTAGTACAGTGAAGAGTCACTAATTATTCTAGAATTGGAAAAGACCCCCGTTTTATTCTTCAGGCAGTTCAGTCTGTATTGGTTCACTACCCGGTTTATGTCAAAAGATCATTCTTTCATGGATATCATTTAAATATCCTATACATATTATAACCTATTAATAGTATAGGACATCTATGGGATATCTATGGGATATCTAAGGGACATCTATGGGACATCTCTATTTCAACAGCGAATAGATAGCGAATCAGTGCTAGTGGGAAGCAAACAGAATCCCGATGAAAAAGGCGCTTTAAACTGTGATTTTTACTTTTAAGTAATTTAGCTTGTTAGAATGTGTTTTAATGTAAAAAGGAAATGCAACACGTAAAACTTCAATCTTCATTGAACCTATGGACAATGTAAAATTTTAAAAACCGGAAAAATATACATGCAACAAACGAACTACCAACTTTTTGATTTTCTGGATTTCAACACGGAGTTGAATGAGGGTGACAGGCTTTGGAGGGCTTGCACGCCAACCAAGGTGGAGGAAGTCAAAGGTGATATATTTATCACAATTCCATTCCAAAAGCAAAACAATTCCAACGAAATAACACCGGATCTGACAGTTGCCCCTAAAGAATACAAGCTTCGCCTGAAGGGGTACGGTGATAAGATTTTGAGGGTGTCCATGGCTATCGGTGAACCAATCATGGAACAATCGGAAATGCTTGAATTGTCACCGGAATTAAAGGCAGTTGCCTTGTCCGTTGAAAAAAAGGACTTGGAATGGATCATAAAAGATTCAACAGGAACTAAGAAAGCCATCATCAGTTTGCGTCTGCCTGAAACCGAATGGTGGAGCGATCTGGTGCCTGCACCCGCCGAAACAATACACCTCAGCTTTTTCCCCGATGGAAAGAAAGAAGTCAAATTGTCGGCAACCGATATGTTTTCACCCGCACGGCATGATGCTTTTGCACTGGCCTTTGTGGAACGGAACGATCAGCCGCATCGCACCACTTTCTCCTTAGCAGCAAAAGCCGACGAATGTTTTTACGGTACCGGCGAACGTTTTACAAAAATGGACTTATCGGGTAAAACACTTCAAATGCGCAACCAGGACGGACAGGGAGTCAACAACCGCCGTACTTACAAAAGCGTACCGTTTTATCTCTCTTCCGAAAACTACGGCCTGTTTGTACATACCAATTCATTTGCCAAATTTTCACTGGCTGATCATTCCACCCGTTCAGCACAGGTCATGGTGGAAGAACCGGTAGTAGATTTCTTCTTAATCGGAGGCGATGATCCCGAGGAAGTATTATTCGGTTACCGGCAGTTGACAGGATTCCCTACCATGCCACCGCTGTGGAGCTTTGGGGTCTGGATGAGCCGCATGACTTATTTTTCAGCCGATGAGGTGAATGAGATCTGTGACCGGATGCGACAGGAAGATTATCCGTGCGATGTCATACACATAGATACCGGTTGGTTTGAAACGGACTGGCTGTGTGAATGGAAATTCAATGAGACGCGTTTTCCCGATCCTGAAAAGTTTATCAGGAATTTAAATAAAAAAGGATATCGTGTCAGCCTTTGGCAATTGCCCTACATATCCTACAAAGCCCTTCAATACGAAGAAGCCGATAAGAATGAGTACATCAGTAAAAGCGAACGGAACCTTTCGGGGTCCTCCAATTTCAGTGTACAGGATTTTGCCGGGACTATCGACTTTACCTACGACAAGGCAACCGAATGGTATAAAGGCCTATTGCGTAAACTGCTTGAAATGGGCGTATCCTGTATAAAAACCGATTTTGGAGAGGATATTCACCTCGATGCAGAATATCATTCCATGTCACCCGATAAATTGCACAATTTGTATCCGTTGCTGTATCAGAAAGCGGCTTACGAAGTGACGAAGGAAGTGACCGGGGATGGCATTATCTGGGCAAGAGCAGGCTGGGCAGGTTGCCAGCGTTATCCGCTGCATTGGGGAGGCGATTCGGCCTGTTCGTGGGACGGTATGGCTGGATCGTTAAAGGGAGGATTGCAGATCGGGCTTTCAGGCTTTGGATTCTGGAGCCACGACGTGCCCGGATTCCATGGTGTACCTGATTTTATGAATTCAGTATTGCCCGATGATATTTATGTTCGCTGGACCCAGTTTGGTGTATTTTCGTCACACATCCGGTACCACGGGTCACACAAGCGCGAACCCTGGCATTACCCGAACATAGCATCGATCATTCAGAAATGGTGGAAGTTGCGTTATTCCCTGATTCCATATATCCTGCAACAAAGCGAAAAGACCACCCGGACAGGTTTCCCCGTATTACGGGCGCTTATATTGCATCACCCTGATGACAGGACCTGCCGTCAGATTGACGACCAGTACTATTTTGGGGATAACATGCTGGTAGCACCTGTTATGAATTCCGACAACAAACGCGACATCTATTTGCCGGAAGGTACCTGGGTTCATTTCTTTACCCATGAGGTATTCGCCGGCAATCAGTGGCTTAAAAACGTTGTAGTTCCCCTGGAGGAAATGCCGGTTTTTGTAAAACAGGGTGCTTCCATACCCATGTATCCGGATGATGTAAATTGTACGGACGAAATGGAACTGGCAAAAGTGATAAATATAATTTTCAAATAAAAAACAACTCCTAAATCCCCTAAAGGGGACTTTTAGAGCTCTGATGTTTAGAGAATCCTTTCATTTATACCACAAATCCAAAGTCCCCTTTAGGGGATTTAGGGGTGTTTAAAAATAACAATATGACCTGGAAATCAAATTTTGAAGAAACAAAAAAGCATTACACCAATTGGTGGAATCAAAAAGGCATCGTACTCACCATGTGGGAACATTTGGAAAAGGAAGGTGCGCCTTACGCTCAAATAGCTCCTCCGGCAGCACAGAATGATATCAACCAGTTTTGGTTTGATCCGCAATGGCGGGCTGAATACCTGGATTATACCATGTCCCGAAATTCGTATCTGGCCGATATCCTGCCTGTTGCCAATACACAATTGGGACCTGGATCACTGGCAGCCATACTGGGAGCTGACCTCGAAGGACGGGAAGATACCATCTGGATCAGGGAG
>Ga0302286_10001642_pt1 | contig 16315 bp, 8 predicted proteins | sample III_Fen_E2_3_FD_198765 | JGI IMG/M metagenome (GOLD analysis project Ga0302286, IMG submission 198765) | Peat permafrost microbial communities from Stordalen Mire near Abisko, Sweden - III_Fen_E2_3 | ecosystem: Environmental > Terrestrial > Soil > Wetlands > Permafrost | place: Sweden: Abisko...
GATGAAAAGGGCAATTCAACTGCCCAGTCATGTGGCAGATCTACCTCACGCCATGTACGGTCTTCAAACTGTGCTGCAGAAGCCCCATCACCATATCCGGTTTTTGCAAAATACGTAAAGTATCCGGTACCTGAATTAAAATCTTTTGAACTATCCGTAGCATTTCCGAAGGCAAACCTCCATCCATCATCAAGATTCAAATGTTCCCGCATGTGGGATATTGGTTCAACATCCTGCCTTTGGGAAAAGACGGGAATTGAAACAACTATATATATGAAAAACAGGAACTTTATTTTTATTTTCATCACCATTTATGGATTTTATTTTCAACTATCTTAAAACACTAAATTTCATAGATCCTGAAAAACGTGAATTCTCTATTTTTGCAAGGTAAAGCCCTGTATGAAGCATTTTAGTATTTATTTTCATTGGCGTGCTACCGTTATAATCAGACTGGGAAAAAGCAACTAAATTTCCATTCTGGGAATATACCGAGATATCGGTAACAGCTGCAGCTTGTGAGCCGATTGCAATGTTCAGGCTTTCATTAGCCGGATTCGGAAAAAGCTTTATTTGCGACGACTGTGCCTTCGGGTTTTCAACAGCAGAAGTGTTTGCTTTCAGAATAATCGCAGTAGTGGAGACTGTTGGCAGAATAATGCTGAACGAGTTACCGGCAACTGTTACTGTGTTTTTTTTCAACGCATTGCTTGCATGTGACACGAAAGTCTCTGTGGCTGGCAATGACGATAGTTGCAACGTATTGTTAACCCCATCTACCACAGAAAAACCGGATAAATTGACAGTTACCTTGTGCGTTGAATTCAGATCCCGGTTGACCAGGATTACAGTCATAGAATCCCCTCTGTTCGTCACGGTCGAGTACCCTGAAACGGTATTTTCAAGGGTAGAAGTACTTGTCACACTATAATTTTTAGCATAGCGGCTGAACAGGTGTAAAGTTTCCCACATCCCGGTATTCCAGCTCCAGGGAGTGTATAGTTCTACTCCATTATTGGCAAATGTTCCAAGCATGGAAGCATATAGCACCGAGTTTACATTTACATTTGTTGAATTGATTCCCGTCTCGCTCAACCCGATGGTAATACCATGATTGGCACCAAAGTAGAGTGTGAGCCAGTCGTTAAGGCGTTGGAATATATATTCCTTTGTTTGGGTATTATCCCAGCCTCCGTTTATTGATTTTAGGCCGTTAGCTCCCGGATACACATAGGTCTTATCATAGAAGATACGATGCAACTGCAATACGTCTGCATCTGCCGATTCTCCCGGATACCAGTGAATGTCAACGACATCAAGCAATTTAATACCGGTGGCTTTCTGTTCGTCGGCTACCCGTTTAAGGAAATATTCGAGCCAGGAATAGTATTTTCCATTGATGGTAAGAGTTTCATTCCCATATTTATACCATTGCCATTCGTTAGCAGTGACCGGGCCACATAGTTTGATTCCGGGATATAGAGCGCGTGCTTTCTTGGCCACTGCAAAATATTTATCCATGAAAGCTGTTGCTGCCAACTGACTTGGCATTACATCATCGTGCGTACCACTCCATATTTCAGGTTCATTGTCCATGTCCCAGTAATGGAAATTTGCAGCATTCAATCCAATTCCCTTTGGACCGAACCAGTGGTTTAAAACCTCAGCTGTTGAATCGGCAGGCCAATCCTGGGTATAAAGTGACGGATTTCCATTTATGGTGGCCACGCTTCCACCAGTTGCATTTACGGTACCACCACCTGCCAGGTTCTGAGCACAACCGCTCCACCATTGAGATTTATTATAATTCCAGTCATTGAAGTTGTTATTCTTATTTGATGCCACCTTTCCGATTAACTGGAATGCCCACAGAACCTGAATATCCGGTACATTGGCAACAATATTCCCTGACATATTATCCCAGTCATGATCATAGACATTGTTGTACCAGTCCGGATGGCTGGATATCTTTTTGCGCCAGTTATATTTGGTAGCGTTATTCCCTCCATTTTCCCGTGACATGCGCAATCCGGCCTCTTTAATTAAAGCAATATCTGAAGCTGAAGAAGCTGTTCCAAATGAATTGGAAAAACTGCCATTACGACCATAAATAAAAGGTGATACGGCTCTTTTACCATTAGCAGCATTCACTGTCACAACCACATCCTGAGAGAATGCAGCTACACTGCAAAAGAATAGCAGGAACAGTTGGAGTTTGATTCTATGTTTAAAATGGATCATCGTTAGTTATTGTATTTGGCAGTAAAATTGCAAACCTTATTTTTCTGAAACATACATGGGTGAAATCTTTTTACTTAAGAGTATTCCAGGCATATCTGTAAACTTTTTAAAATCACCGGCCGATGCGTGTCCGGGGAATGGAGCATAATAGTGCGTTTTAATGGTGTACGCATTCCGCCAAAGAAGTACATAACTGATTTGATATGGCTCTATGGCAGGTAAAAGAACCTTGGTAAAGAAATCAGGATTTTCAATTCCTTCCATGCCTGTTTCAGCCAATACAGGAATCTTGTTTGTTTTTTTCGCATAACCGGTCACGATATCCAGCTGCATCGAAACTTCTTTTTTAAATTTCGCATTGGATTCGTCGGTATTCGTATTTCCACAATACGCATCAACTCCCACTATATCAACATAATCATCACCCGGGAAGCGTAGCAGGAATTCATCTTCGGTACTAATATTACAGGGTGAAAATGCATATAAGATATTATGGACTCCTTTTACATCCCTGAGGTAGTTTACTGTCATCCGATACAATTGATTGTATTCATCCGGTGTGCATTGCTTTGCACCCCACCAGAACCAACTTCCGGTATGTTCATGATACATGCGGAATATAACCGGGATAGCTTCTCCTTTTTCATCTTTCAAATCATGAAAGAATACAGACAAACGATCCAACCTGGTCAGGAACTTTGCATGGTTGCTTCCACCGGGTAATATGGTCCGTACAACTGAATCCTGTCCACAATCCCAGGCTGTTTTGCCTGTTACAATATTATCACCATGCCAACTGATGGTATTAATGCCTCCGCGTTCGTACACTTCCCGTATCAACCGTTTCATATCAGTAAAATAAACCGAATCCAGGTTATAAGGCGCAGCTATTTCCAAATGGCCTAACTCCCATCCTACAACCGCCGGATAATCTCCCGACACAGCCTTTACATCCGAACCTCCTTCCTTACCGTACCAGGTATGTCCATAGGCAGCATCATCCTGATGAGCTAACATAATCCCTTTTCCTAAATTATTGTACATGTTATGAAACAAAGCCCGGGTCTTAAGAGTGGCATTCATATCAACAGGTACCGTTACGTTATGCATCTTTTGCACATAGCGCTTAATAATCTTCACGGTAGCGTCTGTATTGAAAACCGAGTTCAACCCTTGTTCTTCCTGAGCAGGGTCTCCCATATAGTCATCTCCCTTTACCCAGTAAATATGTTTCGGATTAGGTCTGGACCTGCCACCCCATGCCCAGAAATTACAACCTGCCAGTACATCATTTGTCTTGGATGATTGCAGGATTGTTTCAAAAACAGAAGTATAATACGCATCACGCAGCGAAGTCGAATCCTTCAACGTATATTGATGATGATCGCGCGGGAAACCAAACTCTTCCAGTACAATTGGCTTTCCTAACCTGCGGGCTACTTCCATGTGATTTACCATATAAACAGCTGTACTGTCAATGGATTTTTGCAATGTCCCCGGCATATTTTTTACATCCAACCAACTCCAGTTCTTTGGCCAGATATGCATGGTCAGATAATCGATATTTTTATCGGCATGGATTTTCTCAAACAGGTTCATATCGTCTTCACAGCCATGTAGGCCTTCAGAACCAATTGATACCATATGGTTTTTATCCAATAGTTTGATATAAGCGGATATATCCTTAAGCCATGATGCAAAAAGCGGTTTATTCGTATCCGAGAAGGCACGTGGCTCATTTCCTATCTGCCAGGAGAAGATCGTTGGATCATCTGTGTATCTATTCCCGGTATACCGGTTGGTACGTGAAACAACATGTTTAATATGGTTTTTAAGCATTTGCCGGCATTCCAAACAACCTGCATATTGTTTTACATATTCCATATAAGCCGGCCAACCATCCACTGACGGAACAGGGTTCTTTCCTTTTCCCGCCCAGTTCAGATACTGGCTATATCCGCCTGACCATTCCCATGAATTGGTAAAAAATAATACGGCCTTCATATTTCGTTTTCCCATTTCGGATAACAAGTAGTCTAATCCATCAAAAATCGTATCGTTGTATACCCCGGGTTTAAGTTGCAACGTAGGTTCTACTTTCGAAGGGACTCCATTATCACCATCAGAACCAATGAGAACCCTTAAATTGACAAGACCGTTCTCTTTCATGAAATCAAGTTCCTTAATTAAGAGATCCCTGTTTCCTCCCTGTCCCTTGGAACCAAGAATCGCTCCATACCAGAAGTTTGTACCAACAAAGTAGTAAGGTTGATTATCCACGACAAAATGGTTATTTTCAACCCTGGCAAAATGTTGTGGAACCTTGGCGAAAGTACCGGCAGCGATCAAAGTCATTCCGATCAGAATTAGTGTTTTATTGTATAAATTCATACTTCGTATTTTATTTCGAAGGATAACATCCTCGTAGTGCAATTTTTAAATATTTTTCTTTTTGTGGTAGATACCTTTCAAATCACTTTCAAACAAGGTATACTCATCGTTATAAAACTTCATGAAATCAGACACTGAATTGTGACCCGGGAACGGAGCATAAAAATGATGTTTCATATGGTTATCATTTCGCCACAGCATGATGTAGGCAAGCTTCGATCCTTTATAGCGCAATACAGGCATTAATGTTTTGGTAAAAAAGGTACTGTCTGTAATTGATTCCAATCCTGTTTCAGTCATGGCAGCAATTTTATCTTTCTCCTGTGCCAAATCGGACACCACTTTCACCTTTTCTGCTGCCAGTAAAGGATTATTGGCCCCATCAGGCCTGAAGTCCCAGTATTCATCCATACCCAGTACATCCACATATTCATCCCCGGGATAATCAATCAGGTAATCTTCACGTGTCTTAAACTTGCAATCGGTGGAGAATGCATATAAAAAATTATGCACCCCGAGTGTATCCCTTAGATATTCGACTGTAAAACGCCATAATGACTTGAACTCTCCGGCTGACCTGTGTGGTCTTCCCCACCAGAACCAACCACCCTCCATTTCATGGAACGGACGAAAAATAACCGGTACTAATTTACCATCAGCACCCTTTGCCTTCTGTGCCATACCGGCTATCAGCTTCAGTTTATTTTTGTATGATTCATGCGCTTTCCCACCCGGCAGAAGTTCTTTAACTGTATTTACTACCGCTTTGGTGGTATCTACCCAGGCTGTCTCTCCGGTTAATGGATTATCGGTATGCCAGCACATGGTGATTACCCCTCCCCGGTTGTATGTTTCAATTATCCTTCGAAGTAATAACTCTGACCTGTTGGCAGTCATACTTGAAGGTTTATTTGTAATAAGAGCAAAGTCAAACCCAATCAATGCAGGATGTGAACCACAAACATCTTTTATATCCGAACGGTTCTCATCACCCTCCCAGGTATGTCCGTACAGGGTAGCATCATGGTGTCCAACCATAATATTCTTTCCCTGAATTTCCTTCAAGTTGGAATACAATGCCTTTGTTTCAGCTGTGGCATTCATATCAACAGGAACACTTTCATCCCTGTTTTTACTGAATAGAGTCCCAGTACCTAATAAACAAAGGAAGAGCAAGTATATTGAATTAATTCGTAAACCTTTCATGTATTTATTCTTTATTCTGTTTATCAATGTCCGTCATTTTAGCGGATACACGTGTTTCACTCAGGTTTAAACAGGACATCTCATAGTGTCTACTTATCCGTTCTAAAAGGAATCAATGGCAACCCGTTAACATCAAAAAGATTGGGTACTCCATCATTTGTAAAACAATACCTGACTGCAACCGGCATTTTCACCTGGTTGGAAGTCAATGTTATTGTTCCGTTCTTTTCAATAACGGCTTTAGCGGGATAAAATGTCTTATCGTTTCCTGCCACCTCGAAACTTTTTATGCTCTTATCCTTACAAGTTAATTTACCCATGGAAGTCACTGTTACAATCGCTTTATCCTTTTGGATAGTCAACTGTACAAAGTGCGGGAAGTAAGGTTGCAAAGCATTAAAACCGTATTGTCCTTTCAGCACCATATTTGCCAGCCTGTTTGCTACTTCCTGCTTAATCTTCGGGTGGATATTCGTCAGGTCATCCACCAAATCACCCACAACAACCATTCCGGTTTTAGGTAAAGTCAAAGCTGTTTCCTGTTGTTCCCGCAGTAAGGCGCCACTAAGTCCGCCATATCCACTCCATGGGGCTATCTGAACATAATAAAACGGCAATTCCTGTTTGAACATTTCACGCCATCCATTTATCAGTCCGGTAAATAATTTCCCATATTCCTGAGGCTGTTCGGTATTCCCTTCTCCCTGATACCAGATAGTTCCGGCAATGCGATAATTCAGTACTGGATAAATCATCGAATTATAAATGATCGAAGGTTCTACCGGCGCCCAGCTTACCGGTTTTAAATTATCGGCGGCTCTTTTCAATTCCGCATCACGTGTAAAAACATCTTCCGGCATCCACGATTGTACACAGGTTCCTCCCCAATATGAAGCAATCAACCCTACGGGTGCTTTGGTCATGATGTTGATTTTCTTACCGAAGAAATAACCGATCACACTCATTTTCTCTACTGTCTCCGGACTGCTGATCTTCCATTTCCCCGGACAGTCAGTCTGGGGGAAGATATCGTACAGGCGGGGTATTTCAAAGAAGCGGAGCTCGTTGTTTGCCGATGTAGCCACAGCATCCCCGGCATCCTTTACTCCCCAACTAAAATTGAACTCCATGTTCGATTGTCCGGAACAAAGCCAGACTTCGCCAATAAGTATATCCTCAATGACAATCTTTTCTTTTCCGCTGATAAAAGTAATGGCATAAGGTCCGCCTGCTTTGGGAGTCTTCACGGTAGTAATCCAGGTCCAGTCTTTTGACGGGGTTACAGAAACGGTATCGGTCGCATTCCAGCTGCAACTGATTTTTACCGGTGTTGTATTTTGTGCCCAACCCCACAGCTTAACGTCAGCCGATTGTTGCAATACGGCATGGTTGCTTAGTATGGCCGGCAAACGCAATGTCGCTTCGGCAATTGTGCTTATTACCAGTAAGCAAAACAGGGATAAAAATAATTTTTTCATTGCATGTATATTTTCTATTTTCAAATCCAACTTTAATCTAAATAAACCTCCCGATAGTTATCGGGACAACCAATTAACGAATCAACCAATCTCTACTTCAGGCTAGGCATCTTATCCCGGGTCACCACAAAGTCATACGTAAAATACTTATTCCACCAGGAAGCCCCATTATTTTTATCTAATCGGGTATAATCGCCACACCATGGCATAAACCACGACCACATATCCCCGTTTTCTTTCATTAGGGCAGGATCGGGTGCAGAACCACATTCACTTAATGTAATCAGCTTCCTTCCTCCGAACAGATCTTTTACTTTGTTGAAGGAAAAATACTGGGAACCATGCTGGTTGTCTCCGGGATAAATATCCATGCCTACAATATCGACATAATTGTCCCCCGGATACCAGTCCAGGGCATCTCCCGCTACATCCGTCGTCCATACCCAGATCAGGTTATTCAAGCCATGAACGTTGACCATCCTGTCATACATCAGTTTCCACAAAGCTTTGCAAGGTGCCGCACCTTTGGCACCCCACCAGAACCAACCACCGGATGATTCATGCAGTGGCCTCCAGATAACAGGGATATTAGCATCTTTGAATTGCTGCAGGTAGGTGGATATTAGATCAATATCTGCTATCATTGCTTTATACTCAGCCGAAGTGGGATCGGTTACTTTAGAAACATCAAAATTGGTATCTGCCGTATAAAAAGCCCCTGATTTGTTCACTGATAACGGATCACGCCAGTGCCACATCAGGTTTACAATCCCGTTGTTACCCCAGTATTCTTTTCCATTTCTTAACGGGGCAGCATAATCTATCCAGTTCTGGTTTACCCAGGGATGATTTATAAAATCAAAACAGGCCAGTGCCGGCCACTTACCGGTTTGTTGATATACCCACGTGGCTTCATCATTACTGTTACTATTATTGGAAGTTGTACCCGAAAGTACTTTTGTCCCGAAACTTGCTTTGAGAAAGTTGTATAGGTTGACTGCCTCTTTGGTCGGGTTTGGAGTGACCAATCCTGCAACGATATTAAAAGGGGTGAGGGTAGTTCCGTAATAAGCCACAGTGATATTATCCAGTAACATCCAGCCCCAGTTTTTTACGATGGAAACGGTATGTGCACCGGCCGAAAGTTTTAATCTGCCCGCAGCAAGTGTTGTCCATGTGTTGACTGCACTAAAATCCAGTGTTACGATTTTAGTACCGTCGACATACAAGTCGTTAGACTTTTTTGAATTGGACGTTGAATAACGAAGCGTCACATCATAATAACCGGATTGGGGTGCCTGGACAGTAAATGACACATTCCCGCCATTGGTATTTACAAACCCAGTTCCTGTATATCCGGCTAATGATATACTTACCGAAGCATCAGCAGTCAGGGTTGCAGTTTCTGCTTCATAAACGGTGGATGCGGAGGATACCGATTGATTCGTTGCAAAATTCAAGGTGATTTCTTTTGCGAAATTCCCTGCTTCATTTTTTATGGCAGTTCCGGGTATAAGGAGCGTATATGTGGTTGATGGCTTTAGAACAGCATTTATAACCAGCGTATTGGAATTAACCGAGACAGGTACTATTACTCCGTTTAATTTAACATTTGCATTTGTAGCCAGCACTATTTTTTCTGAAAAAACGATGGTAACAATGGTATTCACATCCACTGTTGATGCACCTTCTATGGGATTACTTGAAACTAAGGCAGGAAAAACCTTTTCAATTACCTCTTCCGGTTTGCAGGCATGAATGGACATGGCCACCAATGGAAGTATGAATATGAAAAACAGGATTCTTTTGAACATAACCGGGAATTAAAACCATCTACCCTGGAATACAGGGTTTTTATTTACTAAAACAACATCAAGCCTATTGAAAGATTCATTTTGCGAATAAAAAAGGGGAGTTGTTCCTGAGAACTTCTCCCCCGCTTCAACAACCTTAACTTCAATACAATCCGTATACCCCTGCCGGAGCAGTTGTTTTTTCATACCTGATATTATCGATACAGAATCCTGAGAAATCCAAGCCGTTACCCCACATGGTCATTCCCCATTCTCCACCTTTTACCGGTGTTGGGTCAGCCAATCCGGCAGCACCAAACACGGATAACGGAATGGTAATGGTTTTCCATTCGCCACCTGTGGTAAAGGTATCGCCCACTTTGATATAGCTTAGGATATTCACTGCTTTACCACCCAACATCAATCGGATTTCAGCATTACCGGTTACATCTTTGCGTAAACGTACATCCATTTTCACAACATGGTCTGCTTGTGATACCGAAGGATAGGAGATGTAATTGTTGGCAAACAGCCAGTATTTTGAAGCATCCCAAGGAGTAGCTTCATAATAATTTTTCGTTCCGTCAACACCATCTGCCAATGTACCTAAGCCACCGACACCATCCCAGGTAAATCCTGACCAGCCGGCATCAAAGCTATAAATCATAAGCGAAGGATCCTGAACAGGATCGGTACCTGTTACCGAGAAAGTAGGTGAAACGACCGCTGTTCCGTCAAAAGCATTCAACGTAAGGGTCACAACTCCTGCCTTCGCAGTTTCAGGGACATACACTTCTATGGATGTTTCGGTACGCACACCGTAAAGGACGGCTTTCAGGTTATTCTGGAAATAAACCGATTCTACCAGGTTTAATTTCGTCCCTGTTATGGTCATCATCTTGCCCGGTTTCACTAACTGGGTAAGAGCTGTAATAACGGGTTTATTAGGCGAAACAACTATCAAAGTTCCTGTTGACGTAATTTGAGTACCATTGCTGGTAACCAGGGTAATCGGGCCGTTTACGGCAGCCATTGGGACAGCCACAGTAAATGAAGTTGCAGTTGCGGCTGTTACATCAACGGATAATCCGGAAGCAAAAATAACTTTTTTGACTAAATCAAGATTCGTACCATTGATAGTCACATTATCACCGGCTACCAGGGATAAAGGAGCAAACGACGTGAACGTAGGCTTAACCATTGTGATAGCTGCACTCTCAACGGTCTTGCCCGAATTCGTGCTTAAGACAACAGTTCCATCAATAGCTGTCATAGGAACGGTCACATCGATCTTTGTTGCCGACTGTGAAACAATCACACCATCTACAGCTCCGCCAAAAGTAACCTTTGTGGCAAGATCCAGGTTGGTACCTGTGATTGTCAACGTTGCACCATTCTTAACCAACGTTGGTGCTACCAAAGTAATCACCGGTGATATCAGATTCAGCGGCAAAGCTGATTCTACATCAACAGATGATAAAGTGGTCAGTTTTATGGTCCCTTCTTTCGCATTCTTTGGAACAGTGACGGTAATTGCCGTTTTGTCCGTATTGACTGTAAAGCTGGTAACTATTATTGAACCGGCAAAACTAATTGATTTCACTAACTGGAAATTTGTTCCGGTAATGGTCAACGTTGCTTCCGGCTTCACAGGATTAGGTGCCAGGCTGGTAATGGTAGGCAATGTAACGGTTAAATCAGTAAGTGTCGGTATAAGAATAGGTGTTTTTGCTCCATTCGACAGGATAAACTTCCCTGACTGTGCTTCTACCGGTATTCTCACTTCAATTTTCTTACGGCTTTTGCTCACAAATTTTGAACTATCGACAACAACACCTGTTTTAAAAGTAACGGATGCTATCAGATTCAGGTAATCCCCGTTTATTGTCAGGATATCCCCTGCCTTGACAGTAGCCGGTGTAAAGGTATCAATGACGATGGGTTCGCTGAATGTCAACGGTGTCTTGGTGGTAATATCCCCTTGTGGGGTTTTTAATACCAGCAAACCTGGTTTTGCCGTTTGAGGTATCACGATGGAGATCTCTGTCGGACTGGTCTTCGTGATATCTTTAATCTCGAAACCATCAGCCAGAACAACTGATGTTACCTGGTCCAGCGATGTTCCCAGGAATTTCACTTCACCTCCACGCAAGGCAGGTGAAGGGCCAAAAGCAGTGAGTGTAATACTGGCTACTGCATCTTCTTTCGTACACGAATTGAAGACAGAACTTCCCAGTATTAAGCAAGCCATTATACTTGCAGTTAGTATTTTGTTAATTTTATATCTCATATTGGTATTTTTTTTAGTATGCCTGCTCCCTGTTACAGGAGCAGACAAATTTGTTTATAACGATTCGTTAGATACAACAGGAAAGCTACATGACAGATTCTCGATTTAAATTTAAATTTCAATCATTAAATTTCAATCTTCAGGATTTATTAGAATTACAGTCTCTACCATAATGCTTCTCCTTCCATGTAACTTCAGGTATTGCACCTTCATTATTACAGAAAATTTTAACTGTGTTTGTTTTATTGGCTCACTTTTGGAACAACCCTGAAATTGTCAAATGACATATCGCAGTCAAGTCCTGTTGGTCCCTGGAATACTACCCTTGACCAATACCCATCATGATTGACAATAGGTTTCACCGTATAGGCTTTTACCACTTCATCATAAGGGATGACAACAGTCTGCCATTGCCCCTTGGTATCATACGGTGGTGCCCAGGAATAATTTCCATGGTCACCGTCCTGGGTTCCCACATTAAACAATACCCCACTTCCATTATAAGGCTTGATGGTACATACTTCAAATTTAAAATTATATTTCGAAGGATTCAGAATTGCATCATCAGGTATATTCTGGCTTTGTGGTAACATGGTACTTGCAGGTCCGCCTGCTATTTCCTGCCAACCCCAAGCACCCAGGTTTTTAATGATCCGGATATAATTGCCATTAATGGCAGGTACTTCAGTTGTTCCAGGGCTGTTCACAACCATGGCAGCATTCCACCATCCCATATATGGATCACTGCTGATAAATATATTCCGGTTATCTTTGAACCAGAAGTCCGATTTTGTTTCTCCAAAATTAGAAGTTACTGTAATCTGACCGGGTACTGTTCCTGCCGGCACTGTTACCGTAAGAACCGTATTGGTTGCATCGACCGTTACATTTGAACCTTTTGCTCCTCCTGGGAAAGTTACCGATAGTGGCAGATAAAAATAATTCCCACGTACGGTAGCTGTTTTTCCATCCAGCACATATTCACTATCCATACTTTTGATTTCAGGCTTGCTTATTTTTACATTGAAACTATACAACAGTGAATCTCCATTGGCAAAGATAATCTTCAGTTTATTCGTAATCGTTACCGGCACTTTCGTGGGTACACTCACCAGAATGGAGTTTTTGGATATATAGGGCGGCGTTAAAGACGACTGTTGGTCATTAAACCAGATTTGTTTTGCCTCTTGCAGGTTATCCCCGATAATGGCAACCAGTTGTCCCTGGCCGGCACTGACAATCAAAGAATCCGAAGCAGCAGGCCGAGTGATCCTCACATACGTAATCACTGGCGTTCCCTTACTCACATCTTCGTTTTTATTGCAAGATGTAAATACTCCCAGCATAGTCATGACTATTAGAAGTATGGGCATTGATTTATATAGCTTTTTCATTGTTTTTTTATTTAAACATTAGTGTTTACTTGTTGTAATAATCAACGGCTGGTCTTTGTAAACTTGGTGCTGCCGCCAACTCTTTTGTTGGAATAGGGAGGTAGAAATTACCATCAGTAGCAGTAATAACCCTGTCAGCCGGTTTAACCCAGGAGGTTTTTACAAAAGTCCATTGTGTTGGATTTGGAAATACATCCGGGTATATGGCAAATAATCCCCTGTCCTGAGAATTTAAAACAGAAAGTGCTTTTGCCGGATTGTAATAAAACAGGTTGCTGATATCATACCAGCACATGCCTTCCATCGAAAACTCAACGAGTCTCTCATTGAATATATCATCAAAGGTAAGCGGAGTTAATAATGCTCCCAACCCTGCACGTGTATGCACTTTATTAAAATAATTAAGTGCGGTGGCATCCGCTGTCGATATTTGATTTCCTAAAGAAGCTTCAGCATATATTAAATACATTTCAGCTAACCGCAACATATACGTATCATTCGGATAATGCTGGCTGGATGCCTCACCGTTCATATCGACTGCTTTTCCACAGACATATTTCTTGATACCTGCTATGCTATTATCGGCTGTATTATTCGGATAAATCAGTCTTTGTGTTCCCGGTTTTCCATCAGGCAAGGTGATTGATTGGGTAATTTCAGGATAGCTGGCACCAGGAAGCATAAAGGTAGCTTTCAGGCGTTGGTCCATGGTACGGCCTTTAAGCGAATCACCGGTTGTCCCAATCTTAGCAATTCCCTGATATTTCTGAATCATCCACCAGGTTGCTCCTTTAGCTCCTCCCCAACCATCACCGTTAGCGATATCTCCGCTATAGGCAAGGTATGCAGGGGCTGAGTTACTAACACCCCAGATCGTCGAGAATACCCATTGCAGTTCAAACAACGACTCTGAATTATTATCATACGGATATTTGAACAGGCTGGCATAATCAGGCAATAATGATTTTCCACTCAGCCGGATCACCCTGTCAGAGTAATATTTCGCACTATCCAAATACTGTTGGTTTCTTACCCCATTCACGGCTTCAACACCTGCACGGGTCAGGTAAAAACGGGCAAGCATACCTTCAGCCGACCATTTGTTAACCCGTCCTACCTGAAATCCATTGTCCGGTAAATCAGTTGCACAAGCCCTCATTTCATTCGTCAGGAATTTCCAGATACTTTTTACGGTGTTTTTAGTAACAGTCGTATCAGTCATGATGGCCTGGTTATTTTCAATGATGGGCACTTCTCCCCAACACATGACCAGGTTGCGGTAAGCACAAGCCCTCATAAACCGGGCTTCGGCAATAGTTCCTTTTTTCACCTCTGCTGTTACTGCAGCACCGGCAAACTTATTGATATTCTGGATGGCCATGTTCGATTGACCGATAACGGTAAAAAAGGCACTCCAGCCAGCCATCATATCCGGATCATCCGAAGTGAGGTTAAATCTCACATACCCTTGCGATCCATAGGGATCATACGCTGCTCCCCCTCTGAAATCACCGATTTCATAGGATGCCTTGTCATTGTAATCAAACCACACCCTGTTGTACAACAGAGCTGTAGCAGCCAGCACCTGATCATTGGTTTTATAAAAATTGGCATCTGTAATGGTATCTACCGGTGGCCTGTTTAAAAAGTCCTGGGAACATCCCTGCAGCATAAAGATTGTAATCAGGATTGCAATCCAACTATATTTTAAGTTCTTCATATTATATAGAATTATCAAAAGTTAACCGTAATATTAAACGTATAAACCGGAGTCAATGGATAACGTCCATTATCTACACCAATGGCCTGGTTATCTGCTCCTGAATTATTCCCAACATATGCGCCTACTTCAGGGTCATACCCGGTATAATGGGTAAGGGTGAATAAGTTCTGGGCACTGAGCATCAGCCTTACATCTTTAATAAAGCTTTGCTTTGCAATCAGTCTTGTAGGAATGTTATAGGCTAAAGAGATATTCTTAAGCTTGATATACGATCCATCTTCAACCCAACGATCCGAGAACCTTGTCCAGTTGCCATTGTTGCTGTACGATATCCGTGGCAGGTTGCTTGAAGGGTTGGTAATGGAAGTAACCCCGTTAGCATCTGTTGTAAGTTTCGAATAGCCAGATGCACTGTTCAATAAATTACGTCCTAAATTAATTTGTTGCGGATTGGAATCAGTCATTTTTACATAATTGTAAATGTCATTCCCGTACGAGTAAGTCAACAACACACTTAATTCAAATCCTTTATAGCTGAACGTGTTGGTAAATCCGCCAAAGAACAACGGCCATGGATTCCCGATGGTTGTTAAATCCTTTACATCGATAATGTGGTCGCCATTCATATCTTTGTACTTGACATCACCTACCCAAACATTGGCAGGATCGGTAGCAAGGCGTACTCCTTTTGCATCAACCGGCACGGCACTGTTATTAATCTCATCCACCGACTGGAAAATCCCTTCGGTCTTGTATCCCAGGAATAACCAGGGTGCCTGACCTACTGAAGAACGTTGTGTCCAGCTTCCCATCCACCAGGAGGTACGGTCTACCGAAGCAGCATCATTGTTAAACTTCAGGATCTTGGTCTTAAATCCGGAGATATTAAAGCTCGATTCCCATTTAAAACTCTTTGTATTGATGTTGGTTGTAATTAAATTAATTGCCCAGCCATTGTTTTGCATAGATCCAAGGTTAACAGTCGGTGCACTTGGGCCACCATTCCCTTGCGTACCCATAAATGAGGGCAATGCAGCCTGCATGATCAGGTTATCGGTTACTTTGTGGTAATAATCTGCTTCCAGTTGAATCCGGTTATTAAAGAAGCTGGCATTCAACCCAATGTTGTCAGTCAATGTCGATTCCCATTGTAATTTAGGGTTTGAATACCTGCCTGGCAGGAAGCCTACACCCCAGGCTGAAGGAGCAGGATTCATGGTAGAATAAATACCACCACTACCCTGATTACCGGTAGTACCTGTTTCAATCCTTAACTTCAGATCATTCATAAATTCCACACGATACCACTTTTCTTTCGATATTCTCCAGGCACCTGATACAGCAGGGAATGTACCCCATTTGTTTTCCGAGCCAAAATTAGCAGAACCATCAGTACGGACAGATGCAGAAATAATATACCGGTCATCATAATTGTAATTCAAACGCCCCAGGTACGATTCCATGCCCCAGGTGTTATGACTGCTTCCGTTCAGGTCAGCAGTTGTCTGGTCACCGGCACTCACATCAATAATATCATTGGTGAGGAATGTATTGATATTGGCAGCATTGGCTTTCCAGGTTGATTCCTGTGCCTCGTGGCTGACCATCAGGTCAACATTATGTTTCCCAAATGTTTTGGTATATTGGAGCAATTCATTTAAGTTCCAATACGTACCGACACCATTAAAATCCGACATGTTGGCCAGAGCTTTATCATACCATCCGATTTTTTGTTTCGGAGAAAAATAGATGGAGTTCTGGGTATTCAGGTTCGCATTCAACGAAGACCTGAAGGTAAG
>Ga0302286_10001643_pt1 | contig 16311 bp, 25 predicted proteins | sample III_Fen_E2_3_FD_198765 | JGI IMG/M metagenome (GOLD analysis project Ga0302286, IMG submission 198765) | Peat permafrost microbial communities from Stordalen Mire near Abisko, Sweden - III_Fen_E2_3 | ecosystem: Environmental > Terrestrial > Soil > Wetlands > Permafrost | place: Sweden: Abisko...
ACGTACAGAGAACATCCTTGAGTGAGATTGATGCACAGATAGAAGAGACAAGACGCAGCTATAGACCGAGTCTCTGGACAAGAATTAAAAGATGGATAGGGAGGTAAAATGATATGGAGCAATTAATATGTTTTTGGATTGACCACCATTATACAGCACAGCAGGCTTTACAAGATCAGGTTATATTATCACAGGCTTTATATGATCTTAAAATAAGAGACTTTATAAGTACTGATAAGTGGGAAAAAGACTTTAATACTATACGATTAGCAGTAAATAGATATATTAAATTTTATGTAAATTAAAATAAACCGGATAACAAAAGTTATCCGGTTTATTTGTGTTAAATTGTATTTAATACATTCATAAACATCCTTATTTTAAATATTTACAATTTAATATATTAATCCAACACATAGCCTTAAATTACTATATAAATTTGTTCCTAAATATACATAAATACTAGTAGTTCCATTCCATGATACATATAACGCATTAGCATCTATAGGGTTCGTATAATCAGTAATTACTGTAATTTGATTTGATGTGGTCGATGTGACATATGAATTATAAGGAACAATAACATCAAATTTTTGTTCATTAGCTGACTTATCTGGTGTTGTTACAGAAAACCCTATATATTTAGGGTTACCTGAAATTGCTACGCTAAAGTTATACGCTTTCCAATTATAATCCATTGCCATATTTGATATCAAAAATGTATAAGTACCTATAGTATTTAACGCCATAATTTCAGCCGTTAGTGTTGTTTGTGTCCAGTGTGCAGCCGTCCACGCTTCTGCTGTTCCAATAACAATATTGCTCTTATACAGCAAGTTGTTATTCAAGCAATATGTACCAACTGTTGGATAAGTATTGTTAGGATTGTAATCCGCAGCCGTAATCGCTTTCAAAAAAGATCTTACAGTGTTGATATCTGCTGCATTTGTTGTTCCGCCTGTTCTCACCTCATTAATTGCAGCATTGATTGTACTACTTACCGTTGCTAATGTATCTGTGCCTATTTTATTAATCAATCCTGTAATTTGTCCTGCCTGTGTTGTGTCTGTGCTATCAATTGTATTAACGGCTGTCTGTAAATCTGAAATTGCTCCCTGCAAAGTTGTTACGGTACTTTGTAAATTGCCGAGAGAAGTCGGTACTCCATTAAGAGAAGCGATTGAAGTGTCTATTGCTGAAATCAAGGTATTCAGTAATCCTACAAATGTCTGCCAGTCTCCCATAATAGTAGGCTTGTCACTTCCTGCGAATATTGGAAATCCTTTACTTGTTGATGTGCTTGCGCTCATATTAATCCTCCTTTAAGCGTGAATTTTAGTTTTGCCGTGATAGTCAATATCATCAGCTGTTAGTAACAAAGCGTCAAATTGTGCAGCAGTTAGTTCTAAAGCGTCAAATTCTGCTGCTGTTATTGCGTCAACTTTTACAAAGTCTACAAGTTGATTTAGTGCTGCTTGAATTGTCATTGAAATTCCAGTAAGAGGGGAAATAACCGTTGTTGTATACTCGTTTATTAAATTCTCCAATTCTGTAATGTGAATGTTCAATTCATTTTTAAGTCCCAGTACTTCTGTATCGGTATAGCTTTGAAGCTTAATTGTTTGATCAGCTAGTGAAACTTTGAGGTAGGTGAGATTGTCTGCAATTAACTGCTTATTTGCAGCGTCATTAGTATTGAGCAGTCCGGTCATATTATTTACAAAAGTTTGATATGTTGCAGTAAGATTAGTAAGGTAGTCATTTATAGTTTTTTCAACTCCTGCTAATTTTGTATCAGTATATGTTTCTGACTCTGTCAAGGCTGTTCCTATTGCCTCTACAATTGCGTTGCATTTTTTTATCAGGTACATAATTTGTTCCTGCGTACTCATGCAGTCTGTAAAAGCTAATGGTGCAGCACTAAAAGCATTTACAGATAAATTGCCTATAAGCAAGCCGTCTAATAACATTTTTATCCTCCTTTTCTATAAGGAATAAACACTAAGAAATAAATTGTTTAGTTTTTTGTCCTCTAGCAACATTTCGTCAATGTTCAGAATATTTTTACGCAGTTCCCTTATTGCATATGAAAAGCTAAAACCGGCACTTGAGCCGATCGTTGTCTTCGTATAATTTTCATTATTTGAAGACGTGTTATCATAATTATTTACATTCTTTACATTGGTTGTTGCATTTGATTTATTCGCCTGACTTGCATATTCATCTGCCTGTATGTCTTGTGTCTGCATACTTTCAGAGGGTGTGTCTGATCCAATGCTTAGCTGCTTATCTGTACTATCACTATTTGCGGTCATATTCTGACCACTGCTACCGGTTGCTTCATGTTCAAACGTTTCATGCAGTTCGACATTATAAAGAGGGTTGAACTCAATATCTGCGGATGAATACAACTGGTTATATTTTGGCATTATTTCAGCCAAAACAGCATTTAGCCTGCGAATAAAAAGTGGAATAGTTTCAAAGCCAATTTCATGAAAATAAAAATGCTCAAGGATTTTTTTGTTCAGTTCTTCTCTGTGTTCCTCTTTATAAATTGGATAGCTTTTTAATCCTAAGTCATAAGTCTGGGACTCCACTATCGTTCGCAGTAATACTGTCGTTTCCGCCAATTTCGTTCACCTCCCTTTTTATACAACTGATGCTATAGCCATTGTTTTTATTAAACCTGATTAGCGGTTCTTGCCTGAACATGAGTCGACTGTGCATGGAATAACCAATAAGTTCATTATTTGCGTCAACTTCATCGGTAACCAACCGTTCTTTTTTTGGTTGGTTAGGATTATTATTAATTCCGATATAAGTCAAAGCCTCATTGAAAATGCACGTAAAATAATATTGTAAGTCATTTACATGTGATTGTACTTTTAAGTCAATTGCTTTGAAAGCTGCCTCAAAATCTAAGCTATCCAAAGGTAAAAATGCAGGAGAATTAGAAAACTGGTCAAATAATTTTTTAAGTGTAACACTCTGGTCTTTTGTGCCTGTTAATGCAACCGGATGTCTAAGGCTGTTGATATTTATTCCGGCGATTGACCTTATTTTACTAAGTTCATAGGCATATAACGCAATACTGTAAATCATTGGTCTTAATTCAAAATCATTAAATATAATCGCTACATTTTCGTCTTTTATGCTGACTTCTCTTGTCGTAAAAGCACTACTAGGCGTTGCTAGAGTCCATTTATCAGGTAAATTATAGATTGTAAAGTTACCTGACGGAATGGCATAGCAACAAATAAGCCCCTCGTTTTTAGATTCGTAAAGAGCAATTGCTCCTTTATTTGCAAGAAGCATTTCTGGATAATAAAATGGTATTACATCCGGAAGTCCTATCCACTGATAGATTGTCATTGATAAATTAAACAACCATGAAAAATAGTGATTGAAGTAAGGTTCGTCGCATGTTTTATTTATGTTATATCCTGCTTTAAAAACTGCCATAAAACCTCCTCTCTACAATGTTTCACGTGAAACATTATTTATTTGTTTGCGAATAATCATATATTGTATTTGGATTATGCCAGAATGTACACCCATTGTCAAGGATATTTTTTAATTCCTCAATATCGCCTGAAGGAACATCTCCTACAATGTTAGCATCAACTGTTTTTACATAATTCCAGTTCGGTCTGCCTGTTACGTTAGGTACTTTAAGAAGTAGGGTCTTATATCCATATCTGTCAAAATAGCCGTCTATAATCTGTGCATATTGCTGTCTGATAGTAATGTAGTCAAGATAAAAGTCATTGCATTTTAGTGCCGTATTTAAGTCTCCGTTATACGTATTTCCGGCTGCCTGATCCGGTATTGTTTTATGATCTGCCAATGAGGCAAGCAAACTTTCCTCCTGTTGGTGCGCTGCTCTGGTTCTTAAGGCATTTTGTTTATCAACAATACTCTGATTTTGTACGGCTTGTACAGAGGATAATGCTCCACCTAGCATACCTCCGGCACTTAGTGAAGCCACTGAACTTACTGCACTTGTAACACCGCTTATAATGGCATATTGAGCATTTAAACCTGCACTATAATTATTAACATGTGCTTGAGCCACACCTAAAGAATTAATTTCTGTTTGTACACTTATACTATGCTTATTTTGAGCATACCAGTTTGCATAAACATCATTATTCCAACACCCTAGCGGAAAATCCGTTAATGTTATTCCAAAATCAAGATTATCAGGAGCATTTTTATAAGAAGCAGGAAAAAGTATTACACTTGCTTTTAGTCCGATATTTGCATATGCTTTAAACTCACTGCTGCCCATAAATTCATACCTGAATACCGCATTACCTCCTTTATTATTTGTTATCTGACAAAAATTATAAGGATAGCAAAATAACTTATTATTTCTCGGATGATAGCCGTCAAGACTATCATAATTTTTATTTATCCAAACACTTTCTGTATGAAATGGAACACCATTGTTAATTTTTGTACCTGTTGCTGTTGGTGTAGCACCTACAAATTTTGACGGTACAGTAGCAATTGCGACGATACTTTCAGCTTTTCCAGATGCGCATAAGCTTTCTATTTTGCCAGTGAGATATGTTGCACCCTCTCCGTCGCAGGTGTAGGCATAAAAACAACATCCGTTATAAACATTGCCATACAGACCGCCTATATCATCAATCCTATCTGTATTACTGTCTGTCACTGCCAGTAATAAGCATAAGTCTGAACATAAATCAAGTGAAGCATGTGTCTGAAATCCACTGGGTGCACTAAATTTATACTCCCCTGTTTCCAATCCCTCTTCTAAAAGGTTGTTACCAATCGTATCATCATCAATATGTTCTCTTTCAACAAAGCTTTCTTTTATCTCTATATCGAACATAAAAGTTTGATATGGGTCGGTTTTAATACTCAACTTTGTAACATCGTCGCTCACGTACTCCACATTTGTAATGTAGTGATAATAGTATTTTGAGCCGTTGTTATAGAACAAATAATTGCATCCTATGCAATCATCATATGTCTCATGTACCCTCACATAACTGTCTTTGCGCTGATAGCTGCAACCATGTTCCTCTTTCACAACCTTGCCTGCAAAGTAATTGCTTTGACTTTGCAGGCTTGTGAAAGTAAGTTGATTTTTATTATCTGGAAACAGAGGCACTTTACATAAATAAACATCTGTTATTGTTTTATTCATTTAGTGCCTCCTTTTCTTATGCAGCAGGTGTTGCAGGTTTTTCTGTAAAGAATACAGCGTTTGCAAACAGGTTGAGTCCAAACGTCTGCATTACATGCAATGTGTATTTTGTCTTTGCGTTAGCCGTATCATAGAAGCTGTCCAGTTCTTTGAAATTATCTTGGATACGGAACATAGCTTTATCACACACACCTCCCATGATAGTATGCCCTGATCCAAAGTTGTTGACTCTCACAAGATTATTTTTTGTAAAATCAACCAAGGACAGATTGAATACAGATGCCAGATATGAAATATTCATATTCTGGTAAACATCTTCTCTCAAAATACAAAGGAGGTCTTCCGGATTGCACCACGTAGTTACTTTGTCCTCTTCTACCGTTTTATCAATAGAATATCCGTTGAGTTCCGTACTGGGATATTGCATGTAGCCGACGGTTGTCTTAATCGCTTTAAGGAAAAGTTCTGATGTGTTAGCATCAATCGGCTTTGCATAATTATTGTCAGTAATGATCTGGCTGTCAGCAACTCCTTTTGCCATAAGGTTTTTTGTGAGTTCAAACTCGTCAATCTCTGATCCAGAATAGAGACTATTCACGATGCTGTCAAGAAAACTCATGAACATTTGTTCCGAACTGAACGCTCTTGCGATCAGTGGTCTGCTGATATCAACATCATAATGATTTTCCCTGTTAATCTGATAAACGAGCATTTTGATGCTCGGCTTATCGACGCTCAATAAACCGCTGCCGTCCATGGAATAAACCTTTGCTTTTGCCGGATTGATGTAATATTCTACACCCTTATTTCCCATCGGAGTATAATTTCCTTTTACAAAGGATAAAGGCGAACTGAACCTTTTTGCAGTAATCCAACGCGGAATTGTGTTATCTACCAGTGTAGTGATAAACTCGTTATACACAACCTTATCCGATGTTAATACCTGTCCGATCGTAGACAGATTTTCAATTGTAGCCGAGGGCAGTCTGTCAGTTAATCCTGCCGTAGCAATCGTTGTTTCAATAATGTCTAAAGCAACACTCATTTTTTGTTCCTCTCTTCTTTCATTTCTTCAAAAATCTGGTCATAGGGTTTAATTTTTCTTTCTGGTTCACCTTTTTTCTGTTTTTCCTCCTCTTTTTTATACTCTGGATTAGGCGGTGCACCTACCATAGCAAATAAATTTTGATTAGCGCTACGCAACTCCTCATTGCGACTTTCTAATTCCGCAGCCTTTTTTTCTGCTGCTGCTATTTTTTCAAGCTGCTCACCATAGTCTTTTTTTATTAAAGCTATATTGAGCAACGCCTTACCATTATCTATTTCTATCTCTTTTGGTATAGCATTTAAAAGCCTGTCATGTTCTTCTTTTTCCATTTTAACTCCTCTCTAAGTATTTTAAAAGTACTTTTGAAGTGTTTCCACCGTTATTGTTAATATAAGCGTAATCTCCCTCAATGTCAACGATTTTATAATTTGTATAATAATTTCTAAATTTTCCACCGTAGGAATTTGTACCATATTTTTTCCCGTGTAAGGTGTCGAAACTTTGTAAAGTTACGTTATCTCCAACTTTTAAGGCTGTAGAGTTTTGTTCTCCGCTTGTATCTCCTCCGGTTTCTCCTCCGGTTTCACCTCCTGTACCTGTTCCTGTACCTCCTCCGGATACCGTTCCTCCCCCCATGCCTACATCATATAAAGTTAAATCATAGCCACGTATTGACGCTGAATTATACATAGATAAAACTTTTGTAACGTAGTTTACGTCTGTGGCGTACCCACCGGCTTTTATCGCGGTTATTGTAGCTGTTTTATCTGTGTTATTAACGGCTGCTGCATAACGGCTTGCCCCTGTTATTAAATTCTGATAGTCAACAATACTGTCTCTAAGACTTGCGTATGCTCTAAAACTAGCCGTAATTACATAACTACTTCCGTCTGATCTCTGTTCCGTAGTTTTAGAGGTATAATATAATCCTCCTGCTGCAATGTAACTGTCACTTGCTTTTATTCCGAATATAGCGTTATGATTAATATAAGAACTGCTTGTTCCCCAACCGCTTTCAAGTGCCCCCTGTGCTATTTCAACAGAGGGCAATACCCAGTGATCACGATATCTGCATACTTCCTGCGTAATTACAGCAATGTCAGAGATAAAACTTGCGACGCTCATAACTTCATTAATTCCGTAAGCGTTTCAATACCAACAATTCCGTCAACAGTAAGAAGCTTTTTTGTCTGGAAATTTTTTACTGCTGCTTCTGTAGATAAACCAAATATTCCGTCTTCTGCAAGAATAGTCTTCATAGAAAAATGATTAAGCATATCCTGCACCCACTTTACGCTGTCACCAGTGCTACCTATCTTAATTACTGTACCATTGCTAAGTGTTGGAACAGGGTAAGGATTAGCGCACTTCTGATCTGTGTAAGGAGGGTAGCCATATCCTGCAATATAAGTGCTTTTGATAAGATGCTGCTTAATTGCAACGCAACCGCCGTTTGCAACAACTCCGGTAAAGCCAGAAGTGTTTCCCTCTACTGTATTAATAAAGTCTGATCCTACGGAAATTACTAATCCAGTATGACAAATTTTTCCATTTTTCTGAAAAAATATCTGAGCGCCTACTTTTGGCAGCAATCCCCAGTTTCCAGTTTTTTTGTAAAGTGCTGCTGAATTTACTGTGTAATCATCAAAGTTTCCGCAAAGCAGGGCTTTTGCGTTGGAAACGCCATATGCTTTCTGAAAGCACCAATCAACAAAGCTGTCACACCAGTACGCAGGATAATCCATTGTTGCGGGATAGAGACCATGCATTTCATAGCCATATTTAGTATAATTTGATGATCCTGCATTTTCTTTCTTGTCATAAAGGTACAGCACGTTTCCGGTAGCTTTTTCTAAATACCCAACCTCCTGTTTTGCAATATTTAATACAGAATTTGCATCATACATATTTTACCTCCGATGTTTCACGTGAAACATTTACTGTGTTGTGAGCGTTTTTACGATATCTTTTACCGCAGGATTTTCAATAACTTTTACTGCCTCTTCCGCTGTATTTGCAATTACTTTAATCGCACCTGTTTTATCAATTGCCTCAATCTCCGGAAGACTTTCCTTTATAATGTCCGCAGACTTTTTAGCTGCTTCAATCAAATTTGTTTCAGCCGTTGCTTTATTCGGGGTAGATACTGCGACCGAGGTTATCGACTTCTGTGCTACATTGCCGACAACATAAATGAGTAAGTTTCCGATCAGGACAATAAGTCCTCCAATCTGTTCTGTCACTGTGCTGTTCACTCCGAATATTACAAGAATACTCACAATTAGTGTTGCGACGTACGCCCAAAATTTTGTTGATGTAAGTTTAAGAAAAATTCTTTCTTTCATTTCAACTCTCTTTCTCCAGAATACTTATTCTGGTCTCATGTTCTGACAGCATATCCCTATGCTCTTTTATGTCACACTTTAACTGTGACTGATCAGCTGTCATAAATTTAATCGTTACGGTTAATTCTGTGATTGCTTTTGTCAAGCCTGTGAAATGCTTTACTAAAATGCCTACGGCTGTGATCAAAAGTCCTGATGCTGCAATGATTACTCCTGCTATCTGTGCAATTGTTATCACCTCCTTATAAAAAGATTGTTATTATCTCAATACCTAAAGACTTTATACCCATGTCTTCAAAGTATAAAAGACCTTTTTTGTAAGACTCAATAAAAAACTTGAATAAAGGTTCGGCAGCAATCCCTGATAAATATTGGTAATTGCTAGTATGATCATCTATTCTCAAAGAATATTTAATCTGACATTTAGGATCGGTGTCACTGCTTAAATAAAGAGTTCTATCTTTGTTATCGAACCATACACCTAGTTCATAATTTTTGTAAATCATAATGAAAATACAACGGCTTTTTCCACTTTTATTTCCTAAAAAGCTATCATTATCTTTTAAAAACTCATTGTCAGTCAAGTATGCGCCATAATTTGTATTCTTTACTAATTGTGCAAAACGAGTCTTTTTCTTTGTCTCAATAAATTTATCCTTTGTTACCTTATATACAAGTATTTCATTTCCAACTTTTATAATGTCTGCTGTAGAAAAGGGAACTTTAAAATATATAAAATATGGATTAGAAACAGAAATTTTATTAGCAAGAAAAAGAACTATTACATTATCTCTTAATCTTGCAACCGTTTCGTAAAATTCCAAAAATGCCTGTACCTCGTCCGGTAAATAATGATAGTTACTTTTTGCAATAATAAATTCGTCGAATATGATTAAAGTAACTTTTGCATAAGAAATTGATTTTTCAATTGTCGCGGTAGAAAGTGAAGTGATATAACCTGCCACCTTATCATCTACGCTGATCAACCCCTCTCTTATTTTAAAAGTATGATCAGGAAAAACATTGTTATTTACAAGGTCTTCAAAAAATTTAAAGCCGTCGTTCTTTGTTAATTTTTTTAATTCTTCTTTATATCTACGTAAGTATATAAATTCCATGTGCTTTTTTAAAAATCTGCTGATTGCTAACTTCTTAGCACCAAACGTTTTTCCTGTTCCCCTTATTGTCATGATTAGATAAAACAGCCTGTTAAAGCTTAATATCTTTTCATAATCTATAAAAATATTACTATTATCCATTTTTAACCTCTTAATGACATCACAGGTACAGGATATTTAACCGACGTACGCACTTTGCTTTTCTGCATTGGTAGGGTACGCTCTTCACGTAGATTTTCCCTAAATTCGTACTGTCTAAATTAAGTCCTATACCTGTCTCTGTCAAGTTCTATAATAGCTTATAGTTGCATAAAAGTCAAGTTATTTTTTACGAATTTTAAAAGTTGTTTCCTGTAATACTATTCCACCTTTTACATGACTAGGACGTAATTTATTGTTATATTCTGTATCTAAGTTAAAATTATTAAAAGTTACCTGATCATGACAACGCTGTGGCAGACCGGCAATTGTAATTTTAATAATGTTTTTTTCTTTTTCATCTTTTTCAATTGCTTCTTGTTTTGCTTTTTCTCTCTCTTTTTCAAGTTCTTCTTTTATATAATTTGCTTTAAAGTTAAAATCAAAGTTATTCAAATTTCCAAAATGAGGCTCAACGCCTAGTTCAATATAACATTTCGAATGTAAATATTTTCCTTTTTCAAATATAAGTTCATTCTTCCACGCACCTAGCCTTGTGTTGTCAATGTCAATATAATCAGGCAGTGTGAGGTCTGGACTAAAACAGTGTAGACTATCCGTGTCAGCGTAAATAAATCTTATCTTGCTTTTACCTGCAAAATAGTTATCCTCTATTTTTTGCGCTGTACTTATTGTATACTGCCTTGCATAAGCTGTTATAAAGCTACCTACTGGTATGTATATCGGTTCTTTGTACTCGTCTGGCTGCTGCGGATATATAATTTTATCCTCAGATATTGCTACCCCTTTACTGCCAACTATGGGATTAGTTGCAAATTTACCATACAAACTGTTAAGAAAAAGCTTCGCTATTAAATACATAGCACTATTTCCCTCTAATTTTGCTGTTATTTTTTCATTTACCCAGTAGTCAATATATTCGGTAAAAAAGTCTTTTCCTGCCTTAAACTTATAGCCTCCATGATAAGTTACATTATAAACATCATATTGCTCTTGTATCATCTGCCAGTCTACGCTAGTTAATGTTAGGTTTACCTCACCCTCACTTTCAGATAAATAATCGGTAGGACAATAAGAAAGATTATTTTTTATTTGTATACAAGGCAGTTTATGTTCTTTTAGTTTAAACTCAAGGGTAACATTTTGAATAAATAAAGGATATAATTCATCTTTTTTATAATTTCCAGTATAATAAATTGGTTCACCATAAGGGTATAAATTATTTCGCATTACAAAAGGGTATAAGCTGTTTACGTCTAGTACAAAACCGTAGCCTATTTCTTTCCCTGCAAATTCGGGATTAAGAAAAGTAAATGCCCCTTTATAACTTTTTCGGACGTCCGTGTCATAATTCGGAACTGGAAACCACGTTCTGAAATTACTACCTGCAATCTCTTTATACTTAGCAAGGGCATTACTGCCTATTGTGATTTTTTCAAAACCCTCATTAAACATGTAATTCAAAGCCTGTGCAATTATTGTAACATCCCCATGCAGGTATACTAATTCGTGCTCTGTTATTTTATGACCAATTTCGCGAAATTCTGTGTAATCAATTTTCAGCTTACAATCCTTTAATTTAAAGCCTTTAGCAATATCCTCAACGCTAAAGTTAAAAATATTGAGACTGTCTCTAAATACTGCTTTTCTTGTTTTGTGACCATTTTTATAAAAATAAATTGTCATACTGTAAAATCTGCCTTTATCGCTTATTAATGTGGTAAAGGTTTTCGTGCTTGCTAACTTTCTATCCTCTACATAGCTAAAGCCATGCTTAAACAACCAGTAATAAATAAACTCATAATCAAATTTACCTCCGTTATGAAAGTAATATATTCCTCCCTGTTTTTCCGCCAGACTCATAAAGCTGTCTAAGTTATTGTCATATAAAAACGTGCCCTCATCGTATATTTCCATACAACCCCACGCCCATACACGGCAATCATTCGGATCAGTTGTTGTTTCAAAGTCAGCAGAATATTTTTTGACCAATTAATCACCGTCCGTTCTTTTCTGCCTCCTTAGTCATATTCATAATGTGTATAGACGTCACTCCATATATTCTCCAAAATATCTAGCCTAGTAGAAGCATCCTCGTTAGAATAAATAAAATCAATTTCAGCTTCTCTTTCAGCATATAAAAAGTCAATCATTTTTTCTGGATTTTGTTCATAAAGTTCAGTTATTTTTTGTTCCAAATAGCCAACTCTATCAGGGGAATAACCTCCTAAAGAAGTATTTAATCCTTTAATATAATTCTGTATCCATTTTTTATCAGTGTCATTATAATAATTGCTGTTGTCTTGTAGGTCTAATTGCATTAAAAAACTTTCAAAAGTTCTATTATTCATTTTTTCAAACTTAAATTTTTTTGTATTTAACGCTCCTACTACCTCGTCCGGTAAAATTGTTTTATTTAACTGATCAATCGTTGTTCCTCTGCTTTTTACCTGTAATTTTTCAAAACGTTTTCTTCTTTTTTCTCTTTGATAATTAATTCTATTTACCTTTTTCTGCAATTCTTTATATTCATAGTTTGTAATTTCTATTCCTTTTTTATTCTTTTTGGATTTTAAAGAGTCTTTTTGCAAAAATAAATTCATACTGTGTATTGTGGAATTTAATTGCGTTTTTGATGTAAAAAAAGAAAGTTGTTTAACTGTGTAAGAAGCGGGCAATTTTACTCCCTTGTTTTTATTCCTGCTTATCTTACTGTTATATCTTTTAACAGTGTCCTTTATAACATCCTTTTCCTTATCAGTTAGCGAAACCCTTATTGCCATTACTGTTACCTCATATGTTTCACGTGAAACATTTAAAAAGAGGACGGACAAGCCGTCCTCTTTATGATATCAATTATTTACCAAAAACAAGTCCGAATTTGAGAATGTTTCGGACATTCTCTCCGCTTCCAATTGTTTTCTGTTGTACCACGATCGGAATAGCTTCTTTCCATGTTGCAGGTTCTCCAAACGTGTTAAAAAGTGCTCTGATGCTCTGGTATACTCCCTTACTCATTGCTGTGTATGCCTTTCCGTCCTCGTCAATAATGACGCAGCGCATCATTTTCTTTTTCAGACCGGTCTTGTTGTCTGTGATCACAATTTCATCAGCATAAAAATGTTTGAACTTAATGACCATATTGATCATTTCAGACAATTTTTTATCCGGATTGTTGGCAGCATTGAAAATCGTTACTTTATCTTCCAGACTGTCACTCTTCAAAGAGCAGTAAAACTGCTTTGAGTCTGTGGAAAAGTCCATGGAATACTCTTCACCGTCATCGTCCGTGATCTTTGTGATCTGAACTTCCGGCTGTGCTGCCAGTTCTGTACTTTCTACACTTTCCATATTTTCTACTGTTTCTCCCTTAAATGGCTCTTTTTCAATTTTCTCGTTTTTCATTTTTCAATCCTCTTCCTGCGCTCTGCGCCTGATTATTTTACTTCAACAGCATTTTCAAGAAAATCATCAACACTGATCTCGAATTTTTTGTCAACAGATTTTTCAGTGACTTCAATTCCCATGAGGCAGTAAAAATCCTCAACCTCGTTCTTCAAACGGCAATGTACTTCTTCTTTTACCTCTTCCGGTTTTCCTGCAGCAACATCAAAAACTCTCTTAAATTCAGTTAATGAACCGTCACTCTCCGCTTTTGCAATATAAGTTGCTTCTACTTTCTGAATTGAAAATGTTCTTACAATTTTTCTCATTTTTACTCTCTTTCTACGCTCTGCGTAAGTTTATTAATTATCAATTGGTATAGCATAATAGATGAATTATAGTGGTTCTGCTCTTATGCTTTTCATAATTTCTCCTTATCTTTTCCGATAGGTGTGAGGAATATCTTTAGAACATGCAGTCTTTTCTATCTCTGTTTTTAAGTATCCTGCATGTATTCCAATAAAATCACACATACTTTCATAGTATTCTGTTTCAAAAAAGGCTGCTGCGTCCTTAGACTTATGCTGATAGTCAATTGCAGCTTGTCTTATAATGGCTATTATTAAGTTCTCTGCTCCTGTGTCAGTACAAGAAAATGACATTGCTTATCACCACCATTTCATATAAAGCAAAAGTTTCTATACAAAATATTGCAAACATGCAAGTAAAAAAGAAAGCTTTTCCCTTATACCGATTGTATTTAGTTACAGGATAACTTGCTGCTACTATAGAAAAGTGTATCATTTTATAACCGGAAAAGATAGTGAAAAATATGCTAAAAATAAAGCTTATAAATAGGATAGTTTTCATTGATTTATACCTGTCCATTTTCCGCAGTTAGAAATAAAGTCTTTTACAGCCTTATCTAACCACAATATCTTTGCCGTTTCATCCATTTTACGGATAAAAAGTTTTCCATTTAAGAAAGAATTAATTTTAAACGCTTTCTGCTCTTTGCAAATAGCGTCAACTACTTTCTGATCAATCTGCTTTGCATCCATTGTATACCTCCTTTAAGATAAATAATCAATTATGCCAATTTTTGCAAAAAATGAATTGTCTTCTTCATCGTGACCAATACTCACTATTTCATGTAAGTGCAGGGATAGTTCATAGTATAACTTGCTTCTTGCATATTCTGTTTGACTTATAGAGGCAGGAAGCGTTTTATTTACTTTACATTTTGCCCCTAAAACTACCGGAACTATTTCGTGGCAACATATGTGTTCTCTTTCAATTTCTCTTGCCTTAAACTGATTGCTAGGTATCATCGTATTTCCTTTAAACCCCTCAATTGCTAATATAAATCTATCTTTTAATTTCATTTTAAATTCCTCCTATTTTAATACCAAAATTACAAGCAAAATCAACACCCATATCTGAAAAGCAGTCATAAGTTCCACTCCCTCCATACGCCCTCTGACTTTATCATAACGTCGCTCTTTTTTATATCCAGAATGTCAAGCATACGCGTGAAATCAAAGAAATTCATTATTTCGTTATCTACTACCATTGCAGGTTTTCCTAAACTCATAATAACTGCTTTATATTCCTTGCCCTTATCCCAGATATATACATGTTTCATGTTGCCTCCTTATGGAATTTCAACCCTGCGTACTTCAACTACTGCTGTAATAGCATCTAAATATATTCTCTCGTCTTTTCCTGTCCATGGATTGTAAGCAGGAATAGAAATTATAAGATGTATGGCTGCTTCCGCATTTAAACACCAGTATTCTTTTGAGTCAGCGTAGCCTGATGAATTAATAAATTCAACACGATATTTACATCGACGTGAAATAACTGGTTCGACTTTAGCTTTTTTCAATGCTTCTCTTTCTTCTTCATCCCGATTTAAGTTAACGCTCTTAACAATCATATTTCTCTTAGTGGCAATTGCTTGTGCTTGCTTATACGCTTCAAATAAACTAACTTCTAGAAGTTTTCCTCTAGAACCTATTTTATAATCAGGAAGAAAAGCAACGTCATACGCTCTAAGAGTTAAAGGCATTTTTTCCTGCATACCTACAAAAGTAGCATGATGAATTAACGATACAAGCCTATGCGCCTCCCACTCTGCCTGATGATAATTAAATGCTGAAAGTCTAAAACTTCCATACACGCTACCTATTAAATAAACCACTTCATACTCTTTCATTATTTTTTCTCCTTTTAAAGTTTACACAGGATATCGAGGCTGCGCAATCCTCACATTGCTTACAAGTTAAGGTACAGTTTTCATATTCATCTGAATTAGCACAGTGAAGACAGTCACGTGCAGTAATTAACCAAAATATAAAACGACGAAACCACCAGAACAAGGCTTCAATTACTTCAATGACAATCATGAGTGTGCTCCTTTCCTACCCTTAAATAGATAATTGAATACTCAGGATATTCTCTTTTAACATATCTTCTAATAGCTTTTCTTGCTTCATTATAATTGTCATGGACAACAAGATTAATACCTTGTAAAATTAATTGATCATTCACACTTTCAATAATACAATAGTATTTCATCATTTTACCTCCCTATCCATCTTTTAATTCTTGTCCAGAGACTCGGTCTATAGCTGCGTCTTGTCTCTTCTATCTGTGCATCAATCTCACTCAAGGATGTTCTCTGTACGTGTCCGTTAGATGATGTAATGATCATGTTCCCTGCGTTATCCATTTCGAATGTGTAGTCCATTTGTATTACCTCTCTTTCATGTACTAATCATAACATTAAAATGTGAACAAAGTATGTACAAAGTTGTAAACAATTTGTGAACAAGAGCAGGGTGATATGAATGAATGTCATTCATTTATAGTTAATTGTACAAAGTGCACAAAGAAGTTTGTGAATAATTACTAATTGACAATGTGATTATTGGTAGTATTGCACAAAGAAGTAATAGAAAGTTTGTTGATTATTGCTAATTGACAAAGACTGTATATAGTAATAAGTAACAAAGATTGTGGCTGATAATTGGTGATTGTGTATAAGGTTGACATAAAAGGGGAAATTATGTTAAC
>Ga0302286_10001644_pt1 | contig 16310 bp, 12 predicted proteins | sample III_Fen_E2_3_FD_198765 | JGI IMG/M metagenome (GOLD analysis project Ga0302286, IMG submission 198765) | Peat permafrost microbial communities from Stordalen Mire near Abisko, Sweden - III_Fen_E2_3 | ecosystem: Environmental > Terrestrial > Soil > Wetlands > Permafrost | place: Sweden: Abisko...
CAGTATGATTTTTTACCGGTGATTACCCTGGGTGGAGAACTTTATTATCATACGGCAGATGGCATCTTAACTAATGCGGTACTGGCATTCAACGCCGGCGGTTCAATCAACATAAGCCCGATGTTTCATGTTATTTTCTCAGCCGGGCATAGTATGATGAACGAAAGCTTCACAACCAGCTATCTCGGGCTGCTTTGGACCATCTAATAATTTACTATTTAACCATTTACTATTTACTATTTAATCTAAGACATTAACCAACCAATTAACCAATTAACCAATCAACCAATTAACCAATCAACCAATTAACCAATCAACCAATTAACCAATTAACCAATCAACCAGTTAACCAATCAACCAATCAACCAATTAACCAATCAACCAATTAACCAATTAACCAATCAACCAATCAACCAATCAACCACTCAACCAATCAACCAATTAGCCGCGTAGTGGCGACAGTTTGGTAGCAAAAATGTTCTGATAGATAAATCAAGCCGCGTAGTGGCGACAGATATGCTGTTTCTCAAATACGATATAATGTTTTCAAATGTGATATACTATTTTTTATTTAATCAGGGCACTTGATATTTCAATACAACCTATTTAGGGACGTTTTATGCTATTGACGTGTTGATTTAAGCAAACACTCCATACCCTTTAATAAACAACGAATATGAACACAACAGAGCCTAAATTCACCAACCAACTGATCCATGAGAGTAGCCCCTATTTGCTGCAGCATGCTCATAACCCGGTGAACTGGTATCCCTGGGGACCGGAAGCACTGGATAAAGCCCGCAATGAGCACAAGAATATCATTATCAGCATTGGGTATGCAGCCTGCCACTGGTGCCATGTGATGGAGCATGAGAGTTTTGAGGACGAACAGGTGGCTGCTTTTATGAACGAACATTTTGTGGCTATTAAAGTGGACCGGGAAGAACGGCCTGATGTTGACAAGGTATACCTCACAGCCGTTCAGTTGCTCACCGATAAAGGCGGGTGGCCATTGAACTGCATTGCGTTACCCGACGGCCGTCCTATCTACGGCGGCACCTACTTTCCAAAGGATCGGTGGATGGATATGCTCACACAGGTATCCGATTTTATCCGACTCAATCCCGATAAGGCGGAAGAACAGGCAAATTACCTGACCGAGGGTGTGCAATCCAATGAAATGATTTACAAAAATGCTGAAAACTCGGTATTCCAGCTTAATGACCTGGATGATATCTTTTCTGTGTGGAAGAACAACATCGACTTTTCGCTGGGCGGCTATGGCGGTGCCCCTAAATTTCCCATGCCGGTAAGCCTGCAATTCCTGCTGCACCTCAATTATCTCACCAAACAAAAGGATGCGTTGAAAGCTGTTATCGTCACCCTGAACAAGATGGCTGAAGGGGGCATTTACGATCAGGTGGGTGGCGGTTTCTCGCGTTATTCCACCGATGAGCAGTGGAAGGTACCCCATTTCGAAAAAATGCTGTATGATAATGCCCAGCTTGTCAGTCTCTACGCTTCAGCCTGGCAGAAAACGAATTATCCGATCTATAAAATAGTTGTTATCGAAACACTGGACTTTATTAAACGTGAACTGACTTCTGTTGACGGGGGGTTCTATTCCTCCCTGGATGCCGACAGTGAAGACGAAGAAGGTAAATTTTATCTCTGGACATACGATGAGTTTATAGAGATACTGGGAAATAACGCCGGATTACTGAGCGATTATTTTCATGTTACACCCAAAGGCAATTGGGAAAACGGGCGAAATATCCTCTACAGGTCGTCTGACAATGATAAAATACTGAATAAGTATGTCATTACAGGCAGTGATCTTGAAGCACGTGTATCTGAATCAAAGAAACTGTTGCTTGCCCGCAGGGCTAAACGCATTCGTCCTGCTACCGATGATAAGATACTTACTGCTTGGAATGCCCTGATGATAAAAGCCTATGTGGATGCTTACCGGGCATTCGATGTGAAGGAGTACCTGGATATTGCCCTGAAAAATGCAGCATTTATCCGTTCCAACCTCCAGTCGGACGACAAAGGCCTTTATCGGAACTACAAGGATGGAAAGGCTTCCACCCATGCGTTCCTCGACGACTATGCCTTTACCATCCAGGCCTTTATTTCACTCTATCAGGCTACCTTCAATGAAAGCTGGCTCGACGAAGCACAACTCCTCACCCGGTATGTCCTCGACCATTTCTATGATCCTCAAAGTGGCATGTTCTTTTATACTTCCGACCTTGATCCCGGACTTATTGCCCGTAAAATGGAACTGTCCGACAACGTTATCTCTTCTTCCAATTCAGAAATGGCAAAGAATCTCTTCATGCTGGGGCGTTATTTCTACGATGAATCGTTTGTCCAGCTGGCTCGTAAGATGCTTAACAACATTAAAAACCACGCTATCAACGGCGAAATCTATTATGCCAACTGGGATATCCTGATGGCCTGGTTTGCCGTAGAGCCTTATTTCGTGTCTATTGTTGGCAAGGACTATAAGGCAAAGCGCAAGGAATTCGACCAGTACTACCTGCCCAATGTATTTCTGGCAGGCGGTAAGACCGAAGGCAACCTGAGCATGCTGGAAGGAAAATTACATATCGGACAAACCACTATCTTTGTCTGTCGGGATAATCTGTGTAAATTACCGGTAACTGAAGTGAAAGAGGCGATAGAGCAACTGAAATAAATAAATAAAACTACCCCAATCCCCTTAACCCCAATCCCCTCCTGATATTTATCGGGTGGGGCTTGGGGTTCTTTTCTTTCATAACATATAAAATAAAATAATTAGTATCAATATAATATAAAATACGTCATTTTATTAGTGCCTTATGTGTCTATTCTCAAAACACTTTCTTTTATTTTTTCTTTTTTACCTGTTCGTCACGTGGTCGTCAGCTGTTTTATGTTGTCCCATAGATATCTCATAGATATCCCTCCTATAACCCACCTTTATCCCATATCAATATTAGGGTGGGTTATAGGTAGGATATGGATAGAATAACGAATGAAAACCGGAAGAAAAAGAAGAACGACGTCTAAAACAACTGACAAAGAGGTCGTCCATAAGCATTTGAATAAGATAGAATAAATATTTTTTAAACCGTTTGTTTAACTAAAAATTAAATGTACAATTATGGCAACATCTAAAAATGGTATTCAAATGCAAGGCTCAATTGCAAATGTGAGCATGTACAAGTTACATGGTACCGACCGAATAGTATACCGGTCGAAAGGCGGACCCAGTAAAAAGAAGATCAAGACATCACCAAAATTTGAAAAGGTAAGGCTAAACAACAGCGAATGGGCAGGTTGTGCCCGGATGGGCAAAAACATTCGTTTGAGGTTCGAAGTAATGAAACGGGTGGAGGATTATCCGGTGACGGGGGCATTGAATGCTATCTGCAAACAGATTCAAAAACTGGATACCGAAAATAAACAGGGCAGACGTGCCATCCGCTTGTCGAAGCACAAGGACTTGCTTTCTGGTTTCAGCTTCAGCAACAAGCAATTGCTGGAAAGCGTGTTACGTGCTCCCCTTGACATTTCACTGGACAGGGTGACGGGTGAAGCACGCATAGAGATTCCGGTGCTGAATACCGGCATGTATCTGTACAATTTCCGCAAGCTGCCCTATTACCGCATTGTGGCCAACCTGAGCGGGGTATGCGATATGCAGATGCCGGAAGGAATGGACAAGTACGAAACCCCGTACACCGGTTATTTAGACAAAGTGAACGGCATCTATGAATCGGAATGGATTCAGACGGTTGGCGTACAACCGGCCCTAAGTATCCGTCTGCAGTATCCGCTTGTAGAAGATCCGGTACCCGAAGAAGTCTCCTTGCTCCTGTGCCTTAGCATTGAGTTTGGTACTCCGGGGCTTAATAACATCCCGTTGCCCGTTAAGTATGCCGGGACGGGGAAGATCGTTAAGATTGTTTAGTAGATAGTAGGTAGAAATTAGTAGGTAGTAAGTAGTTGGTAGAAAGAAGTTTGTGAGGTAGAGTAGCACTCTTACTTTTCAGGAAGAGGAGTGCTACTTTTGCTCACAAGGATTTATGCTTTTAAAAAGGAACAATCATACTATGTAATAATTCAAGTTTTTTTTTAAGAATAGAATAGAACAAAAAAAACCGCAAATCATAAGGATTTAATTTCTCCGAGTTTTTTTAGAAGCTAGGAAGCTGTTTATGCCAGTATTTTAATTATGGCGAATTCGCCATAATTAAAAGTCATGCAAGGAAAATAACTAGTTCAAAAAACTCGTTTAATTATTTAAATAATAATAGTATTAATTTAATAAAAGTAGTTATCTTTGGTGCTTTATTTAATTAAAATTATTTTTAGGCTAAAGTCCCCAGAAAGGCATAAAACCCATTGCTTTGGTACTTATGAATCATTACATAAATGAAAACTAGCATATTGGAAATAATATAAAACTAAATTAAGAACATAAAACTTACTTGAATGGAAAAACGAAATTTTGCATTAATGGCAGTATTATATGATACTCAAGAAGGTGATTTATATCATGATATTTATTTCCCAATTATCAAATACGGAATAGCTTTATTAAATTCTATCCAAACAAATACTGAAAAGTATTATGAACTTATCGATTTACAGATTGCAATTAAGAACCAATTTGGAATAAATATACCACTGATTGTTCTAAAACAGTCTGTATTAGCAGTAAGTAAGTCTAATCATGATATTGCCTTATCAGTCTATGATAAAGGAAGTAAATTTCAAATCAAAAAGTCTTGGGATATTTCGATTGAAAAAAGTTTAGAACATAATTTATCTACTGTAATTAACAGTTTCGACAAATTAGAAAAAGAATTTCAACAATATTTAGAAAAAGAATTAATCGTATCAGATAAAACATTTCTAGATTTCTTCTCAGACAACACTAAAGATATATTTAAATATTTAGACCAATTAGATTCTGTTCCAGAAATAAATGAGAACTATATACATGTATCAAAGTTTCTATTAGAATTGCAAAAGTCAGAACAAAAACTATTTGACATAGCCAATAATATATTCTGGGGCTCTGTTATTTCAGCATTTTTAGAAAGAGAAACTGATTTACAAATTAAACCTTTAAATAAAGTTGCCTATTACTTAGATTCGTCTTTAGTTATGGCTTTGTTAGACCTTGATAACGAAGCAAATGTCGCTTACTGTTCTGAAATGATTGAAATAATTAAAGCTTCTGGTAATACCATACATGTTCATCCAATGACATTAAAAGAAGTAAATAGTATTCTATTTTCGGTTGAAAAAAGTCAAGCTCCAAAAGCAAATACTTCAATTGAAAGTGCTTATTATAGAAGATCTTTAACACCTACTTTAATACTTCAAATACGTGGGGCGTTAAATAAAACGATTGAAGAAAAAGGGATAATTATTGAAAGTGTGTCTGAAAAGGATTTGGAAGAAATTCAATCTAAATACAAGAATAATACACTTGTAAAAGCTTTGAAAGACTCTCGTGGTTATACTTACACTGATAATATTCGAGACATACATGATGTATTTATGAGTGATTTCATCAACAAGAAAAGAGGAAGTATTTCTGTTCGAGAAAAAATAAATTCTTTTTTTGTTTCACTAAATAATGAATTGATTTATTTTCTCAAACAAAATTCAGACAATAAATTTTCTACAATAATTCACCCATCTAAAATAGTTACAGAATTATGGATTCATAATTCAAAATGTACGATGCTTAAAAAGAATGGTTTGACGGAAATAATGTCTCGTTGCATTGCCCTAAATAACACTGATGTAAGAAGAAAACTTCGAATGATTTCAAAGTATTTCGATGAAAGTAATTATACTGAAGACAACTATTTGGCATTATATCATGCATTAGTAAGTCGATCTCAACATGTTTTAGAAGAGGTTTCAAAAATAGATGAAGAACACAAACCTGAATTGAACGAATCATCAAAAGAACATCTTTTAGGTGCAATACGTATTGCTATAGAAGAAGAATTAAACAAGAACAAAAGTTTATTTACAATTCAAAAACAATATGAAGAAATATCTATAGGTTTAGAGAGTGCCAAATTGCAAATTATTAACAATAATGCACAAATAGAAAATAGTAAAACAGTATTAGAAAATAAGGAAATAGAGAACGAACAACTAAAGAACACAACTCAAGAACAAGAAGATTTAATTGCAAGCATAAGTTCTAAATTAGCACTTCAAAATAAAATTATCATTCTTCAAAATCGACTAGTTATTATTAATGAAGAACTAGTGAATTCAAAAGATAAGATTGATAACTATGAAAAGGAAAAAGATAAATCAATTAAAATGTTTAAGTTTTTTATTCCTTTATCATTGGAAATTATTGGTATTATAATTTTGATTATTTGCTTAATATTATTATTGTTATTTATTGATTTTAATTCACTTCAGAATACGTTAGCTTTATTTAAGACATTTGGTAAACTTGCAACTCTTTTTGGATTTGCTATTTCAGTAATTTTAGTTGCAATAAGAGGTCAAAACTTATTTGTGCTAACGCCAATAATTCATTATAATAAAATACGAAAAGAGCAATCTCAATTTTGGGAAGATAGAAATCTTTCATATGGAAAAGAAAAGTTGAAATATGCAGATATTGAAAATGAATTGAACGAAAAAAATGAGGAAATAAATCGGTTAAAATAACTATTAATTTAAACTTTATTTAAAGAGTTTTAAACCGCATAAATTTTGAATAATATAAAACGTGTGTCATAAAACTTATTATCTATTGCTATGTGAATTTATTTTAATAATATTACTTCGAATTTAATCACTTATTTCAGAGATGTTTTAAGCAACTGTAATCCAACAGTGATATTATACTAAGTTTTAATCCTAATATATCAATGCCGATAGAATAGTTTGTTTAAGTATATCAAGCCTTGCCAAGCACGTGTTATGACTCTATGACTAAATTATTTAGTAACCCTTTTATGCGAAAATACGTTTTATTGTTTCTCTTTATAAACTGTTTTACAATTGGTTACAGCCAGGTTGTGAAAGGAATTGTGCTGGATGAAAAGACAAAGTCCTCCATTCCTTTTGCATCCGTTTATTATAACGGGACATTTGCCGGGAGTATTACGGATATAAAAGGGTGCTTTGAACTGAACAGGTCGGGACATATGTCGATGCCATTGATAATAAGTGCCATAGGGTATTATTCATTTATATTGACCGATTTTTCATCTTCACAGCCTATAGAGATTTATTTGAAACCCAAGGAATATGAAATAAAAGAAACGGTCGTAAAATCAAAATCCCTTGCAGCAGCAAGAGTGAGAAATATGAGATTGTTTAAAAAGGAATTTCTGGGTCAATCGAATAATGCATTGAAATGTAATATAATGAACGAGAAGGATATCACATTTAATTATTACGCTGATAAAGATACCCTTAAAGCATTTACTTCAAAACCAATCATGGTTGAGAATAAATCACTGGGATACAAGATAACCTATTACCTCGACAAGTTTGAATATTACAGAAAGAATGGCGGTATCCTTTTAAGCGGGAATATTGTCTTTAAAGAAGACGAAGCAAATGGTGATGATCAACCGGAATATGCTGAAAAAAGAAAAGATACTTATTTGGGATCGCGCATGCATTTCTTCCGGTCACTGTCATTAAATGATTCTGTTATAAGTGGATTTACAATTTCGAACGCAACATCCAAAGAGCTCTGTCTTAAAGACATTGTTGTTGTTGATCACAAAGAAAACAGGTATCTAAGTTATCCGGAAGGATTATATATAACCAGCAACTCAAGAACAAGTTATGTTACTACTCTAAAAAAGTATGTATTTTTTGATAAAAACGGATATGTTGATGGATCAGGATTAAACTGGTCCGGTTATATGGGTGATCAACGGGTTGCAGACTGGTTGCCATATGAATATACAATTGAATAATATCATTTGACGTGAGAATAATATTACAATTCAACCAAATTTAAATAATTAACCTTATGTTTGACGAATTATATAAATACAAGAAAAACGGTCATTTCTTTTTCAAAAAAGGAAATAAGTTAGTCGAAGTGGGTAAAGAAGTACCCGATCTTCCGGGAGTGTATTATATTATCCGGTTGGCAAATGATCGGGTAGACCTGATGTACATAGGCAAGTCAGGGATAAAAAATCCATCGGGGAATAACAAAAACGCACTGCTTAAACAATCCATTACCCTCCAACAGGATTTTCTGGATATTAAAATGTCGGAAACAACCATTGATGCGTTGGATATTTACTGGTTTGTAACGATGGATATTGACCATATTGATCTGCCGGATTATGTGCTGGGATTGATCCTGCAAACTCATTATGATGTGTATGGGAGATTGCCGGAATGGAATAATTAACAATTAATAATTCATAATTAGCAAGACGCTGACAAAAAAGGATTTTGAAGGTTAAAAAACAGATCATTAAATAACCGCAATTACTTATTTTTGATTAAGCTATTAAAAGAAGGAAGTGAACTCTCCGATAATATCGGACACTTGAAAATGATTGCTCCTGACTTTAAGAATTATTTAAGTGATGTTGTTTCTACTAACTTATATTTACCAGGCATGTTTGCTACAACCTTCACTCCCGTTTTTACTCTGTAAAGTTCAGTAGTTCAGATCCTGCAAAAAGAGCAGTGTTATTGATTTAGTTGTATGTGCGATTATAATAAACATGTAAAACTTTACTCTATGAAGAAAGGATTTAGCTTAATTATTCCGTTTCTTTTCCTGACAAATCTGTTATATACTCAGGAATTAGAATCCTATTTACTGAAGTTTGATTATACGAAGATTGACCCACTTGAAATAGTCAATCGTAATTTTCATGTTGTTGAATTAACCGGCAATATGGACTCAACGGTTTCTTTTGGTAAGGTCATATTGTGGCCATTTAAAAAAACAGCAAACGTTGGCTTTAAAGAAGGATTAAATACTACCATTAAAAATTATCTGAGTTTTCAGACAATAACTAACCCGTTGACAGATTCGTCTTTTCAGTGCATGTTGGAAATTAAAAAGGTAATCTTTAATGAAAGGGTTGATAATGATATTAAAATAGCTACTGTAAGTCTTGAAATAAACTATTACAACAGGGATCATACACTTATTTATAATACCCTGACAAAGAATGATGTGGGTGGAATGGCTGTTACCGATCATCTTGAACACATTCTGCAAAACTGCATCAATCAGAGCCTTCAATTATTTAATTTTGTTGATAAGAAAAAAATACGATCAATGAATTATGATGATAATGATATCAGAATTACGAAAGATACCCTCAAGAAGGGAATTTATGGATCGTTCAATGAATTTAAAAATAATAACCCTGCATTTTTATATGATTTTAAAGTACATAACAGAGCTGGAAAAGTATATAAAAAATCGAGAGACACGAATGATTTGTATATAGATATAACTGATCCTGCTTTTAATTTTGACAGAAGCTTATTTTTGTCTGCTATATACGGTTTTTGTGATGGGGAGAATGTCTATATAAAAGAGAAGGTGTTTAACAATGAATTTGGATTTGTTGAAATTTCACCTAAAGGCCGCTATATTGTTTTTAAAGGTTCGAGTTCAGGAGTGAGTCCCGGATCAATTATAGTTGGTGGATTGGTGGGAGGATTTGTAGGAGTGCTAGTTGGTGGACTTGCAGGCTCAGGTATAAAAGAGAAAGGAGAGTTTATTCTTGATGTAGTTACCGGCGAAACGTACACTTTTGATAATGCGAATCTTGATTTTATTATTGAACAGTATCCGGATTTTAATAAAACATTTGTCACGCAACCGGAGGGTAAATATAAAATAAAAACGTATTGGATAGAGCTATTAAATCAATATATAAGTAATTCATAATTCATAATTCATAATTACCGTGACACTGAAATGAGTGCTATTGTAGATTAACAAATATATCATTAAATATCTATAATTACTTATAAGAACAAAGTTCAATACATACTAAATTTAATGGGGGTGAATTATACCTGATCCTATAAAGCGTTATTCCTGCTAATATTTTAGTAATATTATTATCCATAATGTGTCCTAAAATAAATTCTGTAAGCCAAGCATTTACGGATAGCGACTGAGCCCGAAAGTAATGGAACGGTTTAAAGAAAAAGCTATTGTAAAAAGGAGGTGAATTGTCAGATAGAATAGGACAACTGAAAATGGTTACTTCTGACAAAAAGAACTATTATACTGATGTAGCTACTTCTATTTAATATTAATCAGGCACGTTTTATAAAGACTTAGCTCCCACTTTTAAAAGTTTTTATCATATATTTAAAATTACTTACCTAATTGCCATTTTATTTGTATTTTCGCAGAATAATTGGTTTTATTTAAACCCATGAAACTTTCCTATCTGATCATATGCCTGTTATGCCTTTCCTCATGTGCCTTTGAGCCTGAGGGATTGAGCTTCTTTGATGTTACTAAGCCAGCTGCATCCCAACCTCTGGAACTGACCCTCACAATAAATGAAGATTCTATTTACCTGTATGGCGATACAAGACTCAGTTTCAGCCTTGTTACATTTGGCAAGACTTTTAATGTAGCTCGGATACACTATTACGATCAGGCGTTTTCGACGGATAAGCCGAACGATTCATTTACGATTACGCCTAAAGCGACCACAGGTTGGGTGGATTTGACCATTGATTTTTATGTAAGCACCGGTACGGGCAGTATAGCCGACAAATTAAAAGTTGAAAACTACGTTTTGTCTAAAACATGGAAAATAAAATACATTGATTTAAATAAAGTGGGATTAAACGAAGGGTATCGGATTCACCCAGATGGGTACCTTGAAGTTTACCTGGTGCAGCCCAGGCAAAAACACGATGGTAGTTACGGCGTGTCAAAGTATGGCAATACAATTCCTGTGACGCGTATATCGGGCGATACAGCTTTTTATGCGGACAAATCATATTGCTCCGATGCATGTAGTTACAGTTTTTGGTTTCGTTTCGATGCTAACAATATTTTTCGTAAGGATTTAATTGTTAATCTGCCGAAAGCCGAACTAAAAGTGGAAGCGATTGGACTGGACAGTTGCCGGGTTAGCTGGACAAAGAGTCCCCTGAAGTTGTATTATACCCTCAATGAAACTCTTTACAAAGGATTTGCAAATGAGTATAAGACAACAATTTTATCCAGTGAGAGCAAATACTTTAGCCTGGGAGTTTTTCCTCCGAATTATCAGAACCAAACGTTTTCTACCTATAAGGTAGATACCTATTTTAACCTGGGTACAGCTGCAAATTATTTTATGTGTTATGCCGTGGAAAAAGATAAATTTTTTATTTCCAGAGACCTTGGCTTGCCATATATTGAATCAGCGAACATTCCATTGCCGGCAAGTGATCCTAATTCGCAGTACAAATCAAAGGTCAATATCTTGTGCAGCCCTAATGGTAAATACATTGCAGGCTATCTATATTCGCAGATATATGTCTACAATGAAAACCTGACCTTTTCAAAAAAAATAGTTGCTGATGAAATCTCCAATTATCGCCCCTACTATTCCATCACCAACGATGGTGCATTTACCTATCAACTGGGTGCAACTATTGTAATGAAAAACCTCACAGGTATAGGTTGGGATACCTTTAGCTTTATTTCAGATTTAAATCCGAATCCTAATACGGTTTATTTTTCGGTGATTGCAAACTCAATTGATGGAAAATATATGAGTATTTGCGGGTTGAGTGAGTTCAGGATCTATGATGTAAGTGATCATAAAGCTGCAAAAGTGGTCTTTAAACTTCCTGCAGCGGATGTAGGTTCAGTGGTTGCCCACCCCACCAATCCAGGATTGATCTATGTCATACATAATGGGAAAATGGAACTAAGGACATGCCCGGGTTTTGATTTAGTAAAAGCCATTAATATACCGGTGAGCAATTACTATTTTCATTCAGTTGATCCATTCAGCAATATCCTGTTGCTCATGACGGATAAATATTACTATTTTATCGATCCGGATACCTCGAAGGAATTGTTGAAGCTTCGATTAAATTCTGTATGGGATTACAATGTAAAATTGGTAAGAAATCAGTTTGAAACGTATCTAAACATACTTGATCTAACCAACTACCTGATAAAATGAGAAAGATCACAGGCATATCCGCTATCACAATGCGAATTATTTTCTGCTTTCTCATGGGGTTAACTGCATTCCCGGGAGTTCGGGCCCAGCAAAATAAATTAATGAACGAACGTTTACAGGAATGGCATAACATGGTGCTTAACAATGATGTGTTTGTTTCCGTTTATGTAGGATATGGTTCGTACAACATGAGTGGTATGCGGAAATCACAGAAAGACATGGTTGCCTTGTCGGGATTAAAGGCTTTGACCAATTCTGATTTCCCACCTTACTGGCTTTATGGGGTAAGCATTTCGCAACGATATGATGCTTCCAGGTTCGGATTTAGCTGTGAATCTATGTCTACAGGAGCGCGTTCATCCATTGGCGACTACTCCGGAGCATATTACTCTGATTTCAGATGCAGTGGCTTAAAAATAGGATTCTTTATAGAGAAAGACTTTCCATTTAAAATTGAAAGATATAAAATGCTGAGTTTCGGATATCGGATTGAAGTGGGTGGTTTTAGTTCGGAGGTAAATCAGCATATCCAGATCACCATTAACGGGTTGGATCCTTCAACGCAGATTAAAACATTGCAATTGTCAACAGCAGCCCCTTTTTTTGAACCGACAGTTTATGCCAACGGACATATTGATCGCAAGACCAATATCCAGTTCAGTCTTGGCTATATGCTCGATATACCTCCTACTCTGCCTATCAGTTTATCAACGCACACCTATCCGGCCAGTTGGGCAGGATACCGGATTAAACTCGGACTTGTCAGGCAATTATAAAAACATATTCAACAACACAATATTCATTCATAAAATCCATTATCCATGAGACATTTACTAATTCTGGTTGTCTTGTTTCTATCAGCAACCACTTTTTCACAAACCACGGCAGATACGACTAAAAAGCAGACGTCTGCAACCAGTTTTGTAGTCCAGAAAGTGGATTCTATACAAACAGCACGAATCGAAGATATTGAAAAGCGATTGAGTGCCTTCTATACCTACAACCGTCGCAGCCATACCATATTGTACTTAAGCCTGGGGATATCAACAGCCGGAGTTTTAATTGCCAGTGGCAATAGTTATAGTAAAGTTGCTCCAATAATGCTTTATATTGGAAGTTTTGTGGGGCTGGTCGGGACTGTTATCTATCTTGATAGTTATAAATTTCTGAATTTTAAACCTAAACGAAGAGAAATACGCGAAATGACTTATTATTGACCGTTAGGTTGATGGTTATAAAAGCCCTTCACCGTTTGGGATAAAGCATGGTTTTAGTATGCATAGAATAATAAAAGAGGAATACGCATAACCATGCCTGTTCATATTAGTCTTTAAACATTGGATAACAGGCATATAAATAAACGAAAAATGAAAAATTTACTGACATTCCTGTTGGTTCTTTCTGTCTTGAGCACATCAAAGGCACAGAAGATAGTTGAAATACCACAAACTGTTGTAGTAGAAAGCTTTGTAAAGAATTTGCCGGCGACATTGGTTAAATACAACCTTGAAGATTTGCGGAAGTCAACGGATTCACTGTGTATTAGAATCTGGACTGACAATGAAGTATTTACATTAAGTTCAAAAGATTCGGTTCACTGTAACTACAAAATTCATACGAACCAGGTCAAACCGGTGGTTTTAGAAAAATCGTATTCAGGAAAAATATCCCAAATACTCCTTGACTCGTTGGTTGCACACAACCTGTTGAATTTACAGGACGAGCCACACAGAGGGCTGGATGGAAGCTTTGTATTTTTTGAAATATCAACTAAGACATGTTATAAGATATGCAGTTTTTGGTCACCAAATACCCAGGTAAACGAAAATTGCAAAAACGCAACCCATATCCTGGATCTCATACATAATACTTTACATACAACTGATTTATACACGGAATTTTTTAATACGTTAGAATCCGGTAACTATCCATGGGGAATGTCAACCATTCATGTTGACCGGTTCTTACAAAAAGAAATGCAAAGAACAGATTTTTACGTTCATGCTGAAAACAGAATCAGAAAAGAACTTAATATCACAGATAGTACAAGTCCTCTGAGTTTTCCGATAGTGATGATCAATCAGAAACCGGCCTCAATAGCCAGCCTGAATCAATATTCAGAGAAAGAATTGGTACGATTTGATATTTTTAAACCAGGCGCTGAGTCAGCTGCACTTTATGGATCAAGGGCATGTTATGGAGTGGTAATACTGGAAACAACAATTAAGTAATTAATAATTACCTAGACAGTGAAATGTAAGCTGTTGTATATTAGCGAATATAGCATTAAATATCTACGATTACTTAAGTAGATACATATTACTGGGTCTATGGTTACTGGTGGTAAAGACTGATCAATGTAAATAGCCCCGCTGATTTTAATTCATATAGGGCTGATCATATTCAAAATCTTCTCTGAGGGATTATATGAATGAACAGGGATAAATATACAATCCCGAAGGGATTAAATTTGATTAGCCACGGGTGAAACCCGTGGAAATAACAAGATAACAACCATAACCCCGATGGGGGTTGAATAAAAACAAATCATGAAAACAGAAAAGCCGGAATTTATTTCCCAACTGATTAATGAAATAGAAAAATTAGTTCCTGTTTATATGCAAAATGAAGAGGACAGGGCAAAAGCGAATGGGAATGTTGCATTTTGTATTCTGGATACGGAAGGCAATATCCATGGAAAAATCATTGGAACGGATAAGATATGAGGGTGGGAATTATTCAGGGTGGCGTGGACAAAAGCTAGCCAGAGCTGGATTACAGGAATGAGGACGGGTGAATTTGAGAAACTTGTTTTTAATGGGGAGATAGATGAGGCAGCTTTTGGAATCAGGAAACCTGACTATATTGGCTGGACTGGCGGGCAACCGATTACTTTGCATGATGGGACAACATTCTCAGCAGGTTTTAGTGGCTTTCGGGGGGAAACAGATATTGATATAGTGCTTAAAGCAGTATCTTTGATTGAAAATGACAACAGCAAAAACTTATGAGAATTCCCTATGAACATATGCAGGAAGTTCTGTTTAACCTGTTCAAAAAATACAACTTTACGGATGAAAAGGCCACAATCATGGCCGGAGTATTTTCCGAAAACACCCTGGCAGGTGTAAATTCGCATGGAATAAACCGGGTACCTCTTTTTATAAAATATGTGGAAAAAGGGTTGGTGAAAGTGGATGCCGAAGCCGAAAAAGTGGAAACTTTCGGGAGCATTGAACGATGGGATGGAAATCGGGGCCCGGGCATCCTCAATGCTACAACCTGCACAAACCGGGCAATAGAATTAGCCAAACTTCATGGAATGGGAATGGTAGCACTACGGAATACCAACCACTGGATGAGAGGTGGTACGTATGGATGGCAGACGGCAGAAGCAGGTTGCATTTCCATTCTATTCACCAATACGCAACCAAACATGCCTCCATGGGGTGGCAAAGACAGCCGGATAGGTAATAACCCGTTTGTTGTATCCATTCCAAGAGAGGGAGGCCATATCGTATTGGATATGGCTATATCCCAGTTTGCCTTTGGAAAGATTCATGAGTATAAACTGCGGGGGGAAAAACTACCTTTCCCGGGTGGTTGGGATGATAACAACGAACTATCCGATGACCCTGAAAAAATATTAGCAACGGAACGTGGATTACCCATCGGATACTGGAAAGGTTCTGCTCTTTCTATGATCCTGGATATGCTGGCTACGGTGTTATCTGCAGGAGACTCTACATATAAAATCGGACAGAGGGAATATGAAACCGGCATTTCCCAGGTGTATCTTTGTATTTATCCGGAAATATTCAACGACCGGAATTTGCGGGAAAGACTCCTCAACGAAATAATCGGGTATACGCATGATGTAGAACCCATGTATCCGGGAGATAAAACATACTACCCCGGAGAACAAACGTTACAAACCAGGACGCGGAATTTAAAAGAAGGAATTCCTGTAAGTGAGGAAATGTGGGAAAAAATAATGGAATTGTCTATATAAACATGTAATTAAGTAATGAGAATAATTAAATGTCGCATTTCAAATTCAAAAGAATAGAACACGGATTTACGCTGATTTGGCGGATTTAAAACGGATCTAAT
>Ga0302286_10001650_pt1 | contig 16282 bp, 19 predicted proteins | sample III_Fen_E2_3_FD_198765 | JGI IMG/M metagenome (GOLD analysis project Ga0302286, IMG submission 198765) | Peat permafrost microbial communities from Stordalen Mire near Abisko, Sweden - III_Fen_E2_3 | ecosystem: Environmental > Terrestrial > Soil > Wetlands > Permafrost | place: Sweden: Abisko...
AAATTAATGGAAAATTATATAATAGGAATTCTCGGCGGTTTTATTGGTTCAACCTTGACAGTATTGATTACTAAAAGTCTTGAAATACTTCAAAAAAGCAAGGAACATAAATATAATTTTCAAACTCTTTTTTTCAACAAGAAATTAGCAGCTGCAGAGACAACGGTAATGCAATACAGTCTTTTTTCAGATACTTTATGCCAATTGAGGTTGCTTTATAGTAGATATGAAGAATACGACACGTACATTGGAAATCAATTAAACGATAATTTGCTTAAACAAATTGAGGAAAAAATTAAAATAGCAAATCATGCTTCAATGTCTCTGGCAAATTCAATAAGTCTTTATTTCGACTTAACATCTAGTTTTTCGAAAAACCAAATAATATCTGAATTTTACGATACTTTAAATTCACTTGGCCCATATTATGAAAATGTAGAAAAAACATTTGACCAATATTTGAGTTTTATTGGAACGGAAAATGAAAAAGAAACATATGAAATTTACCAAACGTCAGAAAAATATTTGGGAATTGCTATGGAAAATGTAGCATTAGGATATGAAAAATTTGATATTGAATTGAACAAACAAATTCAACAAATTCGTAATGAAATGAAAAAATTCGAGTATTAAACCTATGTAAATATGCTGATATTCTATCAACAGGCACGATTATGAATAAAGTCACAGTTACACTTAGTCTTTTGCATTGACCTTTTCCAGAATATTAAAATGCATAATTAGAGAGAATCTTGTTAGCTTTCTCCGTTTTATGTGATACTCTTTTGTATTTAGTCATACACTCGAAGGCCTGTAAGTGAAGAATGATGCAACATTTTGCAGAAAGGAAGAAAATTAAGATATTTGATAAAACTTTAAAGTAATGAGAACAACAGACATCTTGAGAAATAACATCATTGACAAACTTCTGACAATAAATAATAGAGATTATCTGTCTGCACTTTTTCAGTTGGTTAATAAAAGCTCCGTTGACAACGACATCGTTAAATTAACTGAAGAGCAAGTATTAATGCTTCAATTAAGTGACAATGATATTAAAAACGGAAAATTAATTTCCCAAACCCAATTAGACAAAGATGATTTGCAATGGTTAAAAGAAATGTAGTTTGGACTGAAACGGCAGCCAGACAAAGAAAGGAGATTTTGAAATATTGGATAAAGCATAATGGCTCGACCAGTTATGCTCAAGAATTAATCGAGATAACAGCCTACCGAATACAAATTATCTTAAGACACCCAGAGTCATTTAAATCAACCTCTTATCCCGAGACCAGAGAATCTGCGATGGGGCATTTTAGTATTTTTTATAAGTTGACCGAAGATAAGTTAATCATTACTGCATTTTGGGATAATCGGCAAGACCCGCAAACTCTTTTAGAATTGATAAAAAAATAAAATGTTGCCACTGTAGATGATGGCAAACAATTACACTATAATTATTAATGACCACCCCCATTATTCTTGTAATAATTCTTACCTTTTTGATCAATCTGATTACAACACTCTCTTATTCTGTGAGGATTGTTGGGATCAGAACCGGAAGAATTGCAGTCTCATTTGCCTTGTTTAATATTTTGGTACTGATCTCAAGAACGGCCAACGGATTTCAGGCACCGTTGCTTGCCAGTACGATTGAGAAAAATATTAAGTCAGGCATCGGCAGTAATATATTCGATTTTCAACTGATTATTTTTTCATGTACCATAGCTACGATTGTGGGAGGATTACTAATACCTACTTTCCAACGGATTTTATCGGTTGCGGTAAACCGGTTCAGTGTTTATAAATCAGTTCCCAAAACTTTATACCATGGCTTTACCAAAGGGGGAATCACCTATGTCAAAGAGAGCTTTGTCGTTCCCGATATGCGGAATCTAACACAAATTGATTTTAAGCATGACTTTCCGTGGAAGGTATTTTTGATGAATGTGATTGCTGTTGCAATCATTACAGTCGGTGTGATTTCATCGTTATATGCAGGTTATCTGAATCCCGATTTACGGACAACTTCCAGTACATTGTCTTCGGTAATTAATGGATTTGCGACAATTTTACTATTCGTTTTTATTGATCCCTATTTGTCGATTATGACCGATGAAGTGGTTTTGGGCAAATGCAAGGAATCGGTGTTTCGTAAATACATTGTCTATATGGTTTTGGCTAGGATTATTTGAACTTTAGTCGCGCAAATCATATTTGTCCCTTCGGCAAAACTGATTGCTTACTTTTCGGGAATCTTATAAAATTAAAAATAAGGTTGTTCGGTTATAATCAAAGAAGCAGGAGGCAACGGAAAATATATATATTTTGAAATTTTTAAATATAAAATTGAAAGCGAAGATGAATTATTTTTGAAGACAATAATACCTAGTCGGAAAGCGACAAAAAAACATAAGTAATAATAAAATGAAAACAAAATTAAATCAGGAAGAAGTAGATATTTTGCAAAGTCACGATAATAATCAACTGAAGATTTCGAAAACAAGAAAGATCGATTTGCAAAATGCTGTTAGATCGGCAAAAGACACTATTGAGAGAAAGGCGGAGTTAAGTATACGAATATCAGAAAAAGATTTGAGAAATCTAAAACTAAAGGAATTAGAGATCGGCATTTCTCACCAGAATATTGTTAGTGCATTAATTCATAAATATCTGGAGGATAAAATTGATTTGACAATTTGACTTTTCGTTTATGATCACTTCAGTTTATTAAACAAATCCCAAAGCACAATCCCGGCACTTACAGCAATATTAAAAGAGTGTTTGGTTCCGAATTGCGGAATTTCAATCGATTTATCGCACAGATTAACAATATCTTGCTGCACCCCTTTTACTTCGTTTCCAAAGATCAAGGCGAGCTTTTCATCCGGCGAGGGGAGGTAATCACTCAGCGAAATGGACCCCTCAACTTGCTCAATCGCAATAATTGTATAACCATCCTTCCTGAGTAATCCGACCGCCTCATTCGTCTCTTTGTAATATTCCCAGTCGATGGTATTCTCGGCACCAAGGGCCGTTTTATGAATCTCCTTATCGGGTGGTGTCGCAGTAATCCCGCAAAGGCAAATTTTACTGACCAACATTGCATCTGAAGTACGGAATACAGAACCCACATTATTACAACTCCTTACATTGTCGATTACCACCACAATCGGCATTTTATCCGCTTGTTTAAAATCATCAACCGTCAATCGGGGCAGTTCTTCATTATCTAATTTACGCATCATATATTTGAATTTCGAACTTACCAATCAACCTTTTGCCGGCATATTGGCATTGTCATACACCGTGCCCCGCCGCCGCCGCGTGCGAGTTCAGCACCCGGAATGGTGATCACAACTTTCCGTTCATTAGCTATATTCGCTTTACTTTCGATCAAATCGCTGGCTTTGACGATTTCGAAACCGTGTTTGCTCATCTCTTCGAGCGTATAATCATTTCGCTCGTAACCGATCACTTTCCCTGGGGCAAAAGCAAAGAAATTAGCTCCGCTGTGCCACTGTTCCCGCTCCATAATCCACGGGTCCTGCTTACCACCGCAGAATACAGGATCAAGATTGAATCCAATACTGTTCAGTGTTTTCAGCATATTCTTCCGCTGTTTAATCCCGGTTACTTTCCCGTTTTCAATTGTAATATGAATGGTATGAAATTTATTATTTTTAAGAATCAAAGGTTCATAAACCATACAAGCATCTTTATCGAGAAAGGTAAAAGTCATATCCAAATGGATAAATGATTCGGGACTGTCGGGAAGTTCCTGAATTATAATGTGCTTTAAAGTTGTCTTTTTTGCCTTGATTACCTCGATCAGGTAATCGATTCCTTCGGTCGAAGTTCGGGAGCCTGTTCCAACCACAAGAACATCTTCACGGGCAATTAATACGTCACCTCCCTCAATGGTGGCATTGGGAAAATTGCCTAAACTTTCAGCTATTGTTGCCGGATTGATGGTTTTAACACCAAAAGCAGGATGGCTTTTAAAGATCGCCTCCATAATCAACGGTTCACGCTCACGCACTTTACTCGCCATTTTTCCGATCAGGACTTCGTCCCAAAGTGTCATAGAGGCATCACGTGTAAAGAGAAAGTTATGCAAAGGGCGCATCGAATAGCGCTCCTTGCTCAGAAATCTTGTCAGGTTATCACGCCGGAGTACCACTCCTTCAATTAATTGACTTGCAAGCAATGAAACTGGAGTGTCCAATAAAAAACCAACTTCTGAAATGGCATCTTCCTGCAAACAGATCCGACGAACCAAATCTTCCCTGATGCCAGGATCTTCGATTGTCTCCCGCAGTAAATCCTTCACCTCAAAAGTCTTTGTAACTTTTTCAAGGATGCTTTTCAAATGAGTATACTCTTTTGTTGCGACTGAAAGGTTCAAAATATCGCTGTAAAGTGCCCGCTGAGCATTTTCAGGAGTCATATTTTCAACTTCATGGCCAGGAGTATGAAGGATTACACCTTCCAGCACACCAATTTCGGATGCTACCCCAACTTTGATCTTATCCATTTTTTTAATCTGTAACGTTTATTAGCGATATAATTCAATTGAGCTTCTGGCAATTAGCAACTAGCTCCTGGCAGTCTTGAACTCAACAGGCAAAAAGCCAGTTGCAGGTTTCCAGCTGCAATCATTTCAATAAATATCCGAACAAGATTTTTACTCTTCTCATTCCATATCCAGTGTTAATAAATTATTTACAAAGATATTGTTTTAAAATTCCACCCTTCACAAAGTCTCAAAATTAATAATCGCACAAAACATTACTGCTTAACCGATCGTTTGTTACTTTTGGGGTCGAATTAGAAGGTACATGAGATGTTGAAATGGGCTTGCATAGTTGTTCTATTGGGTTTGCCGTTTGCCGGAATTGGGCAGATTAAGGATCCTGCACCCTATCAATATAGCGATCAGGATCTTATAAGCGGAATTGATTCAATATTTGCACACATCGTTCTTAACGAAATTTCGATTTATCCGGAACCAAAGGATATGTCGCACAAGACTTTTCGCCAATATTCAGCCTTAGAGCTGAAAGTTAAAAAAGTCTATCCCATTGCCAAAACAGCGGCTTTAAAACTTAAGGAATACAATAGCGTTTATTTAAGCTTTACGAAAGAGAGCGAGCGGAAGGCATATATTAAGAAGATTGAAAAGGATCTTTTTGCAGAATACGAGCCCGAAATCAGATCGATGACCGTCTCTCAGGGGCGGATTTTAATTAAATTGATTGACCGCGAAACGGGTCATTCCTCGTTTGAAATCATCAAGGAATTTAAAGGTGGATTCAGTGCGTTTTTTTGGCAGAGTATTGCCCGCATCTTTGGGCACAACCTAAAATCGGAGTATGACCCAACCAACGAAGACCAGATGATCGAATATATTGTGCAACAGATTGATCAGGGAATTATCTGAAACGACTTTATTTGATTAATGCGACTGGCAATTGTCTACTGGCAGCTGGCGCAGAACCGACCTGACTTATCCTTTATCAGCAAGTTGCAAGTCACCAGCGGCCAATAGCTTGCCAACAAAACAATATCAAACCCCCAATTCTTATACCGTCTGAACCACTTCAAGGTTTTCCTGTCCCTTTTTGATGGCCTCAAGATTAAGCGGAATTAGCTTATGGTGGCGTTCGGGCAATGACTTCTCAAGCCCCTTTTTCACGTTTTCGAGTTTGATCACGGGCTTTGCCTTCAGAAAAGCTCCAAGAACGATCATATTAAATGTCAATGGATTGCCCATTTCGATTGCCAGCTTGGAACCTTCCACTTTCAAAATATTGATGTCCTTGCGGGAAGGATGCTTCACGATGCCATTTGGATCATAAATTAAAGTGCCACCAACTTTTACGCGTGATTCAAATTTGGTCATCGACTGCTGGTTAAGGATGATGGCCGTATCATATTCGTTGAGAATAGGAGAACTGATCCGTTCGTCACTAAGGATTACTGTTACGTTGGCGGTTCCGCCTCTCATTTCGGGACCATACGAAGGGAACCAGGCCACTTCCTGATCCTGCATCACCCCTGAATAAGCAAGGATTTTACCCATCGAAAGAACACCTTGTCCGCCAAATCCGGCTATTATGATTTCTTCAGTCATTTTTTCAGTTTGTTTAAAATAGAATTAACCTTTGATCCGGTATAAATCAGCATCAGTACGGGCACCATCCTTCAGATCACCAAGGGGATATTGGGGAAACATATTCTCTTCCATCCAGGTATTCGAATCGACCGGATTCAATTTCCAGCCAGAGCTGCAAGTCGATACAATCTCAACAAAGGCAGTCCCTTTTTTCATTGCCTGAATCTCGAATGCTTTGCGAATCGCTTTTTTTGCTTTGCGAACTGCGGCAGGTGTCTGAACACTCTGTCGTGTCACATAAGCGGCACCAGGCAATTGCGCCAATAGTTCTGTAATTCTTAATGGATAACCATTTAAATCTGCATTTCGGCCATTGGGTGTGGTTGATGTAACCTGTCCAATTAAAGTCGTCGGCGCCATTTGACCCCCGGTCATGCCATAAATCGCATTATTAATAAAGATCATCACAATATTCTCACCACGATTTACCGCATGAAAAGTCTCGGCAGTGCCAATAGCAGCCAAATCACCATCACCCTGATACGAAAAAATATATTTATCAGGCATCACCCTTTTTATACCCGTTGCGACAGCCGGGGCACGACCATGAGCGGCTTCCAGCCAGTCGATGTCGATGTATTTATAGGCAAAAACTGAACATCCAACTGGTGCAACACCAATGGTCTGATCCTGAATTCCCATTTCGTCAATCACCTCTGCAATCAACCGGTGGACAACACCATGACTGCATCCGGGACAATAATGCATGATATCGTCGTTCAAAACAGGCGATTTCGCATAAACCAGATTTTCCGGTTTAATTATTTCTTTGATTCTATCAGATACTTCAGCCATAGTTATCCTCTTATAAGTTTTTGTTCGAGTGCTGCTTCTACCTCGTCGGGTGTAGGGACAATGCCGCCCATTCTTCCAAAATATGCCACTTTTGTTTTTCCGCCAACTGCCAAACGAATATCGTTGACCATCTGACCGGCATTAAATTCAACCGAAAGAAAACCTTTCACTTTGGTGGCGTATTCAGCAATGAGTTTTTCAGGGAAAGGGAATAGCGTGATTGGTCGGATCAAACCAACCTTCACCCCTTTTTTGCGGGCAATCTGCACTGTCTTCTGACAAATACGGGCTGCCGATCCAAAAGCGACTAAAATATATTCAGCATCTTCACATTCAATTGCCTCAAAACGAACATCTTCGTCTTTCATCCGTTCGTATTTTTTCTGAAGCCGAAGATTATTCCCTTCCATGATCGAAGAATCCATCTCTAAAGAGGTGATTACATGTTTAGGGCGACTTTTCAATTTCCCACTCGTAGCCCAGTTACCTGAAATCTCGGTGAGTTGCTCGTTGGTCCAACGGGGACGCTGGTCGATCAGTTCAACTTTTTCCATCAATTGTCCGATCACTCCATCCGCAAGGATCATCACCGGATTACGGTATTTGAAAGCAAGTTCAAATCCAAGAACGACAAAGTCGTGCATCTCCTGTACCGAGGCAGGAGCCAACACCAACAACGAGTAATCGCCATGTCCGCCCCCTTTTGTTGCCTGATTGTAATCGGCTTGCGAAGGCTGGATGGTTCCCAGGCCGGGTCCGCCACGCTGAACATTTACGATCACACATGGTAGTTCTGAACCGGCCAGGTAGGAGATTCCTTCTGCCATCAGGCTGATACCGGGACTTGAGGAGGAGGTCATCACCCGTTTGCCGCAACCTGCAGCTCCATAAACCATATGAATAGAAGCAATTTCGCTTTCTGCCTGTAATACAACCATCCCGTTACTATCCCAGGGACGTTCTGCCATTAAGGTCTCCATAACTTCGGACTGCGGGGTAATGGGGTAGCCAAAATAAGCGTCGCATCCACAACGGATGGCAGCCATGGCGATTACCTCGTTTCCTTTCATTAATCTTAACTCACCCATATTCAGCAATTTCTATTGTTTTAATTCTCAATTTTTGCCCGGTACACGGTTATACAGCTATCGGGGCAAACTGCAGAGCAGTTTGTACAGCCAGTACAATTATCGGGATTTTCCATATATGAATAATGGTATCCCTTGTTGTTTACATTGCGGTTCAGGGCCAAAGTCTGGGTGGGGCAGGCAACCACACACAGGTTGCATCCTTTGCATACTTCGGTATCGACCACTACTGCTCCTCTGACTTTTGCCATTTTTCTATCTTGTTTGTATTGTTATAAACTTTTCTCTTTTGGGCGACAAATGTAATCACCCTGTTTTCGATTACACATGATAATCAGCATGAAATTGCTTTAGTCTGATTTCCAGGTCGCTAAACTGATCTCTCTTTACATGTGAGACGCAGGCCCTCAACCCTTCCTTTGTACTGCCAGTGTTGGTCAGCGAAATAGCACTTATTCCGTAATATAGTAGTTTGTGTAGCAAATCCGCACCGGCCATTCCCGGATAAGCAATGGTAAAGTAGAATCCATCACCAACAGATTGTTCAAGATCGGTATTGTAAACGATTGTGAATCCGTTTTCAATAAATAATTGCTTCATTATTTTTGCCTTCTCGCCATACTCCTTCACCTGCTCAATAAAATTGAAAGTGCCATCAGATGCAGCTTTAAACATCGCAGCCAATGCATACTGTGAAGAATGTGATGTGCCAGATGTCAGAGAATATAATACCCTATGAACAATAGCATTACCAAATCCATGGACTTTTAAACGCTCTTCAAGGTAAGGAAAATGGCGGTGATAAAGGGCATCGGAAATGACCATCACCCCAATCCGCTGCCCCGCATATGAAAAGACTTTTGAACTCGAAATCATCAATACATAATTGCCGGTATAACGGGCAACAGTCGCCTGAAAGGGAGGAATTCCCGGACGCGAGAGATCCTTGCGGAAATCCATTCCGAAATATGCAAGATCTTCGATGATAATAACATCATACTTATTAGCAAGATCACCAATCATCTTTAGTTCCTCGTCACCAAAACAGATCCATGATGGATTATTTGGATTTGAATAGATGATGCTGTTAATATTTCCTTTTGAAAGGTAAGATTCGAGTTTATCACGAAGCTTAGCGCCACGATAATCGAAAATATCAAAAGTTTCGTATTTCTGCCCCATCACAAGCAACTGCTGTTTTTGAACCGGAAATCCCGGATCAATAAAAAGTACCGTATCGCGTTCTTTGTGACAACTTCCTGAGACTAAAAAGGCAGCATAACTTCCTTCCATCGAACCAACTGTCGGAACACAACCTTCGGGTTTGACATCAATATTCATAAAAAGCTTCACAAAACGCGAAGCTTCGTCTTTTAGTGGCTGAATGCCATCAATTCGGGGATAAACTGCAGCCACATTGTTTTTCAAAGCTTCAATCTCAGCATCAACTCCCACTTTTGCAGGCGGAAGACCAGGAACTCCCATCTCCATGCGGATATACCGATCACCAGTAACCGCTTCGATGCTGCTAACAAGCTGAACGATTTCACGGATCGATGCATTCCCGATATCGGGAACTCCAAGTTCTTTTATTTTACGCTCAACAATTTCGCTATCGATTGGCGTGTTCATCTGGTTTTTCTGATTCAAAACTCCTTATTTAACTGTTCTACCCAACAATTCAAACGATCATCGGTCAATTCAGGTTCAAAATCCTCATCAATCGGTAATCCCAAAAAAAGACCACCGTCGAGCGCTTCCGAATCCTGAAAAGTATAACCTTCAGGACTAACTTTCCCCAAAAGCATTCCTCCATTTTTGACAACGAGTTTGGCTAAAACCCCCATCGAATTGACAAAATGATAAGCATAAGTGATATGATCGCCCAATCCAAAAATTGCCACTTTCTTGCCGGAAAAATCAAAGGATGAAACGGCCGGCATAAATTTTGACCAATCGACATTTCCAAACTTCTGATCCCAGGTGTCACGGCCAATGGTCGATATTCCAAAGATAATATTGTCGTAACGCGCCAGATCTTCAATCGTTGCATCATGGACAACGATCATATCCGGTTTTTGATTTTCAAATTTTGAGGCCAATAAATTGGCAACACGGTGAACAGATCCGTTTTCTGGTCCGTAAAAAATAGCTAATTTACTCATAACTAAATTTTTATTGATTATGAATTGAGACTTCTCCCCTAACATATTCTCCAAGTATTGCAAGACTGGAGACATTTTTTAACACCATGTGTATTGCCTTTTCGTAATTTTCAATCGAATCCCATTCAACATCAACATGAAATGAGTATTCGTTTGGTTTTCCGATGATTGGTAAAGACTGGATTTTGGTCAGGTTAATTTCATGTTCAGCAAAAGTATTCAAAACTTTCGCCAACGCACCATGGAAGTGGCCCACTTCGAAACAGATCGAAGCTTTATTGGCATTTTCGGATGATGTGGCATGCTTGGCCAGAATCAGAAATCGGGTGTAATTCTTTTTATTTGATTCTACACCCCTTTCAAGTACCTCAAGTCCATACAGTTCTGCTGATCTTAAATTACTGATCGCTGCTGCATAGGTAATCTTCTCCTTTGCAATCAGTTTTGCGACCGCAGCATTATCGCCTAACTCCTTGGTTTCGACATTTGGGAAATACTTCTCCAAATATTCGGCACATTGAAGAAACGATACCGGATGTGAATAGATCTCTTTGATATCTTTCTTGCGGACACCCGGAAGCGCCATCAGGTTCATCTGGATATGAATATAGATTTCACCAATGATACGGAGGTGATAATCACGAATGAGCGAATAATTCTGAAGGATACTCCCGGCAATCGAATTTTCAATGGCCATCACAGCAAAGTCAACTTTATCTGCATCGATAAGTTCGCAAACACTCCGGAACGACTTGCATTCAACTATTTCAATCTCTTCGCTAAAATAGTGTCGGGCAGCATCTTCGTGAAACGAACCTTTGATCCCCTGAATTGAAACTTTTTTCATTAAAACCTTATTAAATCTTACTTTATTAATTTGGACGCAATGTAAAAAAAATCCCGGAACCACCGGGATTTATGGTTAAATATGCATATAGTTTCATATTTTATAGAGCTCACTTGCCCTTACAAGCTCCATTTTATGCTCCTGTAACACTTTAATGCAAGTTTCGAGCCGATCGGGTTTTAAAACTACATTCGCCGAATCGCCTACCGAATAGGCATAAAGATATTCAATTGAAACCTGATTGTCGGATAAGATCTGAAGCGCTTTAGCCAAAGCACCAGGTTCGTTCGGACAATTGAGGCAGACCACATCGGTCAGATTAACCGAAAATTGATTTTCGCGCAAAACCTTGCACGCCTGCTCGGGATCAGAAACAATCAACCGCAAAATACCAAACTCAGAAGTATCGGCAACCGAAAAGGCCGACATATTGATCCCCGCGTTTGCAAGTATCTGTGATACTTCATTCAAACGTCCCGATTTATTTTCGAGAAAAATTGATAATTGTTTGATCAGCATATTGTTGTGATTTATTTTTGTTTTGAATCAGATAAAAAGCCAATTTGGCATTCAGAACCAAAAAACATTTAAAGGTAAAACTTAAACATCGAATAAAACAAGAGCTTTCTCATGTATTGTCCGACCTGAAAGCTTTAATGAACATCCGAAATACTAAATCTTCCGATTGTCGATCACCCGTTGTGCTTTGCCCGCCGTCCGTTCAATTGTCTTTGGTTCTACCAATTTTACATTTACCGATATACCAAGAACGCTTTCGAGGTTACGGGTAATCTTCAACCGCAATTCCTGAAGTTTCTTAATCTCATCCGAGAAAAATTGTTCCTGTACCTCTACCATAACCGACATCATATCGAGGGTTCCTTCACGATCAACCATAATCAGGTAATGTGGTTCAACTTCGCTCATATTCAGCAGAACAGTTTCAACTTGTGAAGGAAACACATTCACTCCCCTGATTATCAACATATCATCGCTGCGTCCCTTGCATTTCTCCATCCTGACAAGTGTACGTCCGCACGCACATTTATCGTAAATCAATCGGGTTAAGTCGCGTGTCCGGTACCTGATCAGTGGAATTCCCTCCTTGGTGATTGTGGTAAATACCAGTTCCCCTATCTCGCCCGGAGCAACCGGTTCCAACGTCTCAGGATCAATAATTTCAGGAAGAAAATGGTCCTCGTTGATATGCATCCCGCACTGATGTTCGCATTCGCACGAAACACCGGGACCGACGATTTCACTCAGACCATAAATATCGATCGCTTTAATTTTTAGTTTCGTTTCAATCTCCTTGCGCATCGCTTCCGACCAGGGTTCTGCTCCAAAAATCCCAACTCTGAGTTTCAGGTTATTGATGTCAACCTTCATCTCTTTCATCACTTCGGCAATATTGAGCGCATACGAAGGGGTGCAGCATAAAACTGAACTGCCAAAATCCTCCATCAGCTGAATTTGCTTGTGGGTATTTCCACCCGAGATCGGAATAACTGAAGCTCCCAGGTTTTCGGTTCCATAATGCAATCCAAGACCGCCTGTGAACAATCCGTAACCATAAGCAATTTGCACAATATCATTACGATGAACGCCTGCCATGCAAAGTGAACGCGTCACCACCTCTGACCACATTTGAATATCTTTCCGCGTATAACCAACCACCGTTGGCTTCCCGGTTGTTCCCGATGAAGCATGTAACCGTACAATTTCGCTCATCGGAACTGTAAACAACCCAAACGGGTAGTTGTCGCGTAAATCGTATTTTATCGTAAACGGAAGCTTTTGAAGATCGTCAATACTGTGAATGTCGTTCGCAGTAAGCCCCACCTCCTGCATCTTTTTGCGATAGTAAGGAACATTGTGATAAATACGTTTAACCGTTTCGGACAATCGTTCAGACTGGATGATCCGCATCTCTTCGCGACTTGCACATTCGATTTTCTCGTTCCAGATCATATTTTGAAAATTAAATTAACCTTTTTTAGACATTAAAACACCGATCGACAGGATCACGCCCAATGCGATACCCAAAAGCGCAGCAAACAATACCTGAAACTCAACCGGCAAAAGAAAAGTAATCGTATGCGCCGGGAACCAGAAGAAAGGTATGGTCTTCTTAAAAATAAAATTCCACTGTACCTTCCAGTCAAGTTTCGCAATAATCTCACCCATCTTAATGGGCCGAAACAAACAGGCAATTGTACCGCCATTCTTGATGATATGGGTATCAGTAATTTTATGAAGCGTCATCATCACCGGAGCATAGATCGTATTGATCGTGACGCTGATTGTAAAAGCCGTTAAAACTCTTAATCCCGACATCGGGCCACCCAATGATTCAGCAGCACCCATTATGCCAAGTGCTTTTAAAAATGCAGGTGCACCAGCGGCGAAAATTTTGAAAGCCATTACAATCGTCAAACCTAAAAACCCCCATACAACGGCGCGTGGAAATAATCCAAATCCTTCTTTATTATAAACGCCTTCTCTTAAACGCAAGCCAATCGACTCGCCCATCGTGGCAAGTATTGCAAATTTAAGAAATCCAATGAAAAACGGATGCGTGGCATTGGTTGTTTTATAAAAGGTGTAAAGATCTTCTGAAACGAAGAAAGGCACAAAAAGTACCAATACGAAAATCAAAAAATAAAAATCACTTTTTTTCATTGGATATAGTTTTAATTAGCTGGAAATAAGCAATATATTGATGAATTTTAATTATTTACAATTTCAAATACCATAAACATTTTGATCAGCGATAATTTCGAGACCTACATTTGTGAGATTCATTCTGGCTTCAGGAATATCCTGGATATCAATCACGAAATAGGCACTAACACCATCGTTTACAACTCTACCGTAGGCATTTGTGAAATTGACACCAGCCTTTACAATCTCTTTTAGCAGATTGTCAAGCCCTCCGGGTTTGTCGGTCATTTTAACAACTACAATTTCGCGCAACGCCGCCGACATTCCATGATCGTTCAGCAGCTGATATGCCAGTTCCGGATTCGAAACTACAAGATTCAGAATCCCCCATCCATTGGCAGTATGATTCAGGTGAAGTGAACGGATATTGATCTCCGCCTCTTTTAAAACAGCTGTCACTTTTTCGAGGTGACCAATCTTATTTTCCAAAAAAATTGAAACCTGGTATGTCATAGTTAGTTATTTTATTTTTTACGATGATCAAAAACCCTTACCGCTTTCCCTTCATTTTTTGGTATTGATCCCGGCTCAACAAGTTTAATCAGCGGACGAACGAGCACTTCATCGCGAACCAGATGGGTGATATGCTTCTGAAGCTTATCAAGAAATGATAAATCACCCTTGAACCAATCCTTCTTTACTTCCACTTCGACGATCATCTCATCCTGATCATCAATTGTTTCAAGTAGTATCCGGTAATCCTCGCCAACTTCGGGCAATTTCATCAATACACCTTCAATCTGCATCGGAAAAACATTGCACCCCTTAATGATAAACATATCATCCGAACGTCCGGCAATCCGGTCTAAACGCCGGTGAGTCCTTCCACATTTGCATTCGCCCGGAAGGAAACGTGTTAAATCGCGCGTCCGATAGCGAATCACAGGCATTGCCTGCCGGTCGAGGGTTGTCATCACCAATTCACCAATCTCGCCATCAGCGACAGGCTTCAATGTGATTGGGTCAATGATTTCGACTATAAAAGCATCTTCCCAGATATGTAACCCGTTTTGTTCGGTACATTCGAAAGCCACTCCCGGTCCATTCATTTCGGAGAGACCAAAAGAGTTGTAAGCTTTTACGCCAAACATCTCCTGAATCCGGAGACGATGCTCTTCTGTATGGGGCTCTGCACCAATCACCAATGTGTGAAGCTTTGTATCTTTACGGGGATCAAGTCCCTCTTCTTTAAATACATCGTATAATCGACCCAAATAACTTGGGATGGCATGAGCCACCGTGGTTCCATAATCGCGCATCAGTTTTATCTGACGAAGACTGTTTCCTGCACCAGCCGGGATACTTAAACACCCAAGCATTTCGACACCATACTGAAATCCAAGACCACCCGTAAAAAGTCCGTAACCCGCCATATTCTGAAAGACATCCGTATCGCGCACGCCGGCAGCAAACAGTGACCGTGCCATCAGATTTGCCCAGCTATTTAGATCGTGTTTGTTGTGATAAACAGCGGTTGGATTTCCCGTTGTGCCGCTCGAACTGTGAAGTCGAACAACGTCACGTTTATCGGAGGCAAGAAAACCCCAGGGAAAATCGTTCCGCAGATCCTCCTTGGTTGTAAAAGGGAGTTCACGAATCTGCTCAATCAAATTGATACCTGTCTTAATTGCTTTGCGGATCTCAGGAACCCTTCCATAATACGGAGAATGAACGGCCTGATTTAAGGTCTTCATCAACCGTTCAACCTGAAGTTTCTCCAAGTCTTTCCGTTCAAGGGTTTCTATCTCTTTTTCCCAGTACATAGGTCAATTATCAAAAATAAAAGGTCATGATCAATCTTACCCCATTGTTTGTTACCGTGTGGGTATCAGCATATAATCCATTATTAAAATTGAATTGACCTACTCCGTATGCAGCAGTTGTCTTTTCAAATTCAGCGGTCAGCAAAAACTTTGGAACACTGTATGAAATTGAAGGACTAAACCTCGACATGTTCATAATGTTAGTACCACATCCCCAAACATCTGCCTTTCCACCCTTATTAGCCAAAGGATCAGCGCTGCCAAGATTTTTCAAATAGCCGATTAGCAGGCCCGGTTTCCATTTATTTCCGTAAGTAATATCGAATACCGTGGAGTAACTGCTGTAATTTGTGTAAGTCTCATATCCGGTCACAGGATTATAATTTGCAACACCATAACCACCAATCATTGTAAGGTGCGCCATATTCTGACCGTAGTAGCCTTTAAGCAGCAACATCAATTTCCCTTTTGCATATTTTCCATAGGCCATCCACGAATTGCTGTTCAGACATTCGGACGTATTATAAATCTTTGTATCAGTTCCGGTCGTCGAAACGCGGGGTTTGATTCGGTTGAAGTCGTAACCAGCACCAAGAGTTAATCCTTTTTTATTGTATTCAAAACTTAATACAGTTTCGGGAATTACAGCATCTCTTTTATAAGTATTTGAAGAGCCGATAGGTCCGTTCGATAAATACTGCTGCTGATATAAACCAGTTGCA
>Ga0302286_10001651_pt1 | contig 16278 bp, 16 predicted proteins | sample III_Fen_E2_3_FD_198765 | JGI IMG/M metagenome (GOLD analysis project Ga0302286, IMG submission 198765) | Peat permafrost microbial communities from Stordalen Mire near Abisko, Sweden - III_Fen_E2_3 | ecosystem: Environmental > Terrestrial > Soil > Wetlands > Permafrost | place: Sweden: Abisko...
ACGGAACCGGGCTGTATGAGTTTAAAGATAATACTTTTGCCCATTGGTATAACAATAATAATAGTAATCTTGAAACCATAATACCAACTAATCCTTACCAATATATACGATTGGACGGTGCAGTTTTCGATAAGCAGGGAAATTTGCTGATGTGTAATATGAATGTAAAAAACGGAATAAAAGTACGTTTGGCAAATGGCACCTGGACACAGCTTAGTTACCCTGGGACAAACGATAAACCTACATTAGGGAAAATTCTGATATCAAATCAAAATCAGAATCAAAAGTGGATTCCTTCTGTTCGGTATACTCCCGGTTTATGCGTGTTCGATGACAATGGTACACTGACCGATCAGTCTGACGACAAGTCTGTCTTTTTCTCATCATTTATTTTTCCGGAACTAGACAACAACGGGAATACAAAGCTTGTGACAATCACACCTTCATTTGTATATACTGTTAGCCAGGACAAAAACGGAGTTGTCTGGGTCGGAACGGATCAGGGTCCTTTTTTATTCAATAATATATCTAAAGTATTTCAGTCCGGCTACACTTGTTCACGCGTAAAGATAGCTCGCGCCGACAGTACAAATCTGGCCGATTATTTACTGGTTAACGAAAAGATTAAGGCAATTGCCATCGATGGAGCCAACCGGAAGTGGCTGGGAACTGAAACCTCAGGTGTTTATCTGATGTCGGAGAACGGACAAAAAACTATTCAACATTTCACGGCTTCCAACAGTCCGTTACTTTCGGATAATATTTTATCAATTGCAATCAACCCTTCGACAGGCGAAGTGTTTTTTGGAACCGACGCGGGACTAGTGTCGTTCCAAAGCGATGCCAGCGAAGCCGGGGACAGTTTCAACAATGTACACGCTTACCCCAATCCGGTACGTCCGAACTACAGAGGTGTTATAACCATTGCCGGCTTGGTTGAAAAAGCACAGGTAAAAATAACCGATATAAATGGGAATCTGGTGTGCGAAACAGTTTCGAACGGCAGTTTGGCAACCTGGGATGGAAAAGATGCGCATGGCAGAAGAGTCAATACCGGCATTTATCTGGTTATCTGTGCCAGTTCGGATGGCACACAAAATGCCATCACCAAAATATTGTTTATCAATTAATCCTACAAAACAATAGCTGAACAAAACTCAAAAGATGCAGGGATGGACAAAATTCAGAAAGGACTCTTCTTCTTTATCAACGGTTTATTTGTAGCAAAATACAGCCTCCGTCTGGGTTACAATCCCTTCGTTGCATTAGGGTTATATGCTGCATGTGCAATAGTTGTAATGTACCTTGTTTTAAAAAGCAATCACCTGCCTGAAAATAAAGCTATAAAAATAGCTTATCTCTTTGCTTGTATATCTATTGTGGCAATCATTGCTCTGTTACAATCTCTTATTAATCCTCTACAGCTTCAGGTAGATCGTTGGTCGGCAATACATAATTTTCTTCAGAACTTATTTCAGGGTATTTACCCCTATGCTGCTAAAACACATCTTGGCGGTTACGGTTCACCTTTCCCCGTTTGGCAGTTTTTTCATATTCCGTTTTATCTGCTCAGCAACGTTGGACTCGGAATGGTGTTTTCAGTTATAATACTCTTCATTTTTCTGATCCGGTATTTTCGCTTATACCGCTCTGCTCTATCATTTCTAATCCTATTGATTATATCACCGGCCTTTTGGTATGAAGTAGCTGTTCGAAGCGATTTGATTTACAACTTCATTCTTTGCCTTGTGGCTATAGGCTGGATTCATAAGCAAAAATATACAATTCAAAAACAGGCTTACGGGCTGGGAATTTTATGTGGCTTATTTCTGTCGACTCGTCTTGCCGTGATTATTCCCTTTGCTGTTTTTCTGTTGCCCGATTTCTTTGCTGCCAGCCCGAAACAAAAGTTTATTTTTGGTCTTAGTATTGCAGCTACTTTTGTGCTTACTTTTTTACCGTTCATTTGCTGGAATTTCAACGCTTTATTGTTCTTCAAATACAGTCCGTTTGTTTTGCAAACCCGTCAGGGCTCTGTATGGGAGGTTTTGCTACTCATTGCACTGACTCTTTTTCTTTCTTCACGCTGGAAAGGTAACTTGAAGTTATGCTGCTCTAGCATTGCTGTTATTCTTGTGGTTTTTGTTGCTCAGACCTTCGTACACCGGATGATTAATGAGCATTTTGCATACAATTTATTTAGCCCGGCTTACGACATTACCTACTTTACGATGGCGCTGCCATTTGTTTTGTTTGCCATCATCAACAAACCCGGTTTTCAGTTTAGTAATCAACAAAAAGTGCATCCAAACACAGAGAGCTAAATGAAAACCCCGACTAAAACAAACCTGATTTTTCTGAGTATTGCATTGCTTGTTTATGGAATACTTACCCTTGTTTGTTGGAATAACGGTTACTTTTGGGACAACATTCAATTAACATCCATAGAAGCTCATTGGTATTACCTCAATGACTTCAAAACAATGCTGGTACCAAAGCACGCACCCGAATACGGGCTATCCGGGACAGGAGCTCCTCCTCTGCTTCCGCTTATTACCGCTTTGTTGTGGAAATGTATCGGATATAAACTCTGGGTATCGCATGCATTCGTTGCACTCTGGGCTATCATTTTAATTTATAATACCCACCACTTTCTGAAACATTTCTTTTCCAACCAATATGCCGGTTGGGTTTTACTTATTGTACTGGGCGAAGCAGCTCTGCTGACTCAATATGCCATTGCATCGCCCGATTTTATTCTGTTTACATCATTAGTTATCTGCCTGCGGGCTATATTCGAGAAAAAGAGTTTGCTGTTAGCCTTTGGGATTTTGTTTTTATTAAACATAAGTACCCGGGGATTTTTTACCGGAGCTATATTGCTTTTTGTACATCTGATTTTTTACTTTATCCGAAAACAAAAATTTGCTAGCCGATCATTTGTAAAAACATTCTTACCCTATGTTCCGACGTGGGTTCTGATGATAGCATATATTGTCTATTATATAGTAATGCAGGGGTGGTTCTTTGACAATTCCAACTTTTCGGAGGCGCAAAACAGTCCTGAAAGTTTGTCTTTTGTCATCAAACATCTATGTGATTTTGGAATGCGATTCATTGAGAACGGACAACTGGCCATTTGGCTGGTTGCATTTTTTGCCGGATGGAAAACATACAAAGCAAAGAAACACCTATCGCCGGATTTATACTTTTTGCTGGTCTTTTTCCTGCTGCTTACGGGGCTTTATCTGTCTTTTGTGTTTCTGACAAAAATGCCTTTTCTGACCCGCTATTTCATTCCGCATATTTTCTTATTGACAATTTTATCTATCAGCAAACTAACAGAATTTATTCCGGAGAGAAAAACAAACTATATTTTAGTATTCATTCTGTGTTTCGAACTTACGGGTCATTTGTGGATCTATCCCGAAAAAGTAACTACCATATGGGATAGTACATTGGCTCATCTTCCTTTTTACGGGCTGAGAAAAGACTGCTTCGATTATATCGACCGCAACAACTATGACTACCGGGATATTTCAGCCGGCTTTTGCCTGTATGACAACCGACGATTTGTAGAGTTAGGAAACATCAACAAAACAATAGGCAGAGACAAAAACCGAAAATACTTTATATATTCCAACCTATCGAACGTGCCGGATGACTGGATTGATGAATTTCACGACAAAGCTCACTGGATTCCCATTCGCTCCTTCGAAAAAGGATTTGTGGTAATCACAATTTATAAAAATCTGAATTATAAAAACTAAACTCATTATGACCCGTAAAAGATCCGAAGAATATTTTCATGTTCTTCCCGAAAAACTGAATTGTGCTCAGGCTATGCTGAAAGGATTCCAAAAAGAATTTGAGATTTCCGACCGTGAAATAGAAGAATACCGCGCGTGGGGAGGTGGTCGTGTTGAAGGCGGAACCTGCGGTGCATTGTTTGCTGCCGACCGATTGCTACGTCAGGCAGGAAAAGAGAGTATCGAAAAAGAATTCCGGCTTATTGCCGGTCATCCCTGCTGCCAGGAAATAAAACAAGGCGGGTTTCCCTGCCTTGACTGTGTGCGTATAGCCGATGAATTGGTAGAAAAGAAGTGCAACATATAAACTAATATGAATATCGTTACCCGAAGTACCAGTATCAAAAGCACGCAAATGACGCAAACAACACAAATTTTCGCAAATAAGATTTGTAAAGTAGAATGTTATTTGTTGAATTCCAATTCAATAAGATTGCGTTTATTTGCGCGTTTTGCGTTATTAGCGTAAAAAGACTTTTGAGACAACCTCCTTTTGTGGACTTCAAAAACAATTCACCACAAAAGCCACAAAAGATACACAAAAGCAGAAAATGAAAATTTTGAGCTATATATCGCCTGCATTTTCAAGGAAACAAAAGCTAAGTTTTTATTTCATAAAAACTTTTGTGTGACTTTTGTGCCTTTTGTGGTATCATCTTTTGACTACCGACTAAAAACTACTTACTAAAAACTACCAACTACTTCCTGTTGATCAGATTCATAAATTCTTCGCGCGTTTTAGCCTGTTGAAAAACACCGGTAAAATCCGAAGTGGTGGTGATGGAGTGTTGCTTCTGCACGCCACGCATCTGCATACACAAATGTTGCGCTTCAATAATAACCATCACTCCCATGGGGTTCAACGTATTTTGAATACAGTCTTTTATTTGCGTAGTCATACGTTCCTGCACCTGCATCCGGCGGGCATAAACCTCCACAATGCGGGCCAGCTTACTCAGACCTGTAATCTTTTTGTTGGGAATATAAGCCACATGCGCTTTGCCAAAAAACGGAAGCATGTGGTGTTCGCACATCGAATAAAAATCAATGTCTTTCACAATCACCATTTGGCGATAATCTTCGGTAAACATGGCCGAACGAAGTATTTCTTCGGGGTTTTGTTCGTAACCCTGCATCAAAAACTGCATGGCTTTGGATACACGTTCGGGTGTTTTCAGTAAACCCTCACGATTTACATCTTCACCCAAAAGCTGGATAATTTGTTTATAGTGTTCCGCTATCTGAGCGGTTTTTTCTTCTTCAAAAGGAACCGCTTGGTTCAGATTAAAATCCATCATATACTTATTTTGAGCCGGAAAGTTGTACCTGTTCCCGAACGATGTAAATTTCGCTTCTCAAGTTGGGAAAAGCTTCTTTTAGTTGGTTTTTTACTTTCAGGGCTTCAGCTTGTGTTCTGAAATCACCCACCCGTACTTTCCAGAAAGGCGATTGGTAATTCACATAAATCGCTTCATCCGGAAGTTCATCTTTTATTTGTTTCTCAATCCGAAAAGCATCGGCCTTAGCAGTACGTTGTACATTGCTGGAAAAAACCTGCACCCGATAACCGCTTACCAGCGATAATTCCTGTGAACTGCTATGCTTCCGGTTGGCTAATAATTGTTCTATTCGTTTATCCTGATGAACCTTTACGGCAACATGCGAAGTAGAATCGCTGGTCGAAAGGGCTTCAAAGATATTGTTACTTTTAGGTTCCTGACTTTGTTGAGCCTGCAAAACCCCGACAATCAGAAATAAGACTACAACAAATGGAAAACTTTTACTCTTCATTTTTGGAAATTTTTTAGGCTGCAAAGTTATATAAATGTTATGGTTTATCTTACAGCTTTCACAATTTTGTTTCGGATCAACCCGGCTGGGAGAGTTTCCCGTCAAGCCCATACAGGTATGAAATTAAACAAGGAAAGAGGACTGAATCCAATGACTGCGACCCAAGAGGCAACTTACAGTCCTATAAATTAGCACTTCAAATCATCCAACCCACCCCTAAGCTAATTCACCCACTCTAACGTGGAATAAATGTTGTAGGTTCACTGGATATACCCCATCCATGGACATTTCCACCTGTTATACGAATGCTGATTTCCTCTAGCCTGAGAAGGTCACGTGCCTCCAGATTATTCAGGCTTGCATGATCACAAACCGTTCTCCAAAGCGTAGGATTGTTGCGGTCAGTGCTAATCTCCACTTTATACCGATCGGCATTAGGTAGTCTCTCAATATATATTTTCACACTACAAGGCACTTTTCCATCTACAACCCGCCTGATCACTACTTTCCCGGGAATAGGGCGCTCTGCCGGCTGATCATTGCAGTCGAACCCCGAAAGCAATATAATCGCTTTGTCACCTTTGGCCAATTTGTTCACATAAAAACAAAGGCCCTTCAATAATCCGTAAACAACATCCGTCTGATCGATTATTGCCTGATTTATCAGTTTACTTCCGTCCTTGGCAACAATAAAGCCATCCAGTTTTTTCAGCTCTGTTTTGAATTCATCCATGCCCGGATCGGGATACACAAACGTCTCCGTATTGGCACTTATACCGGCATGCACCTTATCTGCCAGTAACGAAACTTTAGTAGGATTCTTTGTTCTCAAATGTAAAACAGCTGATGATTCTTTCATATTGTATTCTTTTTTCGAGTTAGAGATACTGCAAAAATAAAATATTGATTTCAAATATTCTGCTTCTTTTGCTGAAAATTTGTCCGGTATTATAATTTCGAACCAACTTATTTGTATTCAGAAAGAAGATTCAGAGAATAAATGGGTGATTAATTTTCCGAAAAGCGTTGATAAATAGAACTATTAGTCCAACACTGATACATTTTTTTCATAAACAGAAAAATTATTTGCATGTGCATAAAAAAACTGTGCAGATGCAAGCACTTTTAATGCATGTGCACAATAAGTTTATGCACATGCACAAAGTTTTTATGCAGATACACAGTAATACTTTGCACATGCACAGAAAAACTATGCATATGCACAAGATTAGTATGCACATGCACAGAAATAGAATGAAGATGCATCTGTTTTATATGCAGATGCACAAAAAGAGTTTGCACATGCACATGATTACTTTGCACGTACACATGATTTCTTTGCAGGTGCAACCAGATTTTATGCAAGTGCATCATAATAGAATGCAGATGCACACGGAAACTGTGCATCTGCACAAACAGATCCTGTAGCTGTTTTGGGTTTGGAGTTTAATACCCTTCGTTTAGCTTTACTGGAATAATCTAGCGATTTTTCCACAGTACCAAACCAGTGCTGTTTGGGATTGGGAGAGTTTGCTGCTGTAGATTTTTAGTCAGCCACAGATTTTAATTCAAGTTACATTGGGTTAAAGGATTTTCTATCTAAAAAATAAATGTTTTTAATTAAATCATTATATTTGCATTCATTAAATGACTCAGCAATGGATATACAACAGTAGGTGAAGATTATTTTGCAACCGCTGTACGCAGGAAGTAGAATGACACCCTCTTTAATTGGTAATGAAGACAAGCCAGTAGATGATCAATGGAATAATATTAACAGCAAAGAAAAATATCAAACAATGAGACTTTATTATAAAATTTGGGTGGATTTTATTACTAGACTTAGGTCTATAGAGAGTAATAAGAATAATTGGAAAATAAAGAGTTACGTCATAATGTCAATAACAATGACGTTGAATCTCATTTTGCTAATGTCAATATTACAAAGACATATATTGCATAGTTACTTTTATAAAATTTATTTTTATAATTTTCCGATCCTTGGGAATAGCATTCTTACAATATTGATTTTATTTGCATTTCCATGCTTTGTAATCAATTACATTTTTATTTTTCATAAAGAAAGATATGAGAAGTTATTGAAAAAATATTCGTCCTATAATGGGAAACTATTTCTTTATTATTTTTTAATATCGATATTTCTCCCCATAATATTATTATGGGGAGTGGTAATCTGTCAGAGCTGATTTATAACATTATACAAAAAAAATCATGGGACTATATTATCGAATTTGGGTGGATTTTATTACTAGACTTAGGTCTATAGAGAGTAATAAGAATAATTGGGAATTAACAAGCATGATAGCTATGTCTATTGCGATGACCTTTAATCTTATCACAGTTATGTCAATTTTACAAAGACATGTATTTCATTGTTATTTTTTCAAACTCAGTTTACCTTTTTTCTCAAGTTTTGAAAATAATATCTTTTCTATCTTGATCTTATTTTTACTACCATGCTCCGTTATAAATCATTTGCTAATATTTAGAGGGGAAAGGTACGAAATGCTATTGAAAAAATACCCCTATAATAATGGGAGACTATTTGTTGCTTACTTTTCCATTTCGCTATTCCTCCCAATCATATTGATGTGGATCGGTATTTTTTTGTATCACTGAAAAATGAATTATTGTATTTCAAATGCGAATAAAATACATCCATAAAAAAATAATATGAAATAATATGAAGAGATCAGTCCTGATAATACTGTTATGTATTGTTGCTTTTAATAGCCAAGCACAACAAAGTGCAAACACGAAGGGTAAAAGTGTGAAAAAAGAGAGAACCATTGCTCTTTGGGGGCATATCAAGGATTCCTTCACGAAAGTAGGGATATTGGGGACGAAAATCACACTGATGCGCCCCGACAGTACAGTAATAGACACTATGACGGTCAAATATTTTAACCGTAACACTCGTAAGATAGACACATACTATAATTTTACTATTCCCGCCCACCCGCAAAAGTTCATTATCAAGGCCGTGCATCCCGATTATTATCCTACGTATATTGATTATGATATAAAGTATGTGGCCCGAAATGTCTTTTTCGATGCGCCCTGGCATTTTATGAAAAAACGCCCGTCTCACATGGATCAAACCTACCATCAATTAAAAGAAGCTGTTGTAGTGGCGACTAAAATCAAGATGGTATATAAAGGCGACACGGTGATTTATAATGCCGATGCTTTTAACCTGTCGAAGGGATCGATGCTGGATGATCTAGTAAAACAGATGCCTGGCGTAGAATTGAAAGACAATGGTGAAATTTACCTGAATGGTAAAAAGGTGGATTATCTGATGCTAAATGGCAAGCAGTTTTTTAGAGGGAAAAATAATGTAATGCTTGAAAACATGCCTTATTACATCGTGAAGAATGTGCAATTCTATGACAAAACAACCGATAAAAGTGAATACTTGGGACATGATGTAGAAAAAAAGGATTTTGTGATGGATGTCAATCTGAAGAAGGAATATTCAATAGGCTACATTGCCAATGCGGAGGTTGCAGGCGGAACGAATGATCGTTATCTATCCCGCCTTTTCGGGTTACGCTATACCGACAATACGCGTATCTCCCTCTACGGAAGCATGAATAACGTGAATGAATATCGTCATCCGGGAAGGGACGGTGAATGGACTCCGACTAACTCTCTGAATGGATTGATGGATGTGAAAAAAGTGGGAATGGATATTAATATCGATGACAAAGACCAGCGATATACAGAAAATTTCAGTGGTGGTGTAATATGGTCCAATGCAGATTATAGTACTCGTAGTTCATCCGAGTCGTTTCTTCCCAGCGGCAACAGTTATGCTAATTCGGAAAATATTTCGAAACCAAAAAATTCATGGTTCTCTGCAGCTAATTACTTCACCTTAAAAAAGCCCTTATTCGTGAGTATGAGCACCTCTGTTCAATATGTTAAATTTGAAACATATAACCAAAGTCGCTCTGCTATCTTCAATGCAAATCCTGAAAATTTTGGCAGCACTACCCAGATTTTGGATTCCGTATTCCGACCTTCATTAAATACGAATCTGAATAACATAGCTGTCAACCGCCAATCTAACAGTATGATCGGAAACGGACATGAAACAGACATTTCCAATTCAATCACGGCAACCAAAAAATTATCGTGGGGTGATGACCTTGAGCTATCGTCTGACATTAATTACCGGAATTACATGAATACGTCATTCAATTCATATCAATTGAGTTATTTGCAAAATAGTGTCACTACCGATAACCGAAACAAATACAACACAACACCCAATAAAAGTTACAACTACAATGCCAAGGCCGAATATACTTTTCATCTGTTGTCCAACTGGAGTTATTTGTTTTATTATGTCTATACGCAAAAGTATTCATCGGAAGTAAATTCGCTTTACCGGCTCGATTGGCTCAATGGGTGGGGATCTGACTCCAGTCATTCGTTGGGGGAGTTGCCTTCTAACCGTGACTCGCTGGTCCTTGCCCTCGATGCCAATAACAGTTATAGTAAAAACTATTTTGAGCATACCCATAAAGAAGGTTTCCAAATTTATTATGAGAAAAAAGAGAAGGACAAGTACACCTGGTTCAATATCCATATGCCATTACAACAAAAGAATGAACAACTGAACTACCAGCGCAACAAGCTGGATACTTGTATCTATCAGAGAAACTGGATTTTCCAGCCGGATATGACCTTTATCAGGAGAACGAATAATTTCAATCGCGAATATCAGTTACATTATAGTACTGAAATCATCACTCCTGATATGGCAAAGAAGGTAAACATCCGTGATGACTCAAATCCACTTTCCATACAATTAGGGAATCCAAATCTGAAAAATACCATCAAGCAAAATTTCAGTGTTTCTTTTTCTGACCGGATACCGGAACAACAAAAATTCTTTAATGCAAACATACAAGTATCGGTGGTAGCTAAACAGGTGGCCAACGGATTTACTTATGATCAGGCAACGGGTGTGTACACCTTCCAACCTGAAAATGTGGATGGCAACTGGAATATGAATGCTAACATTGGATATGGCAGTGGTATCGACAAGGAGAAACATTGGAATTATGAAACTCAAACCAGTTGGAACTACAATCGCAATGTAGACTTCACAGCGGTAAGCGGCAGCAACCAAAGTAGCCTCAGCACGGTTGACAATCAGCGTACAGAAGAAAAATTAAAGCTTAACTATCAACAGGGGGCATTGAAACTAGGTGTAAATGGACAAGTTTTGTGGAACCATGCAACCAGTGAGCGTGAAAATTTCCAGACCATTAATGCCTGCGACTTCAGCTATGGAGCAACTGCCGAATATAAATTATTCAAGAAAATCGATTTTGCTTCTGATATAAAAATGTACAATCGTCGCGGATATGGAGATCCAAATATGGATACTAACAATCTCGTTTGGAATGCATCAGTAGGTTACTCTTTCTTGAATGATAAAATGATAGCGAGATTGGAAGGATTTGATCTGCTGCACCAACTTTCCTTTGTGCAATATTATTTGAACGGGCAAGGAAAGGCCGAAACTTGGCATAACACCATTCCCAGTTATGTGATATTGCATCTGATATATCGGCTCAATTTTAATCCGAAGAAGAAATAGAATATCTGACTATTTCCTCTTTTCAAAAGAGGATATAACTTTATTTTTATATGTTTTCAATATCGATATTTCTCCCTATAATATTATTATGGGGAGTGGTAATCTGTCAGAGCTAATTTATAACATCATCTAAAAAAATCATGGGACTATATTATCGAATTTGGGTGGATTGTATTACAAGGTTGAGGTCAATTGATAGAAATAAAGATAACTGGCAATTAAAGAGTATGCTAACCATGTCTAGCGCAATGACGTTTAATCTTGTTTTAGTTATGGTAATCATTCAAAGAGAAGTTTTGGGCTATTTTTTTTATGAGCTTAATGTAAGCTCTTTTTCAGGCTATGAAAATTACATCTTTACTATGTTGATTCTATATGCATTACCATGCGCCATTATAAATTATTTACTGATATTTCGGAATAAGAGGTACGAAAAGTTATTGAAAAAATATCCCTATAATAATGGAAAACTATTTGCCACTTACTTTTCAATTTCATTGTTCTTACCAATCATTCTAATATGGATAGGTATTTTTTTGTATCAATGAAAATACTCTCATGATAATGTTTCAAATTGGATCTTGCTGCCGCACTATTGCATCGTGTGGCATGTCTGCAATAGGTTCTGTGGGAGAGGGTGCTGAGTATTATGTTGGCTTAATATTGTTGCCACACGATGTAATCACGCGGCTACAGAGCGAAAAGAATCAATATTTTCACTCGGCAAAAGTCCTTTAGGACAACCAACGATCAGCGACTGAAGGGAGATAATTAAGGGCAGATCAAAATAATATAAACTAATTTCGAACATGCGCTTAAAGGATACTATATCAGATTCGGTAATAGTCCTTTTTTTTGATTCCCAATAGTAAAAATCAGAGATTAATCTAAGAATGGTGGGTATACGCTCACCATTCTCTATTTTTATAAACCGAAAACGATAAAACGTCTACCTACGCAGACATGACTCTTAAATGAATAAAACATGCGACAATGGAGGTTTCCTCCAAGCACATTAGTTTTATTTAGTCTGCTGAAAAACTATTTATTGCCACGAAGTGGCTAAATGTGAATTGAGAATCGGCGTAACCAAATCTCTTATAGAAACTTGATATCTAAAGTTTACCAGACAATAATAATTTGTAACTACTCAGCACTTCTTTATTTAATTAAATGTGAGTTCATTTGTTTGATCCATAATAAAATAAGTCTTTGCCCCGATAGGGGCTAAATGTGAGTAACCCCCAGTAAGCGAAACGCAACTGGGGGATGAAGTGAACAAATGACCTAACATTTGATTTTCAGTTCGACTAGTCGAACTGAAAATCAAATAATTATAAAAACAGATGGGTGCTGAATAGTTATAATGATTTCCATCAGCATATTTTAATTTTAATTACCCTATCCAACCAGTATTTTTCATCTTTTTAATTTTACATCTGCTCAAAATGCCTCATTTCCTACTATTATCTTAGCTATAAAAATGACTTGTCCTAAAAATAGTTTTACACCATCTTTTATAATATTAATTATCAGTAATTTAAAAACAGTCATGTCTCACTTTTTTTCGTCACAAAATTTGGAGTTCATTTTTGTTCTTACTAATTTAGTTCTGAAAAAAGAGATAAATATTAGTACTTATTGTGTAACATTGTGCTAATTGTATATTTTGAGAAGTGCGAAGTACTGTTTCTAATCAATTAATTATTCATCATTAAAAAAAACAATTATGGCAAGCCTTCCGCACAAGATTAAGGCCTCCTTGTATTTAAATTGGCTTACCGAAGACCCCAATAATTATTCAGCAACGGTAGCATCCGAACGTTCATTGAACATTACGGCAATTAGTAATGCGGCAGTAAACCGCTGCGGTGCCCACACTATGGCCAAAGTAATGGAATATAAATAGATTTAAAGTAACAAAAATCATTGTACAAAATGGAACTACATGATGGATTAGGTGCACGTTGATTACACTACAATTCAATATCATGCCTAGAGTATACAGGTTAGTACCAATAAAGCTTTACAACAACTAGCTTTTTCGAGAAAAAACAAGGAGTTATAGAAATAGAAGCCAAACAAAACCGTTTCAAAGTAAGAATCATTTTCGAGAGTACGTATTTATAAACATTCAAATAATAGTACAAAAGCTATTGCACTAACGAAAGGAGGTAACATGAAGGAATAATAGAGTTTAGAACTAAAGTAACAACCATTTAATTTATTATTATTTATTAAATTATTAAATTTATTATCATTATGAAAAAGTTTTTATTTATTTTAAGTACAGTAAGTTTGCTATTTGTAGGATGCTCTACTGAGAAAGATCCCATTACCTCAAATGATGAAACTCAATTAAGAGGCGCGGCTGTTATTGATGGAAATACATACTATCAAACAATAGACGGTTTTGGATTTTCGAGTGCATGGTGCGGAACCCTGACCTCTGTTAAGAACAATGCGCTTTATGGAACTCTTGGATTTTCTTTATTGCGAATCCGGATTGACCAAAACAACAGTTGGACTGACGAAACTGCCAATGCAACAGCAGCACATGCAGCCGGGGCTAAAGTGCTCGGTTGTCCCTGGATGATTCCAACTGCTTATAGGTCGAACAACACTATTCCAACGACTCAATATGTAAACTATTGTAATTGGTTGAAGAGTGCGGCCAGCTCCATTGGACTGGATTATGTCTCTATTAAGAATGAACCCGACGGCTCGTCTACGGATGGTAACCTGAGTGGAACTCAAATTCGCGACATCATCAAAGCTGGCGGGTCGAATATTGGGAAACCTCTGGTTATGGCCGACGCCATCAATTTTAATGATTCGTGGACCGATCCGACATTAAATGATGCCGATGCTGCCAGTAAAATAGCAATCGTTTCAGGCCATCTCTACGGTGGAGGTCTTAGTGTTCATCAAAATGTACTCGACAAGGGAAAGAAGGTTTGGATGACCGAGTATTATATTAGCAACAGTCGGGATAATATGGATAACTGCATTACACTCGCCAAGAATATCAGCGATGTCATGAACAACATGTTTAGTGCCTATTTCTTCTGGTGGGTTTACGACAGTGATACTTCTGTCAATTTAGTTAATCAAAGTGGAACAATCTACAAGTCGGGCTATACAGGTGCCCAATTTGCAAAATGGATACGTCCGGGAAAACAGCGAATTGCATGTACTTATAATCCGACTACCAACATTTATGTAACTGCATACCGTGGTGGTGGATTAGTCGTGGTAGCAATTAATACGGGCACCTCATCCGTTAGCCAATCATTCTCTGTAACCAACGTATCGGGCGTAAGCTCATTAATTGTCAATCGGACTTCTGGCAGCGAGAACATGACATCTTTGGGTTCTGTTACAGTCTCAAACAATGCATTCACATACACTCTTCCAGCAAAGAGTATTACTACTTTCCATCAATTCTAAACAGGTTTAACAACACCTTTTAGCTAGGATATTCCATCCTTCGCTTCACTCAACTGAAGCGGAGGACTTCCTCCTCTTTGTTCAGGGAATTCGCAACTTAAGGTTTGAGAAACGCACCCACTCGTTTTCAACGAGTGGGTGTTAGTTTAATATTTATAACGTTGTAATAAAAGAAAGAAACTGAAATGACTAAGCAGACTGGGTATTTATCAATGGAATAATTTCATTGGCTAGCGAGGGTCCAATTCTGGAATGGGAATAAATAACACAGACTGCTAAAATAATATACCATTCTACTTTCTTGTATTATAAAACCACAATTCGGAATAAGGCTTTTAAAGTTCTTGTTCCGAATTGTGGTATTTAGGAGTATAGCAATGATTTATTTTCCCTAAAAACATCCGTCTGTTTTATATAAACATTAATGATTATCTTTGTTCTTGTTTTTAGCGAACGGAAAAACTATTCTTTTATGACTAAAATTGCCATTATTGTTGCGGGAGGAAAAGGTGAACGCATGCATGCTGATATCCCCAAACAATTTATCGAGATACAGGGAAAACCAATCCTGATGCACACGCTGGAAGCTTTCCGGTGTTACGATGCGTCGATGCAACTGATAGTGGTGCTTCCTGCTGCTCAGGTGGAATGTTGGAACAAACTGTGCGATAAGCATAACTTCAGGCTTCCGCATAGGGTTGTAACAGGTGGACAAACCCGCTTTGAGTCGGTGAGAAACGGACTGCAAGTACTGCAAGCTCCTGCTTTGGTGGCTGTGCACGATGGTGTGCGTCCGTTGGTAAGCAAAGAAACCATTGCACGCTGCTTTGATGATGCTGCCGAAAAACAGGCAGTTATTCCCGTTATTGATTTGGTAGATAGCTTGCGGCAAGTAACCGAAAACGGGAATCAGGCGGTAGACCGCTCGGCTTATAAGCTGGTACAAACTCCACAGGTATTTGATGCTGCATTATTGAAAAAGGCTTACGAGCAAGATTTTTCTGCTTTATTTACCGACGATGCTTCGGTGGTAGAAGCACTGGGAGCAAAAATTCACATGGTAGAAGGTAATCGCGAAAACATCAAGATTACTACCGGTTTTGATTTGGCACTGGCCGAAGTATTACTGAAAAGCAGGTTGTAAGATGAATTCCAAATCCGGCAATATTCCCTGGCTCGACACCTTGCGCGCATTGGCAACGCTGGGTGTGATTCTGATTCATGTCTCCACACCCGTAGTGAAAATGAGCTACGGTGCGCACATGGAATTTTGGTGGATTGGTAATATATTGGATTCAGCAGTACGTTTTGCCGTTCCACTCTTTTTGATGCTGAGTGGTGCTACTTTATTGACAAAGGAGTATCAGCTGGGCGACTTTTACAAGCGACGATTGTTGCGCGTGTTTGTGCCTTTTGTGTTTTGGATCATTGTTTACTGGATTTACCGCTGGTGGGTACTAATACCTGCTACACAGCCCAAAAGCTTCGCCAGCATCCTGCAATGGGGAGTTGATTTATTCTTGAAAGAAGGTGTTTCAAAACATTTCTGGTATATTTACATGATTTTAGTTCTATACCTGTTTGTTCCGT
>Ga0302286_10001657_pt1 | contig 16250 bp, 11 predicted proteins | sample III_Fen_E2_3_FD_198765 | JGI IMG/M metagenome (GOLD analysis project Ga0302286, IMG submission 198765) | Peat permafrost microbial communities from Stordalen Mire near Abisko, Sweden - III_Fen_E2_3 | ecosystem: Environmental > Terrestrial > Soil > Wetlands > Permafrost | place: Sweden: Abisko...
ATTCCTTGTAATAGCAAGTGATAAAAATGCATCTGTTATGATCCCATACGCTAGTGTCGCAAACACCATGGTTTCTAACACATTTCCTCAGCGGTCAAAAGATCTATTTACCAAATCTTCAACCGAGAAAATATGGACCATTGTTGACGTAAAAGGTTCACGTTTCTCCGATAGGATGTGGATTTTTACAGACCCGGGCTGCACACATAGTTTTGATAATGGCTGGGATGGTGAAAAGTTTCTCGGATCATATCTGGCACCCCAGATTTATGCCATGGAAGCCGATGGGGATTATCAGGTAAACTCCATTGATGATATAAATAATACCTATCTGGGTTTTCAGGCAGGGGAAGACAGCCTGTATACACTTATCTTTACCCATCAAAATTTAAATGCTCGGTATCAGAATCTTTACTTAGTAGATTCTGTCAATCAAAAAACAGTAGATATTACAACCAGCGGAACAAAATACACATTCACTTCCGTGCCAACCAATCCGATTATCAAACGGTTCAAGATAGTTACGAATGCTGAATTAAGTACGGATATTACTTCACCGCTCAACGAGAGTATACCATTAAAGGTATTTAGTTCGCAACATACTATTTTTGTTGAAAACCTGTCCAATGATAAAGGATCATTATTCCTCTACGATATTGCCGGCCGATTCATTCATGAATTTAGTTTTACACCTTCCGGTATTACCACACTACGTACCGATTTATCAAATGGCACCTATCTCGTAAAAGCAAAGACCAACTGTCAGACAATTTCTAAACAGCTTCTTTTAATGTAGTTTTATAAATTGTGATTGCGTAATTAATTGTGTTATTTATTCGAAGGCAGTTGCTTCTAATTATCTATGATCGCTTCCGACAAGTAGGAAGTGGATACAGATGAATGGCAACTACAATGCGAAATTAAATTATTTCACATACTTACAATTGCCTCAAAGTATAAGTCTTCAGTTTTTTCATTAATTCTGACTAAATTCATGATTCACTTGTATAATCAGTCTGACTATATAAAAAAAATGATTATCCGCATAACGTCCTAAAACGTAATTTGCACCTTTCTTTTTCGGAGCTCTGCACCTTTTTATTAATTTTTAACATTCAATTCTACCAAACTGTCGGGACTCTGTCCCTTTTCAATGCCAACATCAGGAGCAGAGCTCCGGTATTTTGGTAGATAGGATTGGAAATGAAAAGTAATGGAAGTTGCAGATGGAACATTCCGGTCTATCGGAAGCACCTAAACCTATTTTTGTCACTTTAGGACGCATTGCGGATAATCATTAAAAAAATATCGAATCACTCTTTTTCATCATCCCACCTAATTAATTCCAAAAACTACATAAACAATAGTTCCATCCTGATCTTGCAGATATCTGTTTTGTCTAACTTTATACATTAATAGTTTTCTAAAGCTATTTATTTCTATAAACTACAACCGTTTTGTCACCCGCCCCAAAGTAGAAAATAATCTCCCGTTATCTCGGATTATTGAACATTGTTCTTCCTTATTTGGGAGAATTCATCTTACACGCCTAGCATTAATTACTTTTCTTACCTACTAATTCCATAATAGTTGTTCCTTTTTGTAGCCTCAACTCATTTACAAATATAAATTATCTCAATATATTTCCTATTACCATTAATTATAATTAATTATTACCTCCGCGAATAAGAAATAGTTTGAGATACTTGTTATTTAAAAACTTCATTCTCAAACAGGTTGGTGAATTGATGTAACAATAAGTTTATAACCCCGACTAATATTCCTATATATTACTACATAGTATTATTATTTAATTCATAATTGGCAATCATTCCTCTTATTGTTAGTCATTTCTTTTCTTTCTCCAGAATTTACGAAATATATCGATCGCAGACTAAAATTGTATTTAATGCTACGGCTTCGCAATAAGTGCTACACATACTTATATATCAATACTTTAGAGTATTTTTTGTAAGTTTGTAATGTATTATTGAGGTATGCATTAATTGTCCTAAACAACGATTTTGTACTTAAAAAAATCGAGATTATGAAAACAACTACTTTTAAATCGTTACTCGTTAAGCTGACACTGATCCTGATCCTGATGGTGTCTCAAGTTTCAGCCCAAAATTCTGTGGGCACTCGTATTGATGTTAAAGGAACAATGTATTCAGACAAAATGTGGATTTTCACGGTAGCTACCTGTACCAGAAATTTTGACAACGGATGGGATGGGTTTAAAATGTTTGGTAGTTCAATTACACCTCAACTTTATGCTTTAGAACCGGATGGAAACTATCAAATTGATGTAATACCGAATATAAATAATACTTGTCTTGGTTTCTCTGCTGGAATTGATAGTCTTTACACATTTACTTTTACACATCAAAATTTATCAGCAACTTACCAACAACTTTATTTAATTGACTCAGTAGCCAATAAAACTATTGATATTTACCAAACAGGAACCACCTATAAATTTAAAGCATTGGCTTCTTCCAATCCAATAAAACGTTTTAAAATTGTCACTTCGAAACCAGCTGAATCAAATCAGAATGCTCCGATAACAACTGATATCAACGAGACAAATTCTACGAATCATTTAAAAATCTATAGTTCAGAAAAAAATATTTACATTGAGAATCCTAACTTAGAAAAAGGAAAAATAAATCTTTGCAGTGCTGCAACCGGTAAAATAATTCTAACACAAGATCTCAGTGCACAGGGAAATTCAATCATTAATACTAATATATCTAAAGGCGTTTATATCGTAAATGGAGTAACCCTTACTGAGAATGTCTCTTCTAAAATCATCATACAATAAAAAAGTTTGAATTATCAAATTAAGGTTCAGTTCTTTATTTATTAGAGTGCAAAAAGTGCAGGGTCATTATTCCCTGCACTTTTTCAATTTATCCTTATTCTGTCTGTCGCGGATACTTTTATCTAGAATCTACTTACAACAATGTAAAATGAGCATTATCCTTCACTTTCTTAAAGAACAATCTTATCTACCCTCCCATTCACACGGAGAATATTTCAAATAATTAAAGGATAGATATTTAGTTTATGGGTTCGGAATAAAACAAATTCTAGAACACTATAAACAGTTATTTTATAAAGTGAAGTAGATTAGTCACGATAACGGATTCGGGTTAACTTTGCAACAAGTTAACCTTTACCAAAAATGATAAGCGGTTAATCAGTATAAAAAAAACGCGAATCATACAGAATGTCGATTCGCGAGTCTATGAATACAATTAAGAATAAGAATTTTACAATTTCCGTACTCCAATACCTGGTTCATTATTTAATATGATTCTACCATCTACGAGCTTCACTCCACTGAACTGATCGTTGCTGATCAATAGGTTACCATCCAGGTCTGCATAGTCCATTTGAGGGGAGAGCTGAGCGGCAGCCGAAATGGCGCACGAGGTTTCGGTCATACAACCAACCATCAGTTTCAAATCACTGACTCTGGCCAGGGCAATCATTTTATTGGCCTCGCGCATACCGGTACATTTCATGAGCTTGATATTTATGCCGTTAAAGACACCTTTCAACCGGGGAATATCCTCCAGGCGTTGACACGATTCGTCAGCAATAGTGAGTAACGGACTATGTTCAGTGAGCCAGGCCATATCGTCCAGATTGTGCTTAGGCATGGGTTGCTCCACGAATTCAACATTCTTATCTGAGAGCCATTCTATCATTTTCAAGGCATAATGCTTATCTTTCCAGCCTTGGTTGGCATCCACGCGCAGGGGTTTATCTGTCACCGAACGAACAGTATTAATCAACATTTTGTCTGTAGTCTCGTCCATGCCCAGTTTAATTTTTAAAACCTTGAAAGGGACAGTTTCCAATGTTTTTTCACGGACTTCTTTCTCTGTACCAATGCCAATGGTGAAGGTCGTGACAGGTACCTTGGAAGCAGTATATCCCCATAGTGCATGCCAGGGCCGACCTACCAACTTACCTACCAAATCGTGCAGTGCGATATCCACGGAGGCTTTAGCAGCTGTATTACAAATCGCAATACTGTCGACATAGGTTAGAATATCCTCCAGTTCGAATGGATTATTGAATTGACTCAAATTCACTTTATGCAGGAAAGCCATTACCGAAGCTTGTGATTCCCCAAGATAAGGAGGCATGGCCGCCTCACCATACCCGATCATTCCACCATATCTGATTTCAGTGAGCACAATAGGAGTAGTGGTGCGGGTATATCCGGAAACAGCAAATGGATGCCTGAGTTGGGCTTCAAATGCACAAGAAGTGAGATGCATGCGTTCGCTTCCACCGGGAGCTACCACATTAATTTTCTGGGAAAACATAGAGGATGGATTTATGAGGGAACCTGCTGTAACCAGTGCAGAGGCTTTAAGAAAATTACGTCGTGTAAACATATTGAAGAATTTACAATTAAACTATTTAATTCATTTACTATTTAGCTTTACTACCTACTACGAACTACCTACTATTTTCATCCGATTGACACTACCGATAATAGGGATGATGTTTAATCGACACAATGTTTGAGTCAAGATCAATGCGGGTTAGTAAACGCTGAGCACGTATCAGACGTTTCAGATTGTAAGCATCAAAATTCATACTGCCGGGCAAAAGGCTGCTGATATGCACTGTACCTGATGAATGGATAAACTCACCATTGCCAATATAAATACCAACATGCGAAACGTGTTGTTTGTTCTCTTTCATCGAACCGAAAAACAATAAATCGGCAGGGCGCAGACTACTGAGGTCATTTGAAATATCGACATTTTCTCCGGTCAATGCCTGCTGTGATGCATCACGAGGAAGGACCACTCCATTCAGGTAGAAACAGGTCTTTGTAAGTCCACTACAGTCCATTCCTTTAATGGAAGTACCACCCCAGAGGTATGGGAAGCCAATAAAAAGCTTAGCGGTTGATAGAATGCGTGCAGCTGTGGGTTTAGCTCTTGCCAGCCACTTTTTAAAAGGTAGGGTGGATTGCTTCAGTAAATAACCTTCACGCCCATCAGGCAACATTACTTTAGCATATTTACCAGTTGTTCCCTGATAGCGCAGGATATCACCCCAAACGACATCGGAAACCACCTCTGCATTTACAGATGGGCTGGATCTCACCAAGGTGAAGTAAGTATTTATAATCACTTTTGGTGCCGCTTTCCAGGCTGCATAGCCTGCGGAACTCATTTGCAGGACACTCTCTTCGGTTGTCCAGGCTTTATATCCCTCGGGGGTTACAATATTGCTCCAGCCATGAACAGTTTCAAGGATACGCACCGGTGTGCCCATGAGCACCTGTGTTCCCATTTCGGCAGCAAATGCAGGTGCCAGTCGAAGATTAATTACCGATTGGGTAGCAAGACCGTTGTTGAATTCTGGTTGAGCAGATAGTGCGGGTAACAGAAAAAACAGAATGAAAGTATATTTTATTTTCAGTTTTAATAGATTGTTCATTGTTTGAAATTTTCTATATTTAAATAATCGAGAGATAAAACTGGAATCTTCGGTTGAGTTACTAGTATCAGGACCTGTTAAGTATTTAAGATTCAAAAAATATAACAGATCGAAATGAATGTGAAATATCCCAGGGCATAGAAAATAAATAAGTGCAAAAAAGTATAACCGGGTAACCTGTATTATTTTCAGGATTTGTTTAATAGCTTGACAGAACAGAAATGCCAATGTGAAAATCAAATAAAAAAAGAGTGATTCAAAATTTAAATAAGGAAGCCACATCGGAATAAAACAGCATGCATCATGAAGCAGGATATTGCAGAATGTTGACTCCGCAGAATTCATATATTTAGAGTCTTCAAGGTAAAACAAGTTTAGATCCTAAAGGTTCTAAATAAAGACTTCCGGAAATTCACTTTCTAATTTGCCTGGAATAAATCAAGTGTTTTATTCCAAGGCTAAAAAAAGAATATGAATTCCCGGAAGTTCTAACATAGAAGTGCAAATAACAATTATAACGGATTATATGATCCTAATCGTATAAACTGATCTGTATTGTTCGTTGTACCTTCTTTACCAGTAATATAAATTACATAAGCCCGACCTTTGCCAAAACTTTGTGTTTTATCACTTGAGAATGCTCCTTTTACAGAAGTAGTGGGGGTAGTAAACCATTGATATTGGACACCATTACTGTCAAAAATCGCAAGGCTAATATTCGATTCTATACCTGACCAAGGTTTCACATTCCCGGTATTTTTCAATTTATACAGGTAGTAATCATTGGACTGTGTTCCAAAATCGATATTCGAAGCTACAGTTTCCCAAACTGTACTATTATTCTTTTTAGCTTTCAGTGTTAGTTTCCCATAGGGAGTCACTCCATCCGCTTTGAAAAAGAAATTTGCCACTTTGACAAAACAAACCGTATCTGCCCATGCATCAGTAGCGGGGACATTTTCGGCATCCTGCAACAAAACCGGGCTTTGTGACGCATTAGTTATATACGCAGACCATTTTCCCTTTGCCACTGTCATACTTTGTGTATAGTTAAAAGCAGCCACAGCAGGAGGTGTTGTTTTTGCAAGAAAGCGCAATGAAATATTGGCAATACCAAAAGGTATAGCGAAATACTTAGGCGAATTTCCAGGATAAAAACTTCCAACAGCTGTTGAAACAGAAGAATAATTCGTTCCATTTATTAACAGGGTATCACTGTTACCTGTTACCGGAATAGCGTTAAGCACCCTGATTTCTGAGAATTTATTTACATCCAGTGTGCTCATAGGAAATGTAATTTCATTCGTCTGGCAAGACATACATGTCAGTCCAAGTATCACAGATAATATAAAATTTATTTTTTTCATATCGTAGAATATTTATAAATTATTGTTGAGCAGGAATACAAAACCATACCATGGAAGTGTTATAGTTCTGATCCAAACCTGATATGGGTTTCAGTCCCGCTAATGCAGTCCGATTCCATATATATTCGGAATTGTACCTTGGAAGCAATCTGTAAGAAGGAGAGCCCAAATTTGATTGTGCAAAGCTCCCTCTTCTATTGTCAACATTGGCGGTTTTAAAATAGAACCCTTTATATACACGGGTTGGATCAGTATCTGCTTTATGAAATGCATAGAGAGCTGACCAGGATCCAGCTGCTTCACTCGGAACCCCATTTGCTCCTACTTTGAGGTCATACTGGTAACGACGTAAATCATTCCAGGTATCCAAACCCCAGGGATAAAGAGCCACATATTTTTGCATCATGATATGAGATAGTTCAAAATCACTCAATGCCAGATTATTTACGTATCCACTGTTCAAATAGGCAGTTGACAAAGTATTAAACACAGATGTACTGATTTTGTCGCCAATCACAGAGGTTTGTCTATTACCTGCCCCTTTGACAGGTGTACCCTGTACAATATAAGCAGCAGTTGTCTGCATACTTGCAGCAACGGCAACTTTAAAAGTTGCTAAAGCTTCGGCTTTCAGACTCTTACGGTATTGAGCCTCTGCCTTTATAAACTGCAATTCGGAATAAGTCATTGCAATATAAGGGGCATTGTCCCTGAACAACCATCTACCGGTCCCTGATGAAGCTGCAGTTGGTGCCGATGAAGTTCCATAAAAAGTTACCTGAGGAGAAAGTCCTGGGAAAGTACCTTTAAATGTATACGTCTTGCGGGTAATCTTCGTTAAGTCTGTTGGAAGTGAATCCGTTGTACCAAAAAAACAGATTGCCCTCGGGTCAAGTGTTAATGTATCTGTAACATACTGTTTATCCATAAGTTTGGTAACATTACCGGTTGTCTGGTTATTGCCGGTATTCGGGTCATAATACTTTACCTTACCGGTCATGACATCCACCATATAATCGGATTGGGTTAAAACATTAGTTAAGTTTCCCCTTAATACTCCGAAAAAATTACATTGAACAGAAGCTGTTCCACCTGCCACCATTATGGTCGCATCATCTCCAAAACTGGACATTGAACTATTAACAGCATTGATAGCAGAGTCCAGATATGCAGGATTCTTCATAGATAATGTCATATAGTTCTTGGCAAGTACACCATAGGCAAACTTCAGCCATTTTGTCCTGTCTCCTTTGTACATCAAGTCGTTCGAAGCAAGAATAGCAGGATAGGTTGTAGCATCAGGAGCACTCAAAATTGCAATTGCCTCTTTTGCCCACACCCTTGATTGACTAAAAATATATTCCTGGGAATCGTAATCAAAAACAGTTCTTCCCGGATCCAGAAATTCTTTACAAGGTGCTTCACCATGCAGGGAAGTCAACTCATACCATCCGTACGCCTTTAACGCCAACCCAATGCCGGCATAAAGAGGTTGATTCATCTTTTTACCGTCATTAATCATATCTTCCAGATTCTGACCCCATTCGTAATACACCATTTTCCAGACTTCAGCATAATCGCTTGTTGGAGCATAATACATGCTCGAACCGTAAGTTGAACCTGCTGCTCCAGTACCGCTTGTTCCATAACCACTAAAATACTGGCTCATGGATCCAGCCATTCTCATATCATAATAGTTAGATACGAATCCGGATAATATAGGAGCCAAACGCAAGTTCGGCTGTACCCAGTCCGGAGTATCAACATTTTTATTGACATCCAAATAGTCACTACATGAAACCGCTAAAAATAGTGGAAGTATTATTGCTAATGATATTAATATCTTTTTCATATTATTTCAAAATTAAAAAGTTATGTTTAATCCACAAGAGAGTCCGCGTGGAGCACCTATACTTAACATATCAAATCCAACGCCTCCTGTTCCACCGACTGCCGATGAAGTTCCATTACCAGCCGGATCAATACCTGAATAGTTTGTCAACACAAAAAGGTCAGTTCCTGCAGCATAAATGGATAATGCGGATACAAGATTACCTGAAAGCCTGCTGAGAAGCTTTTTATCAAAGTTGTATGACAATCTTATTTCGGACATATTCAAATAATTAATATCCTTTTCAATCCAATCAGGATCATATCCCGTATACCCATTCAATAAACTTCCTAGATTTACTGCAATGTTACTTGTTGTCGGGTTAGAACTGTTTTGTTTTCCGTCGTTAAGAACCCCTTTAAAGACTACTGCACCCATTGTCCTTTGAGCAACTGATTTCGAACTTGAACCATTAGCCATCATAATTCGTTGAGTTCCGTTTACAACCTGAGTACCCAATTTGCCACTCATTAAACATGACAATGCAAAATTCTTATACTTAAGGCTTGCCGTAAATCCAAAATTTAGTTTTGCCTCACGGTCTCCCAATACAGAAAAAGTATTGCTTACCAAGGGCATTCCGCTTGTCGGATCAATTAAAATCTGCCCTTTTTTATTGCGTTGATAGTCATTACCGGTGATTGTGGTAATAGGGCTTCCCACCATAATACCGTTTCTAAGATTACCCGAGACCCAGGTGGCAGAGTTGTAATATTCGGTTACTCCTGGAGGCAGAGATAACACCTTGCTCCAATTTCTGCTTCCATTTACACCAAAATTAAATACCCAATCCCTGTTTTTAATAAAATCATACGAAACCAAAAATTCGGTTCCATTTGTTTTAAAAGATCCCATGTTTCTGTTATTCAACACAAAACCAGTAGCGTACGACATACGGAACCCGGTAATAATCTGATCCTTCGATTCTGTATTGTAATAAGCCCAGTCAAAACTCAAGCGGTTATCAAACAAACGTCCTTCCACACCGACTTCCCATGAATTATCCATTTCGGGTTTCAAAGCTGTGTTTGGTCCAGTGAACCCATAGGCATATCCTGCACCGGTTGTCGTTTGCAAAGCCAGGGTCGGTTGTATGGAAAGGGGAGGAGCATCTTTACCCACTTGGGCAACTGAACCTCTTAATTTAAGATAGTTCCAGGTATCTGAATACTTTTTCAAAAAAGGAAGTTCGGATACCATAAAACTAAAGTCGGCAGCCGGATAGAAATAAGAATTATTGGCCACCGGAAGGGTTGATGACCAATCGTTCCTGCCTCTTATGGTTAAGAACGCCAGATTGTCATAAGAAGCCATAAATGAACCAAAGACAGCCTGAATTCTACGAATCCTTGTTGCATCTATATTAACGATGGTTGTCGGATCGCAATTATTAATCGATTGTAAGTCCTGTACAAAGAAGTTCGCACCATGAACGGCTAATGTTTTTGATCCTGTTTCCTGTTGGTTATACCCTCCTGATATTGAAAAATCAAATTTATTGATTTTCTTTGAATAAGAAGCCAATAAGTTTATGGTTGGATCCGATTCAATAACATTCGATTGATCATAACTTCCGCTTTTAATAGCTGAAGAAGTAAATTGAGGATTAATCGATGTAATATAAGTACTCGCTGAAGCATCCCATCCAACTAACGCCCTGATTTCAAAATCTTTTACTGGGGTTATTGTCACATTCATAACAGATATAAAACGATCCGTTACATCATATCGCTTATTCCGGTTCATATCAAAATAAGGATTCAAAATATCAAGATCCTGATAATTTGTCGGAGATTTCATGGAAATTCCATCAGGAGCCAAATAGGTTTTCATATTGTCAGTTATGGGCCAAATCATCGCCATATCCAAAATACCACCTGCTCCTTTTGCCAATTTATTATTTGTACTGTTCACATATTGCATGGAAGCATTCAGACTCAACCATTTCCCTACTTTCAAGGTCCCGGCCAATGAGATATTCTTACGTTTATAATCCTGAACGGCAAGCACACCTGTTTGATCAATCAATCCGGCAGAAGCACGTATCGTCATTACATCGTTTCCTGCATCAAATGAGATATTATGTTGTTGACTTACACCTGTCTGAAAGAGGCTGCCAATATTATCATACAGTTTTGTCCCGGCAGCATAAGGTGCACCAAATTTCCTGCTATTATCATAATTAGTAGTTCCATAAGACCCTTGGTCATACATCGTCTGAATGACAGGAATTCTGTTTACCTGGTCAAATTTGATATTATTGCTATAGGTAACCCTCGATTGACCTGATTTCCCTTTTTTCGTAGTAATAATAATGGCTCCGTTTGAAGCATCCGATCCATAAAGAGCAGCAGCAGCAGCACCTTTCAGGATTGACACACTTTCAATATCATTCGGGTTAATATCTGATCCACGGTTGGTAAAGTCATTTTGCGCACCTGTAGTTGAAGTGGCTGGTGGTACTGCCCATTGGCTGTTCATATCAAAAGTGGAATTACTCATCGGTACACCATCAATAACATACAAAGGATTGTTATTCCCGGAGATGGAAGTAGGTGCCCTAAAAACAACGGTTGATGATGCACCCGGTGAACCGGAAGATGCGGTAACATTAACACCGGCTACACGTCCTTGCAGAGCATCAATAAAATTTTCACGTCCTGACTCGGAAATCTCCGAACCTTTTACGTTTTGAATCGAAGATCCTACAGAGCGTGCAGCCCTTTTTACCCCGAATTCACCAATGACCACAGTTTCCTGAAGCATTTTTGCATCTTCCTGCAGAGATACATTTATAACAGATCTATTGCCGACTACTTCCTCTACGGCTTTGTAGCCAATAAATGAAATTAGCAATTTAGTTTTTGGAGTTGCGGATAGAGAGTAAAATCCATTTGCATCTGTAATAGTTCCCTGGTTAGTACCGGCAACTTTTATTGATGCTCCAATAATAGCCTCACCATTAATGTCAGCTACTTTTCCGGTGATAGTTTTATTTTGAGCAAACGTAGGGTGAGAAATCAAGCAAAACCCTAATACGAGTAGCAATTGGCTCAAAAAGTTTAAGTTTACTTTTGTTTTATATTTCATATTCTTACTTGTAAAGTTTTAAAATATTTTAGTTAATAGTCTGTTCTTGTTTATTTCATAGGGCTTTTAGTGTCTCATAGGCATTTAGTTTTTTTATTATTAATATATTTAACGGTTAACAAAATTCGAATTAAGTCTTTTTCCTGAATTCTAAATTATTAAATCAAAAAATGGCTTCATCTCAATGCTATTAAATAGCTCGTAAATAGGCTTCAATAATTATCCTTATTAAATCATCAAGTTGAGTAATTTTCAATTTAATTATTAGCATTAATAAACAAACATTTTAATAGAGTAACATTTACAAATGTCTTAAAGTTCATAACAGACTCTTATATAACATATATACTATTGTATCTGGATTTCATAATAAACAACTAAACAGTTTTCATTTCTTTAATACCGAAGTTACTATCAATATGGATATATTTAGTCAAAACAATTCCGGGAATAGTACATAGCAAAACCCAGATAAAGAAATCAGGATAACCAAATCGCTCCTGAAACCACCCGGAAAGCATGCCCGGTAACATCATGCCTAAAGCCATAATTCCGGTACTAAAAGCATAATTAGAAGTTTTATGGGTTCCCATTGAAATCGACAACATATACAATGAAAACGCAGTAAACCCGAAGCCATAACCCAATTGTTCAAAAATCACCGAACTGGCAATAATCCAAAGCGAAGTAGTTTGGCTGAATGCTAAGTAAATATAGACAACTCCGGGAAGATTCATGAGCAATACGAATAACCAGAGCAAGCGTTTTAAGCCATACACAGAGGCAAGCCATCCACCCAATACACCTCCAACAATGAGCGCCATTAAACCAAATGTTCCATAGATTAATCCTACCTGCGAAGTAGACAAGGCCAAACCACCCGATTGGTGTGAATCGAGCAGAAAAGGAGTAGCCATTTTTATGAGTTGAGCCTTTCCTAACCGGAAAAACAGTAAGTAAGCCAGAACGATCCAGATATCTTTTTTGGTAAAAAACACAACAATGGTTTCCTTAAACCCCGACATAATTGATTTAATATCTATTTTTGTTGTTTCAACATCTTCATGTGATGTAGGGAGGATCAATTGGTGGTATACTGCAAATGATAGAAACAGGATGGTCAAAAGAATAAATGTTATGGACCAGGCTGCAGAGATCGGATTTGAAGAAGTCAGTTGGCTTAAGTTGCCTGAAATAGATGAACTTTCGAAGAATCCGGCTGCCATAACCAATAATCCTTGACCTGTTATCATGGCAATCCTGTAAAAAGTAGTTCTAATCCCAACAAAAAAAGCCTGTTGGTTTTCGTTTAAACCCATCATGTAAAACCCATCTGCTGCTATATCATGAGTTGCGGAACTAAACGCTAATAACCAGAAAAAGGCCAACGTTCCTTTGATAAAATACGTTGTGGGCAAAGTCAAAGCGACACCTGCCAATCCTGCACCAATCAAAAGTTGCATCGTTACAATCCACCACCTTCTTGTCTTCAACAAATCAACAAACGGACTCCAAAATGGTTTTATCACCCATGGGAGATACAGCCAACTGGTATATAAAGCAATATCGGTATTCGATAGGCCTAGCCTCTTATACATGATAACTGATACAGACATGACCACAATATAAGGCATACCTTCTGCAAAATAGAGAGTAGGTATCCATGACCATGGATGAATATTGTTCGTTTCAGTTCTTTTCATTTTATTGAAGCCCATGCAACATCAAGTTAAAGGTAATTCCAGATAAGGATAAAAAGGTTCAGTGAAACCTATCGAGCGATATAATTTTTCGCCATCTTCTGAAGTGTGCAATGCCAGTTTGGTTACTCCAATTCTTTTAGCTTCTATTAAAAGTTGTTTTAAGATAAGCGTTGAGATTCCCTGCCTGCGGGCTTGTGGAATTGTATACATGTTTAAGATATCACCTTCCAAATAGGACATACAGTTAAAATCTCCAGGTATTTCTTTTAAAACCAGACCACCATATGCCACTATGGTGTCATCCGATTCTGCCACTAAAGCAATGAAACTTCCATTTAAAATGCCCTTTTTAAAAAAACCGTTCATTTCAATTTTCAATTTCTTAATAAAAGTATCATCTCTCTCCCCTTGCATTTCAGTCAGATAATCAAGACGATAACGAACCATGGAAGAAATATCTTCCAGTTCAACATTTCGAATGACTATTTTTTGTATGTCAATGTTCATAAAGAATACATTATTATAAGTTTAATTTAAGAAAAAAGCTTGAATGCCCTTGTAAACAAATACTGAAATGGGATTATAAAGGTCGGGCTATCATAACACCGGTTGTTGATTTATACATATTCAGGTATTGTTCCACTGTTTCTGTGGAAATCATCACTTTTTTATATTTTAAACTGGCATGTAAAAGGTGAATTCTTCCAGCCTGGTGTATGGCAATAACTACATGTGAAATATCCATACCAGGTATGCTTGTAGTAAGCCCTAGAATATCCCCATCGTGCAACAAAGATTCAAACTCTTTAAACTTACTTTTAGGGATAAACTGCTTTTTACGGTTTGAAATTTCCTTTTCCTGCAAAGCTATCTCCTGAACAAAATCAGGACGTTTTTTTAATACCGGATAATCCTCAGGATGGTTCGACATAAAGTTCACCCTGTTTTCAAAGGCTATATTTCCAAACTCATTTGAAATATTTTTTACTGTCTTTTTCTTGTCATTATTAAAAATCCAGTCACTAAAATAATGCAGCCTCGATGGATATTCACTTAAGATCCCATCCCTGTATCGAATAGCTCTCAATTCATCTACAAAAGTTTGGAATGTAGGATTGTCATGATGTACGGTACGCACGAAGGCCAGGCAATTCTCCGCAAACGTAGTGCAATCGAGCTCCCTTAGGTTGATCACCATTTTTTCATTTCCTCCCACTTCCAAGGTGTTTGCAACGTATGGAGTTTCCAGAAGAAGCTCGCCAACTTTAATCATCAATAAACCCGATTCCAGTTTTTGATCATGTTGAAGTTTTTTTAAAATCCCTTCAACAATTTCTTTGTCACGTGGCTGCATTACTAATTCATCCTGTTTGTTTTGAGCCAACAGTTGAGTACCCTGACAAAAGGCAAACATCCAAAGCACTGAAAAAAGAACTATAATGCCTTTCATATCATTCAAATTTATAGAAAAACTCACACCCTGATTTTTCATTGTGAATAAACAATTTATCGGTCCAGACCTGTTACTATGGCTTATAATGGGATAGCCATTCGGAGTTTACAGGTTTTAAAGGTCATTGATTTTAATTAAATATCATACTGCTAACTTTCTTGAAGTTTGCAGTCCTTTTTTGAAAGTGGAAATAAAATTCTTTTGCATAAATCCGGTCTTTATACGTCATTAGTAAAACATGGTTAATCAATCACAAAATAACAATACAAATATAAAACAAAGACCGTGTTAATGGATATTGTTGATTCAATTGTATTGTAAAAATAGTACTTTATTTTGTTTCTGCAAACGATTGCAGTCAGTATTAACATGTTTAACAACATAAATAAATAAGAATATTTGTAGAAATCCACAGATTCTATACAGATTCCACTTTGTAACTACTTAACACATATTACTTTCTTTTTGATTCATTATTTCAGATATTCATGTTATATAAATAAATATTTAACTATTTATTTATTCTTTTGTCTAAAATACCTCACAAAACAGTAGCAATTGCGTTAGAAAGTTAGTTCCGTTCTCTAATCTATTGTGTATATGTACAATAACAAGATATTAGTAGTTATATCGGATTCTTCAATCACGATTTATGTAGATGTCAGCACTCTAGGACCTACTTACTTGTTTGCAAATTTTATAGAATTACCTTTTCCTCTATTTCTCAAAGAATGTTAATATCGAATTCATTAACAGGTCTCTTTCCATTGAGTTTTTCACGGATTCAAATGGAAAGCCGAGCACACAAGTCTTGTATTTTCCCTGATAAACAACCCCCGCACTCAGGTTATTCTCCGAATACCGGAACACCGTAAAAGCACTTGCTTCTGCCGGTTCAATCCCATCCGGGGACTCCACAACATAGGATTGATCATTCAGGGTGTTATAATATGTATACTTACCTACGAACTGACTAAAGGGAGAAGCAACAGTTTTCACTTTTCCTTCGGTAGCTGCTTGCCCGACCCGCCATTGGTATTTCAACACCTGTTTTGCAAAATTAGTATCTGTCTGCTTCACATCCCCGTTATCCCATAAATCAGTAGCAACATAAGACCCACTAACGAAGATATTGCCTCCCTGATTACAATAGTCACGGATTGCCTGCTGCAATTTTGAAGGAAATGTTTTAAACTCCGAAGCATGTACTCCACGACCTATTTTTGTTTGCTTTTGTTTCCCCAGAATCAAGTCCACCAGTTTATAGTCTG
>Ga0302286_10001661_pt1 | contig 16209 bp, 17 predicted proteins | sample III_Fen_E2_3_FD_198765 | JGI IMG/M metagenome (GOLD analysis project Ga0302286, IMG submission 198765) | Peat permafrost microbial communities from Stordalen Mire near Abisko, Sweden - III_Fen_E2_3 | ecosystem: Environmental > Terrestrial > Soil > Wetlands > Permafrost | place: Sweden: Abisko...
AAGTCTCACGGCCACTCATAGATACGTTTAACTATCTATAGAATCATAGACATACGAATAATTTCCAGCTAACGTATTGATTCTAAAACATCGCGATTTGATTTTTTATCAGCTGTATCACTGTTGTAAAACACCTTCGCGGCCGGTTCCAGAGCAGTCTCCCCATCACTCTATTTCCCGGCACGAAATTTTGATTATCGGTTCCGATATGCGAACCTTTCACCGTGCGCGCTGTTGCCATGCTTGCCCCATTTGCGAAAGAGCACCTCGTCCGGCCGTTCGAGCTGGAGGGCGTCAACATCTTTACGGGCAATGAACTCGACCCCACAGACGAACCCGATGCGGCACTGATTTTTGGCGGGGATGGTACGTTGCATCGGCATCTCGGCACACTGGCGTTGAAGAAGACTCCTACGCTGGCCGTTCCCGTCGGGAGTGCGAACGACTTCGCGGCGACCATGGGAATCCACTCGGTTGCCGATGCGCTGCTGACGTGGAAGCAATTCTGCTACACGCGAAGAAACACCGCACTGGTTGATCTGGGCACCATCCAGCCGCTGCATCCTTACGAAGCCGCTGAGATGCTGCCACCGGCGGACGACGATCCTCCCGAACCGTGGCAAGGGGAGTCGCTGGAGACGATGCACTTTGTTCCGGCGGGGCCGCGGCGGGATCTTCCGCAACTCGGTCCGCGGATTGAGCAGTCGCAGGCACGGCGATGGATTGAAGCCGCGGAAGAGGCATCACGTACTCACTACTTCGCTTGCATTGCCGGGACCGGCCTGGATGCTGTCACCACTCGCCAGACCGAGGACCAGCCTCGTTGGCTGCGCTCGCACGGCGGGTACATCTGGGGACTGGTGAAGACACTTCCGGGATTCCGTCCGCCTGTGGTGACGGTGTCGCTGGAGATCGATGGCGATTGGCAGACGCCGGTGCGCGAGGCAGGAATGCTCATTGCCGCCGGCAATGGGCCTCGCTACGGCAGCGGAATGAGAGTTGCACACCTAGCCGACATGGACGATGGGCTGCTCGACGCCTGTTTCGTGCGCCAACTCAGCAAGTGGCGCTTGCTGCGGCTGTTTCCTGTAATTTTCAGCGGCAAACACATTGGCATGAAAGAAGTGGAATATTGGAAAGCCACTCGTGTTCGCATTCAGACCGATCCGGTCATGGATCTCTACGCCGACGGGGAGTTTGTGTGCCAGACTCCGGTTGAGCTTGGCGTGAAACGGGGGGCGTTGCACGTGATAGTTCCGGTTTGAGCCCCGAATCGCGACGAGTTTGCTGATTTGAAACGGGTTGGACTTGGGAGAGTGAGACCTTGGTCTGGAGCAGAATGCTGCTAAGGTGCCCGCCCAATTCGCTGGAAAAAGCCTTCACAAATTCGTGACATATTCAGCCCCCGGTGCGTCTAATAATAGTGCGCGGGAGTGTGTTTTGAAGTAATCCGTGCAAACCAGAAGCGGGCCTTTTGCGTACTACTTTTTGTAACGCTTGGGGTTTTGGCGAAGGGCTATACTCATAGGTAGGAAATGTCCACCCCGGTTTTGACTAAAACGGAGCCTCAAAAGCCCACCGTTGTTGAGGAGCGCCACGATATCCTTCCCACCCTGTTCGGCGAAGGTGCGGGCCTATATCCACAGCGCAAAGAGACGTTCGTCTATTCGTTTATTGCGCACACCATTGCCGTGGGACTGATTATCTGGTCGGGCTTCTGGGTCAGTTCACACCAGGAAGAGATCAAACAAAAAGTCACTGGTCTGGTGACCGATATCAGTGCGTACGTTCCGCTGCCGGTCTCGAAGACCAAGGCAGGCGGCGGCGGGGGAGGCGGAGATCGCGACAAATTGCAGGCCCCTAAGGGCGCACTGCCCAAGCTCTCTAAAGATCAGATTGTTCCGCCCGCGATTGTAGTTCGTAATGAGAACCCAAAGCTGGTCGTCGATCCGTCTGTAGTGGTGCCACCGAATATCAAGCTGCCGACGACGGGTGATTTGGGCGATCCGATGTCGAAGGTGCTGGGTCCGCCTTCGAACGGTACTGGCGCGGGCGGCGGTATCGGAAGCGGATACGGCGGCGGCGTGGGATCTGGCACGGGACCAGGTGTAGGGCCCGGACATGGCGGCGGATACGGCGGCGGAGCTTATCGCGTGGGCGGTGGCGTGAGCGCGCCCAAAGCGCTCTATGCGCCCGATCCGGAGTACTCGGAAGAAGCGCGCAAGGCGAAATATCAGGGCACGGTTGTTTTGTGGCTGGTGGTGGATGCTAGTGGGCGTCCGCAGCAGATCCGCGTGCAGCGCTCGCTGGGCATGGGCCTCGATGAGAAAGCCATCGAAGCGGTGAAACTGTGGAAGTTCGATCCTGCTCGCAAAGACGGCCAGGCCGTGCCGGTGATGATCAACGTGGAAGTGAACTTCCGCCTTTACTAGCAGTCGGTCTGCGACACGCCCCACTTTTCGCGTCGAAATATCCCTCCGCTCGTTATACAATCGCTGCGTTTTGGGAAGTTACCCCCGCGGGCATCCCATTTCAATCTACGTCTAAAGGGGATCACGAATGGTTCGCAAGATTTCACTGACACTCGCTCTCGTTATGCTGGCCGCAATAGCCGTTCCCACGATGGCCCAGGACACTACCAAAAAACAACCCAGCGCTGCGCAAGCTGCCCAGCAGCAGAAGATGACGGATTGCAACAAGGAGGCGACCGCCAAGAGCCTGAAGGGCGACGAGCGCAAGACGTTTATGTCGTCGTGCCTGAGTGCGAAGCCCGCGGCTGCCAGCACGACCGCTAAGACGCCGCAGCAGCAAAAGATGACGGACTGCAATAAGGAGGCGGCCGCGAAGAACCTGAAGGGCGACGAGCGCAAGACCTTCATGTCCACTTGCTTGAGCGGGTCGACCAAGAAATAGGACGCGATCGTTCGTCACCGGCGGTGCCGGAACCGTCGAGCCTGATCATGCTTGGGTCGGGACTACTGGCGGTAGGCGCGGTGCGCCGCCGCCTGTCAGCCTGATTAAGAAGGCAAATATCGCAAGAATTGCGGAGCCGAAGTCGACTCCGCTTTTTCGTGGATGCAACCTGGTAGGCGGGAAAGCTATCCGCGGAACTTCTTAGCCAGCGGCTCAACGCGGCTTTTGGCGGCAGCGGCCCAGTCCTGGGCTTTGCCAGCCAGGTCGGAGCCTTTTTCGGCCCAATCGCCGGCCTGGTCGGTCCAGTCTTCGACCCGCTCGCGCAGGTCGCCGGCCTTACGTTTCAACTCGCGGCGCATCTGCTTGCCGGTCTTGGGGGTCATGAGTGCGGCGGCAATGGCTCCAGCGGCAAAACCAAGTAACAGAAGCGCAAATCCCAGAGCTGCGGTGTTGCGGCCGGAAGGCTCGTAATCGCCTTCAGCGACATATTCTTCATTGATATCGTCGGTCATGGGAGACTCCTTTCCGCCATAGTACCCGAGCAGTCAACCGATTTCCAAATCCGCACGCCAACCATGTAAAATCAAGTGTTTGCCGCTTGAGCCGCGCGTTTTCAGCCTGCGGCTCTCCCAAGTCAAGAAGGAGTTCTACCCATGGCGATTCCAGCCACACAAATGCGTCCGGGCATGGTCATCAAGCACAACAACGACCTGCACTCGGTCTTCAGCGTTGAGCACCGCACCCCTGGCAATCTTCGTGCGTTCATCCAGGCCAAACTGCGCAACCTGCGCACCGGATCCATGTTCGAACACCGCTTCCGCTCCAGCGACCCCATCGAGAAGATTATCGTGGACCAAGTCCAGATGGAGTATCTGTACCAGGATGGCGACAACCACGTTTTCATGAACACCGAGAACTATGAGCAACTGCATCTTGGCAAGGATGTGCTGGGTGACGCGGTGGATTATCTGACCGCAAATCTACAGATCTCGGTCGAGTTTTACGACAACAAGCCGGTAGGCGTGGAACTGCCGCAAACCGTCGATCTAAAAATCGTGGAGACCGAGCCAGGGCTGAAATCGGCCACTGCCTCGAGCGTAACCAAGCCGGCGAAGACTGAAACCGGACTGGTAGTGTATGTTCCGCCGTTCATCAATGAGGGCGAAACCATACGCGTGGATACTTCGGAAGGCGCGTATCTGTCACGCGCGTAACTGACCATTCGGGGAGATGTCCCGGACCCAGCTGCGGTACGCTCTCGGTCGAGATGCTGAATTAAGTGAGTTTCGCCGATCGCTAACGAAAGCGAAACGGTTCGCGCGGGGACCCAGGAAGGGGGCGGACCGGTTGCCGGCTACGCCCCCATTTTGAGTCATGACGCCCGGCCGAATTGCGGTCGGACGGTTTCTTGTTACTCGTGCTTGCCGCCCTTGCTGTTCAAGAGGTCGACCAGGGCCTGACCCGCGGACGTCGCCTTTATATCTTTTCCTGCGACGATTTCCGCTGCGTTGGCTGGTTTGCCGTATAGCCGTTGGTTGGCATTGGAGTCTGGACTCAGCGAGGCTCCATCGAGCGACACGCCGGCGAACAAACCCGACGAACGGCCGTAAGTCAACATATCGGCGGAGTTCATGGCACTGCCAACTGAAGCACCCGGACCTGCTGCTGCGCTGACATCGGTACCAACCTTAACCTTGGCGTTCAGCACCTTGTCCACCGCGGACGGTGACATCACGGCGATGACGTAGTCGGACGCGGTTCCACCGATCTGAAAACCGGCACTGGCGCCGCCGATGCTGTACATGGCAGGAGGCGACCATTTGCCGCTGAAGTCCTTGCCCGTGCGACACACCATGGGCCCCCGACCGCCGCTGCCGCCGATGCCGACCGCGAATTTCTTTACACTGGGCAGAATGATGATGCAATCAGCCTTGGCCAGTACACTTTTGGGCACGTCCTTGTTGCCGACCATCGCCTGAAGTACGGCGGTGGCATTGCGGATGGTTTGTTCATCGTTCACCTTGTTAGAGGCCCAACCGGGCAGGGCAATCGCCAGCAGGCAAACAGACGCCAGCAGGCAAGAGAGAAGTCGGTACCGGTTTCGCATTGGTTGTAGATCCTCCGTATGGAAAAGATTTTTGCAAGACTCAGTCGCGCCACGCGGCACCGACTGGCAACCAGCACGATATCATTCGGTCTATCCGTCCGACAAGGCACGGACGACGGTTGTACACACGACTGTCAAACAGACGCCATGCCCGCCGCGCAGCGCCCGACTTCGGTTGCGGCAGGTTCCCGGGCGGTTTATCTTGAATCTTGCCAATGAGTAACGATCTCGAAACCCGCCGCTTTGTGGTCACCGGACGCGTCCAGGGCGTGGGCTTCCGCTGGTTCGTAGAGCGCGAAGCGGCAACGCTGGGCATTACCGGCTGGGTGCGCAACCGCGAAGACGGTCGGGTGGAAGTGGTGGCCAGCGGGACGCGTGAACAACTGGCAGCTTTGCACGGCCGCCTGCGCGAAGGTCCGAGGGCCGCGCGCGTGGACGAGGTTGCGGTATCACCCGCACCTTTTCTGGAAGCGAAATCGTTCGGTATCGGAGGATCCTGGTAGCCCATGTCGCCACTTACGGAAAACTGTAACGACCTGAAGAAACTCATTCGCGAAGTGCCCGATTTTCCCAAAGCCGGGATTCTCTTTTACGACATTACGACGCTGTTGAAGGACCGTAAAGGATTCGCACTGCTCATCGACTCTCTTACTGAGCACTACATCGGTGAGGACATCGATCTGGTGCTAGGTATCGAGGCGCGCGGATTTATTTTTGGGCCGGCTCTGGCGTATCGCCTGAATGCCGGGTTCGTGCCGGTTCGCAAGCCAAAGAAGCTCCCTGCCGAAACGCTGAAGTGGACGTACGACCTGGAATATGGGAGCGATACGCTGGAAATCCACAAAGACGCGATTGCGCCCGGGCAGCGGGTGCTAATTTGCGATGACCTGCTGGCTACGGGAGGCACAGCCCGCGCCGCGGCCGAGATGGTGAAATCACTGGGCGGCGATATTTGTGGACTAAGCTTCGTGGTGGAACTCGACGGGTTGAAGGGTCGCGACAAGCTGAAGGACTACGACGTGTACTCGCTGCTGCATTACGAGATGTAGGGGGCGGGAGTGACTGCCTACCAAATAGTCTTGATTAGCGGGCATGCCTGTATTCGCTGGTCGGCGGTCACAAGAGGAATGCCTCCTGCCTGCGCGGTGGCGGCGATCGCACGGTCCGCTGGATCAGAGGGAAAATCGGAAGGCAGATAGGCAGTCAAAGCTGCGATTTCTGCTGTAAGCGGCACGACCGTAACCTCACTTGTCAGGGAGTCGAGGGTCTCGCGGACGGTACCTGGCCGTTCGATCCGGTCAGCAGCGATTAGTCGCGCTAGCTCCAGCAGGCTTACGGCTGAAATAGCCAATCCGCCTTTGGAGCCCGACCGTCGAATCGCGGACTCCGCCGCCCGCGACAATTTCCGCGTCTCGAGATTGATCCAAACCAAGACGTGAGTATCCAGCAAAATCACTTCAGCATGTCCCAGTCTTCCAGCGGGAATATCGGCTTAACGAGGTCGTCGGGATCACCGTTAATTTTCATGATGCCTTCAAGCCGCCCCAAAATGCTGGCCCCCCTCTCTCGGGCGTCGCGGATGGGCACTACCTTAATCGTCGGCTTGCCCCTCTTAGTGACCACTATTGGCCTGCCGGTTTCGTTAACCTCATCCATAATGGCAAGGCACTTGGCCTTGAATTCGCCGGCAGCTATCCGCCTGACGCCGCTAAGGGTTTCTGTCGCTTTCGGTTTCTTCTTGTTTGCCAATGTCGATTTGCTCATGACCATGCCGTCGTGACCATGGTCATTTTAACATGACCATAATGGATTGCCAGGGCTGAAAAGGCCGCATTTGCGGTGGAACTATAAGCCGACAACCCGGCGCCCTACGATGTGGGACTTCCCTTCGAGCACAAGGCGGACGGCCTCGCTGTAGGCAATGTGCTCCTGTTCGAGAATGCGCGCCGCCAGCGTGTGATTGTCGTCGGAGTCGAGAACCGGAACGGTTTTTTGCAGGATGATAGCGCCGTGGTCAAGGTCGGCATCTACGAAGTGCACGGTGCAGCCCGACACTTTGACGCCGTAGTCGAAAGCCTGCTTCTGAGCGTCCAGGCCGGGGAATGCCGGCAGTAGCGACGGATGAATATTCAGGATGCGGTTGGGAAACTGAGCGACGAACCAGGGTGACAGCAGGCGCATGTATCCGGCGAGGCAGACAAGATCGACCTGATGCTCGCGTAGAGCGGCGACCATGGTGCGGTCGTGCTCCTCACGCGGTACGCCTTTGGAGGGGATGACCAGGGCCTGGAGGCCGCGCCGGCTCGCGGACTCAACGCCAAGCGCATCCGCCCTGTTGGAGAGAACGACAGCGATATTCGCGTCAAGTTTGCCCGACGCGACATTGTCAGCAATGGCCTCAAAGTTCGAGCCGCGTCCGGAGAGAAGGATGCCGAGGTTCTTCATGATGACAGTTGCGAAAGTATCCGCACAGAAAAGAATAGCAGCGCTGTGTGAAGAAAGGCGGAGCTGTACATGCTGTGGCTACGCCTTGCAAAACGCCAGCAAGTCGGCGTTGATCTCGTCTTTGAGCGTGGAGCACATGCCGTGCGGCGCGCCGGGATAAACCTTTAGCGTTGCGCCTGTCACGATTTTCGACGACTGCATCGCGGCGGCGGCGATGGGCACAATCTGGTCGTCGTCGCCGTGGAGGATCAGCGTGGGCACGTCGAACTTCTTGAGGTCCTCAAACTGGTTCGTCTCGGAGAAGGCCTTGATGCACTCGTAGGCGGCGGGAAACCCGCACTGCATGCCTTGCAGCCAGAAGGAGTCGCGTAGACCCTGTGAGACGTTGGAGCCGGGACGGTTGGCGCCGTAGAAAGGCGCGCTGAGATCCTTGAAGAACTGGGCGCGGTCGGCGAGGACGCTGGCGCGAAGCTGGTCGAAGACTTCGATAGGCAGGCCCACGGGGTTGGCGGGCGTCTTGAGCATGAGTGGAGGAATCGCGCTGATCAAGACTGCCTTGGCGACGCGGCTGGTGCCGTGGCGCCCAATGTAACGGGCGACTTCGCCGCCCCCGGTAGAGTGGCCAACGTGAATGGCTTCGATTACACCGAGATGCTCCATGAGTTCGGCCAGGTCGTCAGCGTACGTGTCCAAGTTGTTGCCATGCGAGGGCTGAGACGAACGGCCGTGTCCGCGCCGATCGTGCGCGATGCAGCGGAATCCGTGGTTGGCCAGGAACATCATCTGGTCTTCGAAGGCATCGGCGCTGAGAGGCCAGCCATGGCTGAAGACGATGGGCTGACCGGAACCCCAGTCCTTGAAGTAGAGCTCGTTGCCGTCGTGAACGGTGAATGTGGGCATGAACGTCCTCCTCGTTGCGTGTTGTATGGGGTGATTGGCGCAGGCTAATCTCACTGCGTTGGGCGCGGAGCTGCCAGGCAGAAAACAGTTGGAAATCGCACCAATGCCTTTGGCACGCCGAGCCTCCCGGTTCCTTTCAAGGACTTTATCACTAGTAATAACGTGAATCGCGAGCGTCGTTCATTGCGGGAACGGGAGGCAGCGTTGCGTCCGCCTCCCCTTTCGCTTTACCATCGCCCCATCGTGGATTTTCCCAAGGACAGCCTAGATCGTGAGCGAATTGTCTCGGCAGCACCGCTCGATGACGACGCGTCGTTCGAACTAAAGCTGCGTCCGCAGCGGCTGCGCGAGTTCATTGGACAGGACAAGGTCAAGAACAACCTGGAAATCGCAATACAGGCGGCGAGGTCGCGCGGCGAAGCGCTGGACCACGTCTTGTTGTACGGGCCTCCGGGGCTGGGTAAGACGACGCTGGCCAACATCATCGCCAATGAGCTGGGCGCAGCATTTCAGCAGACTTCAGGGCCGACGCTGCAAATCAAGGGCGACCTGACGGCGATCCTCACCAACCTGCGGGACAAGCAGGTGCTCTTCATCGATGAAGTGCACCGCATGCAGCCCGCGCTGGAAGAGTTGCTCTACTCGGCGCTGGAAGATTACAAGCTAGACATCATCATCGGGCAGGGGCCGTCGGCGCGTACCCACACCATGGAGGTGAAGCCGTTCACGTTCATTGGAGCGACGACGAGGGCGGGTCTTCTGTCGGCGCCGCTGCGGTCGCGCTTTGGCATTGTACTGCGGCTGGAGTTCTACACCCATGAGGACCTGAAGATCATTCTCGAGCGCTCGGCGGAGATACTTGGCGTCGCAATTGATCCACCAGCGGCGATGGAAATTGCCTCGCGCTGTCGCGGGACACCGCGCATAGCCAATCGATTGCTGCGGCGGGTACGCGACTACGCGCAGGTGAAGGGCACAGGCAAGATCGACAAACCCACAGCGCAGGCGGCATTGGAGATGCTAGAGGTCGACCGCCACGGATTCGACGAAGTCGACCGCAAGCTGATGCTCACGATTATTGAGAAGTACCAGGGCGGTCCAGTGGGTTTGAATACCTTGGCGGCGTCGCTGGCGGAAGAGGCAGACGCTATCGAGGAAATCTACGAGCCATTCCTGATCCAGATTGGGTTTCTGGACCGTACCCCGCGCGGGCGCGTTGCGACACATCTGGCGTATCAGCACTTCGGGATTAAGCGGCCCGGCGGAACGGCCATGGCAGGGCAGGAAACGCTGTTCTAAACGTGTCGCGGTCGTGGATACGGGTATCATAGTCCTATCGCGATTGCATGCTGCATCGCAGCCGAATTCCTATTCATCCAATAAGGGAACCCAAGGAGAACGTTTGTATGGCGGATTTGATGAAGACGTCGAACCCGGCGCTGGGACAGAACACGTTCCGCGACCTTTCTGGTATTGCCGGCGAATCGATGACGATTTCAGGCACGGTGAACAAGGCCGGGATTCTGATGCTGCTGTGCGTGGCTTCGGCGGCGTGGACGTGGAACCGCTTCTTTGCCACCGGCGATCCGTCTTCTGTGGCTCCCATGCTGGTGGTCGGCGGCATTGGCGGCTTCATCCTGGCGATGGTCACCATCTTCAAGAAGGAGTGGGCGGGCGTCACCGCGCCGCTGTATGCGCTGGCCGAAGGCGCGTTACTGGGCGGCATCTCGGCCATGTTCGAGATGAAGTACAAGGGCATTGCCATCCAGGCGGTGATGCTGACGTTCGGCACGCTGGTGGCCATGCTGCTGGTGTACCGCAGCGGCCTGATTAAGGTGAACGAGAAGTTTCGCATCGGTGTATTCGCTGCCACGGGCGGAATCGCGTTGTTTTACCTGGCGCAGTTCGTTCTGGGTTTCTTCGGCATCACTTTTCATGCCGTGAACAGCAGCAGTCCGATTGGCATCGGCTTTAGCCTGCTGGTGGTGGGCATCGCCGCTCTCAACCTCGTGCTCGACTTCGACCTCATCGAACGGGGCGCGCGCTATAACGCTCCCAAGTACATGGAGTGGTACAGCGCATTTGCGCTGATGGTCACGCTGGTGTGGCTGTACCTGGAGATGTTGCGGCTGCTGACGAAGCTGCGCGGTCGCGACTAACTTTAAGCTCCAAATTAACCACGGATTTGCACGGATTACACGGATGAAGTTTCCGAGTTCTTCGCGGCACTCCGTGGTTTTCTATTCGCGGAAGAACTGAATCAGCGCAGCATTCACCGCTTCAGGTTCTTCGTGATGCAGCCAATGCGTGGCTTCGGGGAAGTACGTCAGCTCGGCTGAGTCGCAATACTGCACGCTCTCCTGCGCCATTTCCGGCAGCAGGAACATGTCGCGTCGGCCCCACAAAATGCACGTCGGCACGTGGACCTGCATGTCAGTGGGTAGCGGCGCTCTGGCGCGGAAGAACGCGCGGTACCAGTTGATCATCGCTGTTACCGTGCCGGGATTCGACCAAGCCTTGCGGTACTGTTCGAGGTCCTCAGGGGTAAATGTTCCGGGACGACTACTGGCCACCAGGGCCTTCACCCCTGCCGAGAAGTTGTTGGACGAGAATCGCCACTCCGGCAATCGCGGAATCTGAAAGAAAGCGATGTACCAGCTGCGCAGCATCTGGCGAGGATTGCTCCGCACCGTGCGAAGAAACACCGCGGGATGCGGCACGTTGAGGATGACCAGCTTGCGGAGCCGCTGCGGATATTGGAGTGCCGTTGCCCAGGCTACGGCTGCTCCCCAATCGTGTCCGGCCAAACAGAATTTGTCGCGTCCGAGCTGATCGGCGAGGGCGATCACGTCTGACGTTAAGTGCGACACGGCGTAGTCCGCGATCTTGGCCGGTTTGCTGCTTACGTTGTAGCCGCGCTGGTCGGGAGCGACCACGCGGAACCCGGCCTTAGCGAGCGGACCAATCTGTTTGCGCCATGAGTACCATAATTCGGGGAAGCCATGCAGCAGAATCACAAGCGGGCCGTCGTCAGGGCCGTCAGCCACAACGTGCAGACGAACTCCGTCGCGTTCGAACCAGAGTTCCTCGAGTGTGCTGGGGTTTAGCATCTGATGCTTTTCAGAAGGAATTGCCCAGATGGCAGTGTCGCTTCCTACGGGTGTTGACGGCTCGCCTCAATATACGAGCGAGTGTATCCCTCCCACTCCCATGGAGTGACGGTGTCTCCCAGGATCGTCTCGAAAAGCGGCTGGAACGTGAGCTCGCCGTTGTCGCTGTTGGTTAAGACGATCATGCAGGCTTGCGGCCGCACAAAACAGATCATATAGTTCTGAGCGCCGTCACCGTGGCCCTCTTTGAAGAATGCGGGCCCGAAGCGCGTGTGCAGTAACAGGCCCCACCCGACACCGTAGGCCAAGTCCACAGCGGCGGCTTCGGTTCCCTGAGGCTCGTTAGCTGCGATGGCAAATTGATGAAGAGAGCGGACTCGGATGTAGGGCGACAACATTGCCTTGCGGGTTGCGGGTTTCAATATTTTCCCCGAGAAAAGAGCCGCCGCGAAGCGGGCGAGATCATCTGCAGTGGCGGTCATCGAACCGGCAGCCCGCGCGGGAAATCGCTTGGTCTGCGAAATAAACTGCTGGTCGGCGCCATAGCGGTCGGCAACGTCAGCCGCAAACTCGGTGCGGTAGATCATGCCCGTCCGCGTCATACCGAGTGGCGTGAAAAGCGCGTCTTGCATGAGCTGATCAAGCCGATGTCCCTGCCGCTGCTCAATGACGAACTGCACAAGGTTGATGCCTTCGCCCGAGTAGCGGTACTGCGTCCCCGGCTTGAAGTGGAGGTGCATTTTCTTGTCCGGTTCGATGAACGCGAAGTTCGCGAGACCCGAGGTGTGAGCGAGCAGCATGCGCGGTGTCACCAGGGGCCATGCCGCATCGAGCACCAATTCTGTTGCCGACTCGCGGTAGGCATCATAGTCATTCAGGGGACGCGGGAGTTGTTGCGCCACTGGCGTGTCCAGCGATAACTGCCGCTGCTCGACGAGTTGCATTACGTAGGTTGAGAACACGCCCTTGGTGATCGACGCAGCCCAGGTATTTGTTTCGTCATCTATCGGCAGCTTTGGATCGATTCGTCGCAGGCCGAAGGCTGCGCTCCAGACAAGACGTCCGCGGTCGATTACAGCAATCTGCGCGCCGGTGACGTGCGCCTCTTCGAGGGTCTTTCTGGCGAAAGCTTCGGCTTGGGCAATTGTGATGGTCGTGCCGTCGAGCCGGCGAATGGACGCCGACTTGGGAGGCTCTGAGGCACTGCCCACAGTCGCAGCGAAGGGCAGCAATGACAACGCAATCAGAAGGGCACTTCCCTTTGAGCCACACCGCATAAGACGCGGAGCAATGTTGCCCCGCGGTGGCCGGTGTCCCACAATCGAAGCGAAAATCATTATCATTAAGGCAAGCTAGCACAAGAGCCCAGGGAGTTGGACCCGCCAGTTACTAATCCCACGATGCAGATGAGCCCGCTTATCACCGCTAGTAAGCTTGCGCTGGATTCCATCCGCGCCCACAAGCTGCGTAGTTTTCTCACGCTCCTGGGCATAATTGTCGGCGTGGCCAGTGTAATTCTCGTAGGAGCGGCTATCGACGGCCTGGGCTCCTACTCTATCCAAATCACCGAGCGCACCTTCGGGTCAGAGAGCTACCTCGTTGCGCAGATCGCTTCGGTCGGACGCCTCACCTCGCGGCAATTGGCGGAGAAGCAGCGGCGCAACAAGCGCATTCTGTCGGACGACGTGGCTTACCTGCGCGAGGCCACCGGCGACCGCATAATCTACAGCCCTTACCAGCAGCGCGTCGAAGACATTAAGGGCGGCAGTGACGTTTACGAAGCCGGAAACCTGATTGGCGTGTCCTATACGCTTCCGGAAATTCGCGACGTGCCTGTAGGCGATGGACGCTTCTTCACCAGCACCGAAGAGCAGATGCGCTCTAATGTGGCGGTCATCGGCGAAGACATTCGCGTCAAGCTATTTCCCAACGTTGCGCCGCTGGGCAAGACAATTCGCGCCGGCGGCGAAGAGTTCACCGTAATCGGCGTGCTGGAGCGCCAAGGCTCGTCGTTTGGGCGGACACTCGACAACCCGGTGTACATTCCCGCCACGGTGTACAGCAAAATCTACGGAACGCAGACTGGCATGGCGGTGTTCGGAAAGCCTCGGCCCGGCAGCGGGCTCGGTATGAATGATGCGCTGGATATTACGCGCACCGCGCTGCGCAGCCGTTATAAAGCCCAGCCTGGGAAAGACGATAACTTCGACACGCTTACTCCCGACTCGGTGCGTTCGTTCATCGACCAGGTGCTGGGTGCGATCTCGGCCGTGGTGGTGCCGGTGACCAGCATTTCCCTGCTGGTGGGCGGCATCGTCATCATGAACATCATGCTGGTGTCGGTGACCGAACGCACTCGCGAGATCGGTATCCGCAAGAGCGTCGGCGCGCGTAGCAGCGAGATCTTGCTGCAGTTCCTGGCGGAGTCGGTGATCCTGTCTTTGGCCGGAGGACTGATAGGAATTGCGCTGGGCGCGGTGCTGGCGTTGGGCATCGGCAAGGGCTTCGGGCTCACGCTATCCATCACGCCTACTTACATCCTCCTGTCGGTGTTCATCTCGACCGCGGTTGGCGTGGCATCGGGACTCTACCCGGCGCGTCGGGCGGCGAGGATGGACCCCATCACCGCACTGAGGGCCGAGACATGACGCGCATCAGTATCCGGGAGACGTTGGCGATGGCGTTTTCGTCGGTGTGGACCCACCGTTTCCGCTCCGGTCTTACGATCCTTGGCATCGTCATCGGAATTACGACCGTCGTGACCGTGGCATCCCTGCTGACCGGGTTGCGCGGCAGCATCGTCGAGTTCTTCGAGGAGTTCGGGCCCAACAGCATTTTTATCGCTCGCGTAAGCGGTGACCCGAGTGGACGCGGCGCCGCGCCAAAGGAATTAAAGCGCCGGCCGCTGAACCCTGACGACGCGGAATACTTGAAAGCAATGGTGCGTACCATTGATGACGTTGGCGTCTCAGTCTTCTATTTGCCACCGGCAGGTAGCTTCCTGACAGCAAAGATTGGCAGCTACGAGACGGAGAACATCTCGATCGCAGGCGAGTCGGCCAATCTTCTGGAAATTGCGCCACGCGAGCTCCGCGCCGGCCGCTATTTCACGGCGCAGGAAGACAAACGCGCCGACAAAGTGGCGGTCATCGGCTCGAGCCTGGCGGATGCACTGTTTCCCAGCGGCAACGGTGTGGGCGAAACCGTCCAAATTGATGGCGCGCCCTACACCATCATCGGCATCTATGCTCCCGCCAAGGGAGGCTTCTTCGGCGAGAACGGGTTCGACCGGCAGGTGCTGATCCCGCTGCAGACGGCACGCATGCGCTATCCGCAATCGACGAATTTCTTTCTTACTGCGAAATCGAAGCCCGGCATGCGCGAAGACGCTGTCGAAGAAATTCGCGCCACCATGCGCAAGCTGCGCAAAGTGCCGCCGGGCGACGATGACGATTTCGCGCTCTCCACCGCCGACTCCATCATCAAGAGCTTCGACCAGGTCACCAGCATGATCATCTCGATTTCCGTGGCTATTTCGAGCATTGGTTTGCTGGTGGGGGGCATTGGCGTGATGAACATCATGCTGGTCTCGGTGACCGAGCGCACCCGCGAAATCGGCATACGCAAGGCCATGGGAGCAAGACGCTTTGATGTGATTCTGCAATTTCTGGTGGAAGCCATAACCCTTACGGGCCTTGGCGGCGTCATCGGCATCGTGGTTTCGGTGCTGATTACCTTCTTGCTCAGCCTTGCGCTGCCGGCGCTGCGCCCCGAGGTGCCGCTGTGGGCGGTCTCGACCGGATTCTTTGCTTCCGTCGCTATCGGCGTGTTCTTTGGAGTGTGGCCGGCTGTGCAGGCGTCACGCCTCGACCCGGTGACGGCGCTGCGCTACGAATAGTGCGGCGCCCGGCCGCGGTCGGTCCTCAAGTTCGCTCAGCTATTGCACCGGCAATAACGAACGCTCCTCCACTCATGGCGAGCGCGATGAACAGGCTCGTCCATTCATTGCCGTTGTGCAGGGCGCCTGCGACAGCGAAGATCAGGTGCTGTACGCCGAACGCCGTGATGGCGATGGAGAAAATTTAGCGTCCGGGCGTAAAAAGGTTTGGCATGTCGCGGCGGGCCCTTGTGTTCGCCACAGGTTATCGCGAATGACAGTGAATCGTCACGTTACAGTTGCCGATTACATCCTCGATCGGCCCATCCACCCGGCCTTAGAATGCCGCGATCTTTTCTTCGCGATACAGCACCGCAATGTGCCGCACGGTCGCCGCCACGGCCATATATGTCATCGCGGCGATCGCGACGACTCCCCCGATATCAAATACCAGGAAGCGATGCCCAGCGATGTCGGCGTAGGGATGTAGGAGCAGAGCCACGTTGCCCACGATCAGCAGGATGCGAATCTCCGTCGGGCCAAACAGCCCTTGCGAAAGATGGAAGCGCCCCATGGTGTACGTCGTGAGGTAGCTTTCGATGGAGAGCACGTAGAAACACGCCAGCATGCCGGCGGCGATTTGCCAGTGCACGTAGCCGGAACAAGCTAAACCCGCCATCAGCGCCAGCGCGCCGAAAGTGTCGGCCATGTGGTCCACATAAAAACCGTAGCGAGGACGCTGCTGATTGCGAACGCGCGCGAGTGTGCCATCGAGGCTGTCGCCCAGCCAGTTGAGCGCAAGAAAAATGCTCGCCAACACGAGCGCCGTGGGATATCGCGCCGCGAGCCCATAACAC
>Ga0302286_10001663_pt1 | contig 16204 bp, 17 predicted proteins | sample III_Fen_E2_3_FD_198765 | JGI IMG/M metagenome (GOLD analysis project Ga0302286, IMG submission 198765) | Peat permafrost microbial communities from Stordalen Mire near Abisko, Sweden - III_Fen_E2_3 | ecosystem: Environmental > Terrestrial > Soil > Wetlands > Permafrost | place: Sweden: Abisko...
TACAGGTAAGTCTGCTGGATGTATTTATTACTCTTGCTGAGCCTCTTTGATAATATCCTTTCCTTCAATTCTCTCTGCATTATGATTATTAGCATCGGGGATAACTTTTTTATTCATCTGCTAGATGTCATTTCTATTCTTGTCATCACCTTCACCTTCGACAATTGCTAAATCAATCTGCAGTTGACCATTAGCTCGTTGCTTCCTAGGAGGATCCTACGACGGATCTTTAATAGGAGTACGCAGGATCTGTAACCCTTGCCCTGCAGGAGTAACTGCATTCAATGCTGTAGTCGTATTCGCTGCTGGTGAGAACATCTACTGATTCTATTATGATTATTACCCCATTTATCCTTATTGATTATTCTGCTATGGCTGTTATGGAATTGGTGATCCAAATTAGACATCAGGAGATCCTACAGTGATTCTATCAGACGAGATCCTAACTTCATTCAGTAATACTCTACCTTTCAAGTCACTGTACCCATGATCGTAGTTACTTTCAGGTCTCTAATAAGCATTGTTCTCGTTAGCTGTTGGTTTATCAGAAATATGCTAATCTTTTATGTTATCTTACTCAGACACTTTCCCATGATTATTATTATTATTATTATCTTATTCTAATTCCTCTTCAACTCCTGAACCTTCATGCTGTCTCTCTTCTCCTTCTCCTTGAACATATCCCTCTTGATTTGGATCTTCTTCTTCCTCTCCATTCTCTCCTTATTCGAAAGGTATTCTGAATACAGCTTCAATCTATTCAATGGAGAAATTCTAGCTATCTTCTGGATCTTAATCGTTGTCTTCGATGCATTGAAGTAGTCTCTCCCTGTTCGAAAGAGAAAGCTCTTAGAGTACTTCGATGATTTAATTTTTCGCTTCTGGATGACCTGATTGGGCTAAGTAGTTTACTTGCTACTGCACGTGCTTCCAGTTGATAAGAGAATCCTCTGTCATCCCTGTGACGGTGTAATATTATTATTAGTGTTCATCGTACTAATCATCTGGCTCAGCGTTGTGGTGATGGTGATGGGCATCGCTTGGATGGGCATAATGCTCACCGTGCATATCTTCATCGTAAGCATGATCAGGATATTAATGATGTTGTTCTTATTCTTCTTGATTTTCTTCCTCTGAGTTCAACTCCTCCATTTTATTTATATTAGCACCAGCCTATTATTATTACTATTGCTAACCAAAATGACCTTCTCCTTCATGATTTTCTTCTTCTTCTCTTTCATGATGCTATCCATCTAAGTCCTACTACTGTTACAATATCTCACTATGTTCTAACTCTTAATTCAACAGTTACCCAGTTGAACGTTGATGTTCCTATTCCTACCCATCAGCATTCGCATTCTACATCTTATTATTCCTATTATTCTCTGCATATTGTGCTCCTCCTTAATTATCCTTATATTATTTCTACTATTACTGTTGCTGCACGTTACTGCTATCTATGATGATTTTGGAGTGGATGTTATCATCATTGCTAACGATGGATGATTTGATCGTCGATATGTGAACGAATTTATCTTCTTGGACCTTCTGATTCAGTGAATTCAATGCAGCAGCATCACCATCTTTCAAGCTAGATCCTTGAAATCCATCGAAATGATACTCCCCATCATTCTCTTCTTCTTCTTCATCTTCATATTCCTACAGTTGATTTGCATCACCAGCATTATGGATATTATGCATATCACCGGAAAGATATTCTTCTCCTTCTCCTTAGCCATGTTCATGCTCATATTCCTCTGTGTTATTATCCTCTTAGTAAATATGATCCTAGTAGATAGCTCTATCTGCTTGCTAGTTCTGCTCTTATTCGCCTTACGCTTAGAACTTATCCATCTCCCCTTTTTCTAAGATTTCTAAATAATAAAACAGTATCTTCCTCGTGAAGTATCCTCTCCAGATCTTTTAAATGAACACGGCAGAATTCACGAAGATCTACTATGCCATTTCTTAAAGCTACTCTTCAGTCATATCATCGTAGTAATCCCATTACTACTCATGATGACCATCTCCTGGAAGATGCCCCTCTTCTTCATGACCATCACCATGATCCTTCGAATGAAACTCTCCTAAGTCTTCTTCTCCCTCTTCTTCTCCGTTTCCATCATAGTGGTCTTACTGCTACTATTTTTGCTACTGCTATTGATACTGCTACAGTTATTATTATTGCTGTTGCTGCTATCCTTGCTGCTGCTATGCATTTCCAGATTGATTCTCATACACAAAGTAATTCTCATGATCATCAGCTACATGCATTCCATTAGCATCAAAATGTTCGTCAAGATGTCCCTCATCCTTAGACGGTGTTTGACTTGCGCCTTATCTCTTCGCGAACCGTCTGCTGTTGTTGCTAGGTTAGCTATGCGATTCTTCTCTGCGTTCTTGTTCTTCTGGATCATTCCGTTGCATTTCCAGTTAATTGTACAATGCTTCGTTGTTCTCAAATAGATTACTCTCTAAGAGATTGTTGTTGTGATTATTGCTGTGATCATCATCATCCTTCTCAGCATCTTCTTCTTCTTCTACTTTGAGTATCGCTGAACTACTTGAATCCTTCTGAAGATGCTATTACTGCTATTGTTGCATTTAATACTATTTCTATTATTATTACAACTGATTCTGTTTATCCGACTACAATAGCTATACATCTCCTGTGTTGTTGTTTCCCATTCCATTCCGCTTCTGTGCGATATGGCCATGTTCATCTTAGAGTATGCCAAGTTGCTAGCCTGCTTCTAATAATGATTCTCCTTCGCTGTTACCATTGTTGTTTTTGCTTTTTTATGATTGGAAAACAAAGATAATTTTATCCAATTATTTAATAATATAAGCCCACATAAGAATGTGGTGATGCTTAAGGAATATCTATGTACTTGTGTATTTGATTATTCGAAGGATGCAGGACATAGCTCCCATTATCGAATTCCTTCCGCGATGAATCAAAATCCTCACTTTCAATCTTCTCCTCGATTTATCCATTGCTCAGAAACTACCTTGGAATCTCTACAAAAAATACAAAGAAACCTATCAGCAAAACGACACAAGTACACACACACTGCCAACACATCATCATCATCATCATCATTCAATCTCCTTACTCGTGAGATTGTTCGTGTTCAGTGAATCATTCTTGGAGTTGTTCAATTTAATCTAAATCAATCGCCTCGCCAGCTCATCAAACTTCAATTTCGCTGCTACCAACTGATTGCTGATCTCTCGATCACTAACGTTTTCCACAGCTTGCTAACCACCTTCAATATCCTCAGTGTTGCCCATTTCATCGATCATCATCATCCTGCGCATACTGCCTTAGTGAATATTATTCCCTTCGCGAAGATTCTAACCAATGTGTTCTTCTCTCTTTACTCGTTTTGTTCTTTTGCCATGATGATTGCCACCCTCACTTGTCTTCACTCTTCTGATCTTACCATGCTTCGATGATGGCTTGCTTGGAATACCTGCGTTAATAGGTGTCTTATTCCTCTTCTTACCCTGCGTGTGTGATTAATAATACAAAATAAATAACTCAAACTCAAATATCCCCACAACGATAATAAATTCAAACTAGCATTACAGACACTGAATACTACGATCCTCTTAGCGCAGATGTAGAAGTGACTGCTCTCTCCATTAATGGTGATTGCTGCTACTAAAGATATGCTGAATAAGCTTACTACTGCTACTACTGCAGAAACTACTACTATTGCTATTAACTGATATTATTCTACCCGTATTAGCTTTCCTATGTCAAAAGGTAATTCTATCTCCCAATTGCTGTAGACCCTGCAAGCTATGGATAACCTAATGGTGGTTAGACTATCTATGCCTATTGGTTCCTCTCATTAGGCGACGCAATGAGCTACTTGAACTCTTCATACAATGCACTGTAATCATTTTCATCTTGTTAAACATCACCATCATACTCCGGTTATGTTGTCGCAAGCACTGCACCACCATACAACTGTAACTATTATCCTTAGCCTTAGCTCGGGAGTGTCTGCGTTGTTCCAGAAATGTAATTACTTCTAGCAATTCCATTCTAACTAGGTATTATTCCTAATCGATTTGAGTTATTACTACTGCTATTGTTATTGTAATTATTTTAATTGTTCTCTTCTGTTTTGACAACAGCACCTCTATTATGCGGTATAAACTCAGCTTATGAAGGCTCTGTGATTCTCGATTGAGTAAACACTTACGTTGGAACTTTGCTCGTAGAATTCTATGCTGTTGGTATTTGCTAATACGATGGTTACGTATGATGCCGACTGTTTGTTGTTGCTAGAGGATACTACTACTAATACTACTACTGTGGACTACTACGATTATTCCGATCAGTTTACGTGTGATGTCGCTGATGACTGTGATTATGATGATGATGGTTCTTTCTCTTCTTGAGTCGCTGAAAGATGCTGCGAATGTTGTTATTCAGTATTTATTGATTCTCCCTGACTTTCTCTTCGATGAGCAGTTTCTCGAGCTTCTTGGAGATCTCTGCTTGTTCCATGCGATGCTTCTTCTCTTCCATGTAACTTGAGAGTTATTCACGCTTTCGTTCTTCTTCTTTTTATTTTGTACGCTCTGTCATGGGCTCTTGAGGGTAGTCACTGATGGCTACCTCGTTGGGTTGTTGCTCGGAATAATAATGGTGTTGTTGTTACTGTTACTGTTGTTGATGTAACTCTATTTGGTCTTGCTGGCTGATATTCTGCATGCTCATCTTCATTTTGCTTGCTGTTTTTTTGCATTATTCACAATAAAACATATGAGGGACAAATATGGATCTCTCTCTTTCTTTGTCTGTTTTTGTTTCTATTTTTACCACTGACAAGCCTGCTGATTTCTTCATCTGTCAGATGATCTAACCCGATTTGATGTCTTCTCTGCTTCTCCTCAGCCTTGAATGATGACATCATCTCAGATATTGGTCTTCAAACAAACAGACATACACAAATAATCGATTAAGCCCATTAATCCAATAACTTAAATAATTCCCCTTCTTCCCATTCCATTTTCTTTACTTCTGCTACATGAGTGACTCCATCAGCTATCGTCTCTCTTGTTTCTTGAACTTCGTGAGTACTTGAATCGCATAATTCCTTAGTTTCTCCTAGTTGATCCCCCAAGGTAATCTTCTACTCAGATCAACGTGGCTGCTGAATTTATTCGTCTTTGAAAAGCGATATGCATTGAGATTCCTGATTTCTGCGTTCTTCGCTTAGATCATTTCTTGCTTTTCTTTCTTGTGTTCCTCAATGATCTTAGCTTCTTCGAGTTTCCGTTGCTTCTCTGCTAATGATTTCTTCACATTCTCCTCAACTAACGCTTTTAGTCTCTGCATACGCTCGTCGGGTGGATTGTTAGAAGGGGATTTATTGCTGGAGATGATAATAATATGATTAGGGATTATCTCAGCAGTACCTGAAGGAAATAATGCCCCAGCAGGGATGTTCTCTTTTTGAGAATTTCTTGTATTCGTGTGCTTCCTTGAAGATGGCTGAGGAGAAGAGTACTGAGAAGAATCTCTAATTTGATCTTATTATTATTATGATTGCTGTTGTTATGCCTACAATTAAGAAACCTGCTGCTATTCAGGATATTTTTCTCTTTCTCTGTTGTTGCCTTCTTAGCCATTTGATCTGATTTAATCAACCTTACCTTCTGGAGTCTTTGATCGCTTGGATTGTTATCTTTTCACTTTGTTTGTGTTTGTCTGTGGGTTATTTGTTTTGTTCTGTTTCGAAGTAGTCTTATTGCTGTGAAGAGGTGATTTCATAGCTGAAGAGAGATTCGGTGATGACACCAATAGCATGTTGGTTTCTTATTAGCGATGCTGCAGTTTAAGAGAATGATTCCCGTAGATATTCGAATTAGATCCTTAGCGACTTCCTTTTTAGCTCGGCTAGCTAAGGTTTTTAGCAGATACTTGATTCGCATGAATGTTGTTGTTGCCTTGTGAGTGCTAGCTGCCTGATTTGGAGACTGGCTTCAGTTGATAAGCCGACGATTCTTCAGTCCTTTCGAAGCAAAATATTTATTACTTCAATCATTGGAAAATCTATCAATTTCGGATTTTTTTCAAAGCATTTCATTCTTTTTCTGGGGGTTACTTTTCTCTCTTTTTTGTTGGATTTGATTTCTTTCTGGGTGTAATGCTCTTCTTTCCTGGTGAGAGTGTGCCTGGACTAGATGCTTATGCAACAACGGGGGAGACTGCTATATTTGTCTTGTATGCTGAAGAACTGCTGGATACGTTCGATAAGAGGATGTTTCTCTTGTGCACGTTTTTCACAGTGGATTATGCGGAGGATGCGGAAGAAGGTGAGAGGTAATTTTAATGAGATTGCTGGTTTAGGGGGAACATGTCAATCCTGTTTCTTGAGTGGGCTTCGTGGGTTAGCTTAGGATTCCTTGAAGACATGATTTGTTGTTGTTGCTTGGAGAACGGATGTTGTTGTTGTTGTAGTGAATTGAATTGAGATAGATACTGCTACTATTGTTGCTATTAATTCTATTGTATTGGAGTGTTATTGTTGTTGGTTATCTTTGCAGAATTATCAGGGATAGTCTTCAATGACTGCGAGCTGGTGAGTTACTTGTTTGTTCTTGTATCCACTGTTTCGACAACTAACGGGAACTTCTCTAGAATACAGAAAATAGATATCAGCAAAATATCAATATCCTTGATTCCTATGCAAACAATCTCCCTATTGTCTTTCTCTTTCACTCTCTCTCATTTTATCTTTTTTAAACTACTGAATGATTCTCTCTTACTTTGTTGATTCTGTGGAAACCTCTTGAAATCAAGAATCATATCGCTTTGGTTATACTCGATGCGTCTTCCCATCATTGGGTAATTACTCGAAGTGACCATACCTCCTGAATTATTCTCATTTATTGCTGGCTTCGATTCTCTTGAATTCATCACAATCCTATCAAGCGCAAAAACAATAAAGGAGATATTGCACATATCACAATGATGCAAGTAGCAGAACAACAGCAATACAACAATACATATTCAATATGACTATTGCAATATACCTTGGTGATTCCTTTGCCTTGGAGAAATGTGAAGCAACCTGATAGTTGAGGCTGTGAATCATAGATCGCTTTTGTGTGTGTCAAGGTCGAAAAGATTTTTAAAAATATAAAATCTGCGTGTGAATATCTCTATTTGCCTGCCTGCCGCCTGACTTGTTTTCGAATATTATATTAATCAAATCAATTTCTTTTAAGAGAGATATTAAATCACAAGATGAGACTTTTAGGTGAGAATTCAAATCAGGAAAAGAGAGAGAGAGATTGAGTTACCCTCTCTCTCTCTCTATCTAATTTTATTGCCCCTTGTGATAATATTTCTTTCTGTCAAACCCTTATGCATAGCCATACGTGCTTTAAAAATCATAATTAACCAAGAAATCTTCAAAAACAGAATTTCATGGGATATTTACAGAAACAAATGAATGCATGAAAAAGCAAATAGCTGAGCTTGTAATTATCATTTTCATAAACAAAAGAAATATTTTATAATATTTTTTTGTTTGTAAGCTAAATGCTTTGTTGTTGTTGTTCTTCTTCTTCTTTCTTCTTCACACATTGCTTGAATACACATTGACTATGCCATCTGCACCACCTATTAAATAAGAAAATCCAAATCAAACAGAATTGCAATGACAGTCTACAAAATAGAATTGAAATCTGTGTCTTTTTTTTGCACTTACAAGTCGCTAATGAGTTGGTTGCAGCATTGTAGGCAACATTATGTATTGCTTCATCGAATTTAGAGTTATGTGCCTTAGTTTAGTGATTCCAAGAAACAAAATTAAATCTAAAAAGGTCACTTAGTGCGCTTAATTATTATTTTTCGAATAATTTGCTGGAAATTACCTGTTAAGCTCCTAGACATTTGTACTGTCTGATATCCCATGTTTTGACAGCTCCATCGTGTCCAACTGAAGTCAAGTAGTTTCTATTTGCATGGAATGCCATGGAAGTTACAGCATCGGAATGTGCTTCCAGCTATTAAATCGGCTTGGCTGAGGGAGAAGAAAAAAAGGGATTGTTTAATAAGTGAGTGAGAATATTTTCATGTGTCTAACTTATCCTGTTTACATGAATTAATATCAAAGATTCTGATTTTAGAGTCCTCATGTGCTGACAAAATCAATCGAAGCTGTGGATGAGGCACACATTTATAAATATAATCTGCTCGTAATCCTGACAAACTGCTGGTGTCTTTTAAGCTGTTCACTACTCGTCCCTAGTTTAGGAAAATACAACAAAAACAGAGAGATTAAATTCTCTTTCTGAGAAAAGAATATCACAATGAGTTATTACAGTTTCTTTATCGAAGATGAGAATCGAATTTGAGAGTGTAAACGCAGCAGCGACGAGATGGAGCGTTGAAGGCAAGAAAGTGCAAGATGATGGTCTATCAGTTCTCTCCGGGTTTGTGTATGTTTATGTAAGTAAAGCACTGTATTTATCCATGTTTAGATCCTCAGGTTGATCAATCTCACTAGTGTCCTCTGAGGCAGATTGCAACTACCACAAGCTCACTTTGCCATCAGCACTTGCGGACAATATCTCATTCTAAAAAAGAAAAATTCAAGTTTTCAAGACGAAAACCCATGAATGGGAAGTTTCATCATAATTTCCATCAAATTAGCAGCAGAGTCATGATTACCTCATAGGGATGAGCTGATAATTGCCAGATAGGTTCATCGCTGGCTAGCCATTCTCCTAAGCTGCCATGTTTACCTTCTCGTGGCCCGAATGTGTCGACTTCATCTTTGCCGTAGACTCCCCATACTTTCACTACGCCCTTTTGTTTCCAGACAAAGTAGATTATTATGATTTCATTAAGAAAAACTAGTAATGTATTCAAGTCATTTCAAATAGTTTATTTTCCATGAGAAGTCTCTCCTTTATTATCGCTAAAATATTATTTTAGACTATTACTTCAAATCCAGCAGTCAAGAATAATTGTCTAGTGTTATCGACCTCTGCAAGTTCAGCACGGATACCAGCAATTGTCGTGATCTATCCTGAATGCTCTGTAAAGAAAAAATGAATGAAAGAAATCAAGAGAGAATTGTTTTCCAAGGTCAAAACAAAAAAAATTTAACGTGTTTCGATCATTTTTCTTATGTTTTCAAACTACAAATATATCTACCTCTGAGTGTAAGGAATGGTGAAGCATTCATTTGTCTTGATTCCTAAGTGAATTCTTTGGTATCCCACATCTTCACCGTGTAATCCTCCGAAACAGTTATAAGAGTCGATTCCTTTGCGAAGAATGCATCCCGCACACCATCTAAGTGATTTCTTAGCTCACTAATATTAATCACACAAAGAGAAATCAGTAGAGCAGACACAACGAGAGAGTTTTGGATTTAGATCCTATCACACGAGAACACAATGGATTTTACGCTTGGAGTGTGAGTGGCTAAGGTTAGACTTATTAAGGTGTCGCATTATTGGCAGCAATAGCCTTCATATTGTTCGTGCCATTGTTGGATTCTGGATTTCTTGTGTTTCCTTCTTTTATTGAAGTACTTTGCTGCTAATTAGTTTATTACTGTTAATACTATGCTTGCTGTGATATCCTTGAGTTTGAAATCTCATCGACGACGATGATTGTCCTATCGTTGTTGTTGTTGTTGTTGTTGTTGTTGTTGTTGTTGTTGTTGTTGTTGTTGTTGTTGTTGTTGCTAGGATTCTCTTTCTCAGGGTGCTCGTTTTCATCATCGAAAATATCACTCAAACCAACTTCTTCCAGCAATCTAACCACACACAAGAAAGCAAAAAAAATGAAATAAATGAGCCAAAGTAGTTTTGTTTTTTCTCGTTAGAGGTCAAGCCTAATCCAAGCGATGCCATATGACAATCACGTTTTCTCTGTAAAAATTCAATTCTTAGATATCCTTTTTGCTTATTTTACTTCAAGAGGGCAGGTCGATGCTGTTTCGCCTTTCGTTATGATATCTACGGCAAATTGGGTGCACCATTCACAGTGGCAAGGCTTTCACTCTGCTGAAGTTGTTTTATCATCTCAGGGGAGATATTGTGAGATTGCAAGAGTTTCGCATATCTAACGCTGTTGGTTAATTTGGGAGATGTTTTCAATAAATAATAATGTGTAAGATGATTCAAGTAATATTTTGTGAAGAATCAATATGATATCACACACACACGCACACACATTCTTTTGTTTGTAAAATTACCGCTCTTATCTTAGCGAAAATTCAAGCATTTTGACTCTTTATATGAGTTCTCTGTTGATCGCTTCTTATGCTTTTAGGTCACTCTCTAGAACATGAATCTTTTCTTGTTGTTGCTACTTCTCCAGCAGATGCTCTGTGTGCTTGAAGAGTGATTCTTTGTATTGCTCTTAAAGGAATTTCAGAACTCCTAGCCAATCATAAGGTATTTGTCCAGTATTAGCTCCTTGGATGATCTGCAAGTCAGAGTTGAGAATGCTGGTAGTTTCCTCCATGATTAGCGAAAAAACAGCTATCTGTATCCCAGCAAACAACTGAAGGTTTAGATTTCAATTTAGAAAAATAGGCAGAAAGAGATAGAGAGAGAATCAAAAAATCAAATGAAACAACCCAAAAGATGTAGGAATTGAATTCTCGTAAGGTACAAATCAATATATTTGCAGGGATTCTTTTTGAATCTCCCCACAATTGAGAGTCAGTGTTGGAGGAACTCACAGTTTGTATCAAACACAGTCTAAGATATCCCCTAACCCTGTTGTCCTCCCCAGTTCACTCAGAAATTAAAGTGCTGCATACAATTTAGCTAGATTATTTGAACAATCGAGAGAATTATTCCAAAAAATATTGATTCTTTTCACATTTGAGGAGTTCGTAAAGTTCTTGCAGAGTCCACGCGATGTATTTGAAAAGAGAAAACTCACTGGAAATTACTTCGTCGAGGAGATAAAGCGGCAGAAAGACAAAGCGAAGCTACTCAAAAAGCACTCCGAAGCAGACCAGCTGAATGGCCCTGAAGAAGGAGTGCTCCTCAGTGAGGATAATAGCACGTGCTTACTGCAAGGAGAGCATCAGCGCATCATGCGCGAGATCTACAATGATTTAGACAAGCACGGTGACATGATCGTCAGTCGAAAGCAGCTCATAGATAAGCTTCGCTCGGATGTGAGAATCGTGAAGATCCTGCATTTACCAGCTGTTTTTATGCCTTCGATCGAAAAAACCATGAAAGTCGACAAGGTTCTGCTACGAATCGAGTAGGAGGAGTTCTTAGGTGATCCTTAAGCGAAAGCAGCCAAGGAATACATCACCTGGGCACAGTTTATTGATTACTTCAACGATATTAAGTCTCTTAAGAAGGGCAAGGAAACAGCGACCAAAGATAGGATACAGCATATCAAAGTATACACAAGCATCAAGGATAAGTAACAAAATGCAAAAGGGGTTAGGATGTGTTAGACAGAAAGGATGGGGGAGTGACTTATTGGTTATTTTTGATGTCTTTTTTACGGGATTTATTGTTGATTTCACAGTGTTGACGATTAAAACGAGGTCGACATGGATGAGGCAACACGGACAATCTTGGAGACAGAGTATGAAGCGCTCCCGAAGTAGCAAGAGACATATGTGATCACGATTAATTTCATTGAAAACGTGAAGATGAATCCGAGATACACCTAATGCTGCAACAACGTAGCTCGAAGGAAATCAAATAAGTACGATTTGAACGAGGAATTGTTATGCGAGGTGCTGGACAGGATGGAGCTAGAAACAGATGAATTTATCGATTTTGAGGAGATTCTGGAGTATTTTACAAGACGAGGACGGCCTAAGTATGCTGAGAAGAAAGAAGAAGATCAAGAGTTCTAGTAGAAATATGTAAGAAAATCGACATAAAATGGGTTGATGCATAATTTGTTGCTTTTTTGATAAATCTTCTTCAGGCAACTATTCCAAGATAGAGGGATAACGAAGAATTGTTCAGAAACAGAAGGGAATCGTAGTTACATGAAAGTGGGAATTAATCTAGAAGTGGATTGATTGAAGAAGACATGATCGATGGGTATGATTCAGATCCTGAAATGCACATTTATCAGAAAGGTGTAGCACCTGAAAGGAAGAATCTGACTAGGCCAAGTAAGAGAATTCAACCCTATTGATTTTTTGTGTGTTTATGGGTATTTGATGGATAAAAATAGAGAGCGCTATGACGAGAAGTGGATTGAGGAATTCGTCGAGGAATCACAGTAATATTGCAGATGACTCACATGAAGGAGACTTGCATGATAGTCTAGCAAGAAGTTTATTAGTTGCTGAAAGAAGGCTGACTAACGATACTGGCGGGGAATAGGAGGAAGATATTGATGAGTATTATGGAGATGACGATAATGGAGATGAAGGCAACTAGTAATAACAGCATGTTAGGGTAGGTAGGTTTACTGATCGCTAAACCCAAGAGAAAAACAGAAATTCCCAAGAAAATAGTGACAAAAAACCCTATGAAACGGGAGATTACAAGTAAGCTATGTTGGATTACTACGATGCAAGAGCTCCATCTAAAGGAAAGAAGTTCCCTCTAACAAAGCCTGAGCCGTATGAGTTCGACAAGAGAGAGAAGGAGAATAAGAAAACGAAAACAATTCGGTAGCGGAAAGTTGAAGAAATGATTGAAGAAGCGAGACTCAAAGAAGAGAAAGAATGTGCGACAAGATCGAAACCCAAGGAAGTACCCAGTCATGTTAAGAAACCGCTGTTCTAGAAGATCATGAATGAGCAGAGAAGAAGGAGAGAGGAAGTCAAGGAGAACTTTGCTGTGATTAGTATTTAAAATGAGAAACCTTTTAAGTTCTTTATTAGAGATAAGGATCCTAATACTTCACTTACGCACAAACCGAAGAAGAAAACATATTAGGAGAGAGAAGAGTTCGTTTTCCATGCTAGCAAGGTAAGTGGGGAAAGATTGAAGGCAGGCTTGCTATTTGCTGCTAAAGAAAATAATTAATTGATTTATAATTTTGAATTGAAGGTTCCTTGGTTCTGCTCAACAAACTTGCTGGAGAAGATAAATCGAGATGAGGATCTCAGAAGACAAGAGAGAGTAGCGAAATAGGCACAGAAGACTATGTCCATGTCGAAGCTGCCTCCAAGAATGGAGAAACACGAATAAGAAAAAAAGGCAAGAGAAATGATGGAAAATTACACGAAATCGTTCTCGAAAACCCAAAGTAACAAATAAAAATGATTTGTTTTTAGATTAGCAAATTATCTGTTTTTTTGGTTACTTTTTAAACGAAAGCAACAACTAATGCTATCAAGCTTGAGATGTTCCCTGAACCAACATTCTAGCCACCCAAAGCGAAGCCTATCCCTAATTTTATGAAGATGCATTCAGAATTCCAAGATAAACTCGATAAGCAGCGAAAAGGGAAACGACCGACTGAAGTCCAGCCATTTGCTTTCTAAGAAGCGAGAAAATTACCTCCTCGGGATTATCTTGATTAAGAGAACGCCTTGATGAAAGCAACTAAAGTAAAACCAGCAGTGGATAAGCTCAAAGAAGCTCAGAAATGGAGGAATCATAAGCCTAAATACTAGCCTCCCACAATTGAGAAACTCGAACAAAACATTGAGCGAATCAAGAAGATCAAAGACGATAAAGAAAAGGCTGCAAAAGAAGCTAAAGCCATGGAAAAAGCTAAACTCAAAGAGAGAGAGGAGGTAATAGCTGATTAAATAGGAGTTTAGTTTTGGAATTACTGTTGAAATTGTCAAAAGATAGATGTTCATTTTCTTTTTTCATAAAAATCCATCAGATGGGGAAGATAGTAAGGGAGAAGTATTCCAAGAACGACCAGACATTGCGGCTGAAGGAAAACAGACAAAAAGCTGTTGAGTAGAAGAAGAAAGAATTCAAAGAGAAAGAGGAAGCGTATGAGAAAGATCGTGCAGCAATGCTGGAGAAAGTCAAATAAAGACCTCTCCTTATGGAACAAAGTATGGCAGATAAATACGTTCGATAGAAGCGGATTTTCAAATGGATTTGCTTTTTTTTATAGAATGTGGTGGTAGAGCATATTTGGAGAAGTTGAAGACTCTTGATAAGATAGACATGCGCTTGAAGGATAGAGGCATGAACTCCAAGGAAAGATAGAAAATGTATACCAAAGAGGAGATCAAGATGTTGAAAGAAATCAAGGCTTTAAAAGCTCGAGGATTCAAAAGCTTCCGAAATGAATTAGATGTTGGTGGAGATGTCTCTTTATCACCTCCTCGAAGTGACTCAGAATATGACTATGAAGCCCTCGAGAAAGAATATGGCGAGGATCCATTAAACATTGAAAAAAAGAAGGAAAAAAATAGCAATAATGCTGCTTCTAAGAAGGATCCTAGTAAGGAATCGTTCTTGAATTCGAGCTAGCAGATTAAAAGCAATTCAAACTACGAAGCCTTGCATGACTTAATGAACACCGACAGCAATGAGGAAGTGCTCCCCAAGAGAAAATCAAGCAAGAACAGAGAGGAGATTTCCAAAGAAAAGAAGGGAATAGGCATTAAGTAATCGGAAAGTATTATGAATTCAGGGGAAGATGAGATTATTGTGGATAGCAAAGTTGATGAGAAGAAGACTAAATTAGCAGAAATGAGAAAGTCAAGTAATGAGAGCACCAAATCGAAGGAAAAGAATTAAGAAAATCTCAGTAAACTGAACTAACCACCTGCCAGCAAGGAAGTTGACAATGCTAAGAAGAAGGAGTAACTCTAGAAACTAGTTAACAGTAGCAGCAAAAAGAAAAAGGAAGAAGACGATGAGGATGTGGAAAAGATGTATGGTGATGATGCTGATTTCTCATGAGTTGAGAGGAGGGGAATATTTGGTATGTAGATTAGAAGGCAGAAGTAGATTGTTTTTTTATTATCCTGTCTTTGTTTCATTCTTCAAAGGCATGAATACAAACACAACAGCAAATAATTTTTTTGTCTTTAAAAATTTCATAAGGGGAAGGAAAGATTTTGTCCTCTTTTGTGATGAGGTGGAAGGATAAAAAAACACAATTTGATTCTTGGGAGGATTAGTGGATAATTCAGAAAAATCTCACTTTTTTTTGGGTTACTAACTAGGCTGCCTTGTTTTGAAGCTATGGGAACATCAATACGTGTTGTGATAGAGAAGCATATAAATTAAAAAAGGATTTTCTTTGTATAAAAAATTTTGGTTGACTCAAAGAGCAGTGTGTTCATCATGATTTAAGGAATTTGATTAGTTCTGGGTAAGAAAATTTCTCTAAAATACTCCTAAATTCTCAAAAAGTTGGCTCGAACTAAAAATACAAGATGATTATTAGTAATTACATTGATAGTCAGAATAATTGATCATCACACGATATTATTTAAATATATTTTCCCTACAAACTAAAGTGGGTCGATAGAGTTGCTGTCTGCTTCGGAATAAGCAATTTTCCTTTGTGATTATTTTTTTTTCTTGATATGATTTGAAGCAGTGAAACAGTGAGACAAAAATAGCCTTTAACTCGACTTAATAATCGCATCTACTCTTGCGTAATAAACACTGAACTTCATCAAATCAAAGAAACAACTCACAAGAATCGAAAAATCAAACAACACATAAGCTTTTTCTGGTTTTCTTCTATCTTTCTCTCACCCCTTTTGAGCTCTTAAATTTCAGACTAATGATTTACTTCCTACTCAGCTTCCTTGGTGTTCTAATTTACTCTACAGCTACTCGAAAGCGTACTGAAATATGGCCGCTGCTTACATATTCCTGGCGAAAATTCGGTGAAAAAGTCTTGCAAGTCCCTTCAGAGATGGCGAAAGGCTTCTCAACTCATCCAATAGCTTCCCTGTTTATCATCGGCGTCGGCTTGGGCCTTTGCGTTATCTCCAGAAATTGCGAAGGCATGGGTATTCTAGTGAAACTCACACTCAACGATATGTTCTCTGTGATCGCGTTACCTTCTTTTCTTGAAAACCTACCATGGTGGCAAGGTCCTACGAATCGTGAATACGCGTAGAAATATCTGAGTTTCTACACTTTGCACTTGTTTTTCTTGAAGAAACAATCGTTTTTCTTTGACATGCTAGAAGTCGCATTGTTCACAGGATATTTTATATTTTTTTTGGCGAGATGGAGGAAGCTCAATAGGGCTTCGAAGCTAAATTATTTGAAT
>Ga0302286_10001665_pt1 | contig 16199 bp, 6 predicted proteins | sample III_Fen_E2_3_FD_198765 | JGI IMG/M metagenome (GOLD analysis project Ga0302286, IMG submission 198765) | Peat permafrost microbial communities from Stordalen Mire near Abisko, Sweden - III_Fen_E2_3 | ecosystem: Environmental > Terrestrial > Soil > Wetlands > Permafrost | place: Sweden: Abisko...
ATGTCCGAGAGATTAAGTCCTGCTTCTTCCACTAAGAAATCGGAGACATTGCCCTTCGTAAAACCTTGTCCAAAACCAATATTCATATAAATAGTTACCGGAGCACTTGGTCGTTCGGGTTTGGGTTCAATATTTAAAGCCGAAAACTGAATCTTAAGTTCCGACTCCAGATTTTTGATTTCGGGCATATCTTCTGTTTTGACCAGGCACACTGAATTTCCCGATTTGCCGGCACGAGCCGTTCTACCGCTTCGGTGGGTGTACTGTTCTGTTTTTTCGGGTAGATGATAATGGATAATATAATCCAGATCCTTTACATCGATACCTCTGGCAGCAATGTCAGTAGCTACCAGCAGGTTGATTCTACCCTTTTTGAAGCCACGCATTACTTTGTCGCGCATTTCCTGGTTTAAGTTACCGTGCAAGGCATCAGCCACCACTTCAAAACCGGCTAATTGTTTGGCCAGTTTTTTAGCCGCTACTTTTGTACGACAGAACATGATGCCACGTTGATCGAGTCGTTGCGACAGATAGGCTTTTAAATAATCGAGCTTATATTCTTGTTTGTAAATAATATATTGGTGATCAATTTTTTGATTGACAAACTCTTCGGCATTTATTCTGATCTCTACAGCATTCGGACGCAGATATTCACGTACCAGTTGTTTTACGTCGTTAGGCATGGTAGCTGTAAACAACATGCTGGTGATATCGCGTTTACATGACTCCAAAATCTGATCGATTTCCGATTTGAATCCCATATTGATCATTTCGTCGGCTTCGTCCAATACCAGATACTTCAAATCCTGAAGGCTTAGTGCATTTCGATCCAGTAAATCGAGCAAACGCCCCGGAGTAGCTACCACCACATGTGTGGCGCGTTTCAATTTCTGAATTTGATCTTCGATAGGAGTCCCACCATACACCGCTTCGGCAAATACGCGTGGCATGTGTTTGGAGAAAAGAAAGAATTCACGCGCCACCTGTTGCCCGAGCTCGCGCGTTGGAACCAATACCAGTGCTTGTATTTTTGCTAATTTAGGATCGATGGTTTGGAGAATAGGCAAGCAAAAGGCAGCCGTTTTCCCTGTTCCGGTTTGCGCTATGGCCACCAGGTCTTGTCCCGAAGTGAGTATGTGCGGAATGGCCTGAAGTTGAATGTCGGTGGGGGCTGTAATTCTGTTTTCCTGAAGTGCCTGAACTATATTATCGTTAATTCCTAAGTCTGTAAAAGTCATGTTTGTTCCAATTTAGTTTAAAATGCTCGTATGGAGGATTTGACTACAAAGGTAAGCGTATTTGTTGTATAAATTCGTATGTCATAAGGTTTAAGTGGCAGAAAAGAAATAATGCCGTATAATTTATGAGTAAAAAAGTAGAAGGATAGAACATGTATGCCACAGGCAGGTGCTTATATGAATTTAGAATCCTGAAAGGATTCAATTTGAATAACCACGGGTGTAACCCGTGGTGGCTGTATAAAATAAAAGGAACCCCGAATGGGGTTCAATAACAACATATTATCTTTAAGTTCAACCCGCTTCGGGGTTGTAGATATAGGGTTATGTTCATCCCCCGGTTCCGCAAGCTTCACCGGGGGTTATTCACATTTAGCCACTCCGTGGCAATAATTACCTACAACTAAAACAATTTCAATTCATTGCTATTTTCTTCCTTGTCGGTAATTCCATTGTGAAAGTGGCACACCGCACTCATCGCACAACTGTCGCACTTTGGGTTAGTGGGGCGGCATATCTCGCGACCGAGGAATGAAATGGCCATTCCGATGTCGTTCCAACGCTCTTGTGGTACGATGGTCATGATCTGTTTCTCTATTTTTTCGGGTTGTGTGCCCGAAGCTATCCCAATTCGTGGGGCAACGCGCACGACGTGCAGGTCGACGATAACGCCTTCGGCAGTATTTCCCGACTCACGAATGATAACGTTAGCCGATTTACGCCCAATGCCCGGCAACTTGGTTAGCTCGGTCATAGTGGTGGGGATGTTGTCGTCATCACCAATCTGCTGCGCCAGTTTCACCAACCAGTTGGCTTTGTTGCCAAAATTCCGTACCGTGCTGATGTATTGGTGAAGGTCTTCAACCGTGGCTTGCGCCAGACTGTTCATCGACGGGTAGGCTGCAAAGACCACCGGAGCCAGTTCGTTGATATGTTTATCAGAGTCCTGCGCCGAAAGGGTCACCATTACCAACAGCTGATAACGACTTTTATAATCAAGCGGATGCTTGCGATGATGATACTGAGCCATCAGTGGCTCCAGATGTTCTAACCAGTTTTGTTTCATGATATTTAGCGTTTATTTTCAACTATAACAACTTTTCTCAAAAATATGTTGAATAAGTTCTTTGTGTTTGATGTGGTTGCTTTTACTCTTCAAACTAAGAGCAGTTACAACTTTATCAATCACTTTTAAAACAAGCAATATGTTGTTTATACCCTCCAAACTAAGGGCAGTTACAACGGATAACAAGATCGTACCTAACTACGATTTGTTGTTTCTACCCTCCCAACTAAGAGCAGTTACAACGGAGTAGTAGTTTTACAACCTGAAAACAAGTTGTTTTTACCCTCCAAACTGAGAGCAGTTACAACGCAAAGATAGATGTTAGCGGACGTTTTCGGTTGTTTTTACCCTTCCAACTAAGAGCAGTTACAACTTTATTCATGGTGATTATTTGTTGTTTACAGTTGTTTTTACCCTCCAAACCAAGAGCAGTTACAACGCCAAGACTATATGATACACAGCTCCAACAGTTGTTTTTACTCTCCAAACTAAGAGCAGTTACAACTCGAAATTGCCGATGTAGTTCATAACCTTAGTTGTTTTTACCCTTCAAACCAAGAGCAGTTACAACCACTTCCGATGCTGATTATACGTCACAGATGTTGTTTTCACCCTCCAAACTAAGAGCATTTACAACACAGGCGTTCAGATGCCAATAACTTTAACAGTTGTTTTTACCCTCCCAACTAAGAGCACTTACAACGATCGAAGGCACGGTAGACGCAACTACAGGGTTGTTTTTACCCTCCAAACTAAGGGCAGTTACAACAACTCACTTGAACGCAAATAAAAAAAATGTTGTTTATACCCTCCCAACTAAGAGCAGTTACAACTGGACGAATCAGAGCCATTTATTCCAGTTAGTTGTTTTTACCCTTCAAACCAAGAGCAGTTACAACAAGATGCCATTAATTTACATAAACGAAAAAGTTGTTTTTACCCTCCAAGCTGAGAGCAGTTACAACAGATGGCGAAATGGAACTTCACGAACACTAGTTGTTTTTACCCTTCCAACTAAGAGCAGTTACAACTTTATTCATGGTGATTATTTGTTGTTTACAGTTGTTTTTACCCTCCAAACCAAGAGCAGTTACAACGCCAAGACTATATGATACACAGCTCCAACAGTTGTTTTTACTCTCCAAACTAAGAGCAGTTACAACTCGAAATTGCCGATGTAGTTCATAACCTTAGTTGTTTTTACCCTTCAAACCAAGAGCAGTTACAACCACTTCCGATGCTGATTATACGTCACAGATGTTGTTTTCACCCTCCAAACTAAGAGCATTTACAACACAGGCGTTCAGATGCCAATAACTTTAACAGTTGTTTTTACCCTCCCAACTAAGAGCACTTACAACGATCGAAGGCACGGTAGACGCAACTACAGGGTTGTTTTTACCCTCCAAACTAAGGGCAGTTACAACAACTCACTTGAACGCAAATAAAAAAAATGTTGTTTATACCCTCCCAACTAAGAGCAGTTACAACTGGACGAATCAGAGCCATTTATTCCAGTTAGTTGTTTTTACCCTTCAAACCAAGAGCAGTTACAACAAGATGCCATTAATTTACATAAACGAAAAAGTTGTTTTTACCCTCCAAGCTGAGAGCAGTTACAACAGATGGCGAAATGGAACTTCACGAACACTAGTTGTTTTTACCCTTCAAACCAAGAGTAGTTACAACATGCTACTTTAACCGAACTTGCAAAAATAGTTGTTTTTACCCTCCAAACTAAGAGCACTTACAACTTACAAACTTTTTTTTATGTACGCACTTTCGTTGTTTTTACCCTTCTAACTAAGAGCAGTTACAACACTCGCCAGTTGGTGGAGTTGCTTTTAACCAATTGTTTTTACCCTCCAAACCAAGAGCAGTTACAACCGTACCTTCACGTTCTTTGCTACTTACAAGTTGTTTTTACCCTTCCAACTAAGAGCACTTACAACTGGAAACAATTGAAGCATTATCATCAGCCAGTTGTTTTTACCCTCCCAACTAAGAGCAGTTACAACCAAGCAGTACGCATGTATTCTATATTATCAGTTGTTTTTACCCTCCAGACTAAGAGCAGTTACAACTAAGTCATACTGCGAACGATACGGAAGTCAGTTGTTTTTACCCTCCAAACCAAGAACAGTTACAACAAGAATGTAAAGCGAACAAATGGAATAGGTGTTGTTTTTACCCTCCAAACTAAGAGCAGTTACAACCTCTGACTTTTGCGATGATTGTCCAAAACTGTTGTTTTTACCCTCCAAACTAAGGGCCGTAACAACACCAAGGTTATAAACTAGCTGTAAATGGTAGTTGTTTTTACCCTTCAAACTAAGGGCCGTAACAACACCAAGGTTATAAACTAGCTGTAAATGGTAGTTGTTTTTACCCTTCAAACTAAGAGCAGTTGCAACTTAAGGATATATGTCAGTTCTCAATTTCGAGTTGTTTTTACCCTCCAAACTAAGAGCAATTACAACAGCATGTACGGCTCAAATGCAAGTCAAAACGTTGTTTTCACCCTCCAAACTAAGAATACTTACGATTTGTTAATTGTGAGTTGCATTCGTTGAAGAGTAACCCGATATTTTGCATGCAAAATACCGGGAGAAAAGGCTATATTTTATTGATGATATTAGTAATTAACTGATTGTAAACGGTCAGTATTTGCGTCGCAATTTTTCCTGCGCCCCATTCAGAGATTAATAATTCCATTGTTTCGCGTTGAGGAAATTGGTTATGCGAAAAACAATTTCGTACCATATTGATAAATAGTTTTTCATTGTGGTTTATCAATCCTTTGTTTTTCAACCATTGCACATAAGGTTTGTGCTGAATATTACCTGTTTGCACCTGACCTTTTTCATTGGTAAACAGACTTTTCAGCTCTTGTGGGTCGGTTTCGATGATTCTCTTTTCGAGCATAAATATCGTGTCGAACACCTGTTGTTTAGCGGCATTGTAAGCCATCAGTTCATCCAGTAGCCATTCCAGCAAAATTTCGTCTGCCTCCACGTATTCGAATAGATTGGGCAAGCGGCGGTCGTGTACATACTTTCGCAGTTCGGTATAGTTTTTCTGCTTCCGCTCGGCAACGATAGTTTTGTTCAGTATCTTTTGTTTTATCTGAGTTGTGTTATTGAGTGATGTTTTTATTGTGCTCAGTTTCAGATTTCCGGAGTCATCCATCAGTTGTTCCAGCATAAGCACCGCCATGCGGTCTTCTTCCTGGAGCATACGGATTTCCTTTTCGGTTTCGGCAATGGTGTTTTTAAACACCCGTTCCACTTGTTTGTGTTCAATAGGTGGTAGTCGCTTATTGGTACGCCGTGCTATTTCGCGCTCAGCTTTCAATCTATTATAAGCCTTACTTAATGCTTTCTTGTAATAGTCGGCAAAATGACCGGAGCTATCTATTTTAAACTCTACTTTTTCTTCGTAAATATCATATTCCCGCTCCGATTGATAGAAGTCTTGCGTGGCATCATCACGGGTTTTCCACCAAAGCTTTAGCAATTCGTTGTAATTGGCTGCCGGATTATAATTCACAGTCCGGGCATCCAGTTGCTGGCTGAGTAGATCGCACAAGGTTTCGTCGAACAGATTGGTAGGCAGATTCACCGCTTTTTTCCCATCTTTGGTGTTTTTACCCACGGTTACATTGCGCAACCATGCATTCAGGTTGTATTTCTCCTTCTCATCCCACTGGCGGATGGTAAACGGAATATTCGACCTTTTGTCTAAAGGGGGTAATTTTACTTCAGTAGTTGGTCTTCCTCTTTTATCTACTTTGTCTTTGGATGGTTTATAAAACTGGATAAGATATTGAACTTTGGCATTCATGTATAATTCGTAAAACTGCGATGTTTTACGGATTTGTTGCAGGTTGATGTTTGTAAGGAATGGGTGCCCATCACCTTCGAGCACCTTCAGCTCATTGGTTACAATATGAATAAAGAGAGCTTTCTTTTCGGTATCGGCAAAGAGGGCAAGGCATTCCTGCATTTTGTCGTAGTAGAACGACGTGATTTTCTGTTTTTTCTCTTTGCTCACCATCATATCCACTATGTCCTTTGCCAGAAAAGTTGCCATTTCGCCCACCTTTGGTGTTTTTACCGATTTGTCGAGCTTGTGTTTTTCCAGCACCTTCAGGCGAGACATACAGTCGCGTTTCATCAACTTTATACGATCTGATACCGAGCGGTTGTCTTCTACATCTTTTATATTCAACCAATAATTCAGTATGCGTGTCGGAATCTGTTTGTCGTTTAAGTTGTAGGTAATCAGAACATCGTTTAACGTCGCTTTACGTTGCAATAAATACTCCATGGCAGCATCAGAATATGCCTTCTTCTTTTTGGCATCGCTGCGTTTGGCGAACTCGTTCCAGTTGGCAGGAAGTTTTAATTTTACTTCTTCAATAAACGTTATATCCATTAGCCGGGTATCGTTCAGCAAGATAAAATCATTGATTAGCTCTTCCGCTTTGCCTTTTTGCAAGTAATCTAACAAGATGATTTTAGGTAGTTCGTGCAAACTTAAAAAAGCTTGTGGCAAGGGTTGTTTCAGATTGTTTCCAACTTTCGACTCCGGTTTTGATTTGGGAATAAGTATAGCAATACTTTCTTTATTACTTAATCCTATTTTATTGTTATCGGCATTGTAATGAGGTGCAAATTGTTCAAATCCATCAGTCCGTTGCTGGTTGTCTATTTTTTGTTGAATAAGCTCGGGGTCGGTAAAACTGCTTAATTTTCCAAATGCTTTTACATTTTCTTGCACTACGCGTTCGGTTTGTTCGCCGGCAAGCTGCTTTGTGTACCTATCCACCTCATATTTACCTAAATCAATATGAAATCTAAGCTTGTCAAATACATTTTTTTCTTCGATGAATCGCATAGCAAAATACGGAAACCTGTTGTTATAACGTACCCGTTTGGTCAGCCCTTCAATGTATTCTTCGTAGCCAATTTCATCCAGTATTCTTTCACGTTCATCGTCGTTAGTACTGTTGGCAATCAATTTTTCGATGTCTAGTTCGTCCAATTCGGGTCTGAACTGCATTTTTTCTTCATCGGTAATGACACCATATAATGTCTTGGGGCAACGGTTCAATTCGTTGATAATGTCTAATGTAAGTGCCTGCTCAAGGTTTTCGCTCACAAATTTATCGTGTGGTAATTTCACGCAGAACGACATCAATACCTCGCGGGTGGCAATAAAACTATTAAACTGAGTTCCTTTCAACCCTTGTATTTTACCTATAAACTGAAAGGCATGTTCGCGCTCCAAAAACATACAGGTGAGAAATACCAGCCCTTCTGTGGTAATGATGTTACCTGTTGTAACTACCTGTTTAGTTTCCACCAGTTCATAATCGGCATCGGTCAGCACATCTTTCATTCTTACTTTGGTGTAGGCTATGGCACGTTTGAAATTAATCGTCAACATGTCCGTCAACTCGGCCGAGATAGTCAGTTTTCTGTTTTCGCCTTTCTCGGTGGAATAGTAATGGGAGTAATCGTTACGGAAGTCCTGCAGTTCGCTGAACACAACTTTCAATGTATCACTCATGGCAGCAAAATCTTTACCTTCTTTATCCGAGTTTACTTGTTCTTCTTTGGGTAAACTTTCAATGTCAAACACTTTGAGGATAGGAAGAAATCGTCTTGTTTTGGCATATATATGGTTCCAGTTTAGTTTTTTGATTTCTTTATTACATAAAAAACCAGATGGAATTTGTCCTTCTTCGGGTAGCACTGCTTGTCCGAAATCGGCTGCAATATGATTGTTTATGTTGTAAATGTTTAGACGTGCCATGTTAAGGTAGCCGCCGAAATACTGCGGATCATTCGTCAATGTTCGTCTTCTATTCTCTTGGTTTTGTTCATTTGCTTCCATTTGTATTTAGTTTTAAGTTTATATGTGTGTAAAAGTACCAGTACATTTTTGTTATTGTGCGCTCTCGATACCAACGCGCTATGTGGGTGGAACATAGAAAGATGAAGATAAGTGCAATTGAGGTTATAATTGTGTCGTTGCCATCGAGAGTCGAAAAGTGGAATAGAGGAATCAGATTGATTAAATAGAGTAGTAGCAATATCACGATGCTGATAGCTGTAGCAACAAATACATTTCGAAAAAAAAGATAGAAACTCTGAAATGATTTAGGAGTGGTGAGCTTACCTGCATAATCGAGTTCATAATACATGCGGTCGTAAAAGTTGTCCTGAAATTCACATACTTCGTCTTTTTGGGTATCAGAAAACTGATTGTATTCTGACTTGCTGAAGAAAATATCTTTTCCGTACCATTCGGTGGCTTTTTTGTTGAGCTCGGTGCCAACGGTTTCATGAATGTCTGCAGATTGATACAACCCACTTATATGTTGATACAAGCCCGTAACTTTGTACAGCCATTTTACTTTAGACGTGAGCAGAAAACTAATAACATAAATGACTGCTCCTGCCACAGCTGCCATGACAATAAGCAATTCCCATTTATCGGTAAGTTCAGAGAGGGGGAATAGTCCGAATAATTCGCGAATGGAATTTAGCATGTACAGAAAGATGATACCGGGAAAGAGTACAGCAAGCAAATCATAAAGTGAGAATTTTTCCATATTGTATGATTATTTATAAATGTTTACAAAAATAAGAAATACGATTCAGAAATGCGAATTATTAATAGAATATTTCAACAATGTGAATCTGAATTTGTTGAAAAGCAAAGGAGCTAATCGCTCAGCTCCTTTTCCTATACCTTCACTTTATTATTATATAGAATAATAAAGAATACAAAAAGGGCGATACAGACTCTCTGTATCGCCCTTTTTATTGATTATTCTTTTGCACTATCGTTTACCTTCGGCTTTTGGGTGGCGGCTAAATCTACCACTAAGCGTGCATTGCTGTACTGACCGAATAGAGTGGGGTTGATGGTGGTAAATGGTTTCAGCAGTTTGTCCGTCGTGTTTTTTAGTTCTTTGTTCAGGTCGGCTATAGTGCCGCGCAGTTCGGTGGATGCTTGTTTGGAAACCACTACTGTGTTTCGCCTGTTGGGGCTGCGTTTTTGCAGCGAAGCGGAATGTGTGTTCAAGGCTTCGATGTCTTCCAGGGTCACATCCCACACTTGCAGTTCGTTTGCCAATGGTAGCGCGGTTTTGTAAACCTGCTCTACTTTAATGTAGTAGTCGCCTTCGCGCAATCTGCTCAAGAGGGACTTTGGCCAGTCGGCTATCAACTTTAATTCCTCGTTGTTTGTAGCTGCCGCCACTGCACCTACGGCGTTCGATACTTTGATCAATTTCTGATCCAATGCTTTTTTCTCACTGTTTTTGAGTCCTGTCTGCACTTTTGTGTCGGCCGCCTGCGCCTCGGATAATCCATCAATAACTCCCAGTCCCTGTGTTATTCGGGCATGCGATTCCTGAATGGGTTGATAGCCTTTTAAAAGTTCTACGTTAGTCGTCAAAAACCAATCAACGGCTTTAAACATGTTTACCAGATTCATTTCATTTCTTGTCATAATAATAAAATTTAGTAGTGAATATTGATTTTAAGTAGTTACGAGTTATCAGTAAACAGTTATCAGTAATCGGTTACAAGTTACGACAGCGGGTAATTCTTTATGAGTTATTCGGTTGCTACAAATAGCTGTGCGCTGATCTCAATGTCTTGTTATTGTTGATACGGGTTATTTACATCTGATACTACTGGCTCTGAAACGGTTCAGTTCTGCTCTGCAGTGGTCAAAGACTTCATTGCAATACCTAAAGATTATTCTGCAGCGTTTCAAGATGCCTCTACATACCTGAAAGCTGACAATGTAACAGTCAAAGTATTCATTGAAGAGTTCAAAGACTTCATTGCAGAGTTCGCAGACTCCATTGCAGACTAACAAGACCTTGTTGCAGCGTCGATATATGCCATTGTGACAGTTTAAGACTACATTGCAACCAAATTGCGATTATCTGCATTTACATATATTATGTAAATAAATGGGTTTTTATTAAGATTTCTGTGTAAAAATAGCAATATTACGGTTAAATAGATATTAATTAATAATAAAATGACATCTGATTTACAATAAATAACATAATTGTGCTAAAGTTAAAGTGTGCCTACTGTCTGACCCGCTTTAACTCCTCATCGGGAGGAGTTAGGGGATGTAGTGATACCGATTGCACAAACAATATAGTCCAATTTCGATTTCATCTCATTGTCCTATTTGTTTGTTTTCATCGGCATTAACAACAGTAGACATAAAAATGACTTTGGGTCATTTTAGATGTACTGTTGGTATAAGAAGAAATAGTTGCCGTTTATCATTGTTGGGCATAAAAAAAGGAAGCTCGCGGTTGAACTTCCTTTCTGTTGAATTATGTACGCTTATATTCCTCTTTCAATATAGTTGGTATGGAGTAGATGATGCGACTTTTCACCCAGTGGTTCTATCAAAAAATCGTTATAGAGCGTGAGTATTTCGGGATTTTCGTGCGATTTGCGAATGCCTTTGTGAGCATCTTCGTAGTAAATAGATTCGGCACGTTTTTTACGTATCTCGTAATTGGTAGGTATGGGCTGTCCGCCACCGCCCAGGCAACCACCGGGGCAGGTCATCACTTCGATAAAGGTGTAGGGCGACGTTCCATTTTCAATCTGCTCCAGAAGAATAGCTGCGTTTTTCAGTGTATGCGCAACTGCCACTTTAATTTTGGTGCCGTCCAAATCAACTTCTGCTTCTTTGATGCCGGTGAGTCCGCGCACAGCCGTAAAGTTGATGTTCGCCAGGGTTTTTCCGGTAAATGCTTCGTAGGCGGTACGCAAAGCAGCCTCCATAACGCCTCCGGTAGCGCCAAAGATAACGGCAGCACCGGTGGATTCGCCCAGCGGATTGTCGAACTGTTCTTCGGGTAAATGCGTGAAATCAATGCCTGTTTCTTTGAACATACGCGCCAGTTCGCGGGTGGTGAGCACGGCATCTACATCGTAAAAGTGTTCTTCGTCGGTCATGGTCACTTTTTCTTTCCAATACTGAAAAGCGCCATCCATTTCGGGTCGACGGGCTTCAAATTTCTTGGCGGTGCAGGGCATCACGGATACTACCACGATATTGCGGGGGTCGATACCTGCTTTTTCGGCATAATAGGTCTTGGCAATGGCGCCAAACATTTGTTGCGGCGATTTGCAACTGGATAAATGCGCGAGTGACTTCGGATAAAAATGTTCGATATACTTAATCCAACCCGGCGAGCAGGAAGTAATCATGGGTAAAACGCCACCGGTTTTAATCCGATCTATCAGTTCGTTTCCTTCTTCAATAATGGTGAGGTCGGCAGCAAAGTTGGTATCGAAGACTTTCGAGAACCCCAACCGGCGCAGACCGGCAACCATTTTTCCGGTTACGAGGCTGCCATCGGGCATGCCCATGGCTTCGCCAATAGCGACCCTTACGGCGGGAGCGGTTTGTACCAATACTACTTTATCAGGATGGTGCAAGGCTTCCCATACTTCGCTCACGGCACTTTTTTCGGTAATGGCACCGGTAGGACAAACCAGCGCGCACTGTCCGCAGTTGGTACAGGCCACTATGCCCATGCCTAAATCGAGGAAGGTAGATATCTTGCTTTTTAGTCCACGACCGGAAAAGTCAATGGCTTTTACTCCCTGCACCTCGCTGCACACAGCCACGCAGCGACCGCACAAGATGCATTTCTCAGGGTCGCGCACCAGCGACAGCGACGTTTCATCTTTTGGGCGGATTTCCCGTTGCGTTCTTACAAAACGGTTGCAGCTAACACCCAGATCGAACGTGATCTGTTGCAATTCGCAGTTCTGATTCCGGTCGCACTGCAGGCAATCCTGCGGATGATTGGCCAACAGCAGTTCCACATTTACCCGCCGGGCTTCCATCACGCGTTGACTGTTGGTGGTGATTTCCATGTTCTCCGTTACCTGTGTGATACACGAACGCAACAAGGATTTGGCACCTTTCACCTCTACCACACAAACCCCACAGGACGCATTGTGCGAAACATCTTTCAGGTAGCACAGTGATGGTACATTGATGCCAACAGAATTACAGGCTTCCATAATGGTTATCCCTTCCGGTACCTGTACGGGCTGATTGTTTATTGTGATTTTCATAATTAATATTTTTTTTGACCCCCAACCCCCAAATGGGGGCTTAAGACGTGTTCTCTGATTTTTTATTAATTAGTGTTTTGTTTTTACTTCAATGTTCCGTTCTTAGAACCCCCTTTGGGGGCAGGGGGTCGTGTCTGTTTATTGTGACTCAAATCATCTTCATTTATAACCCCAAATCCGTCAGCCGACGGAGGCTTAAGATGTGTTCTCTGAATTTTTTTTTCAATTAGTATTTTTTTTTACTTCAACGTTCCGTTCTTAGAACCCCCTTTGGGGGCAGGGGGTCTTATTTAAAGTGTTGGATGGCTCACCTCTCTCTTAATCTTATCTAATACAGAATAGATATTATGCAAAACTTCTTCATTTGTAAACCGTATTACTTTATATCCTTTTTCATTAAGCTCAAAAGTTCTTTGTTCATCCTGTTCTTTTTGATATTTGTGAATCTCACCATCAACTTCAAGAATAAGTTTGTGCGAAAGTGCAACAAAATCTGGAATATAATTACCGATAATGTGCTGTCTTCTAAACTTTACGCCTAACTTTTTGCTTCTAATGTGCTCCCAAAGAACTGATTCTGCTTCAGTCATAGTATCACGCATTTCTTTGCGTTTGTCTTTTAATATACTGTAAGTATAAGGGTTCGCAGTATTCCATTTTGGAATAAAAGTGTTTTTCTGTTCATCCATAATATTTGTTTGTTTTATGACCCCCTGCCCCCTAATGGGGGTTTCAGACAGGTTCTATGAACGTTTCATTTTTTGACCCACAATCCGTCAGCTGACGGAGGCTTAAGACCTTATATTTTTTGACCCCCAACCCCCTAATGGGGGCTTAAGACTTATTCTCTGAAAATATTTTTCTTTTCTATTCGTATTATGCTAAGATATTTAATATCCCGTTCTTCGAACCCCCCTTTGGGGCAGGGGGTCTTTGTCTTGTTTTAGCACCTCACATCACACCTCAAGCACCTTTCTACTTCATTGCGTGCCTGTTCGCCGGTGAAGCCGACTTCTACTTCCTGAAAATTACCGATACGTTCTTTCACCGAAAGTTTGCCGGATTTATTTTTATGACTTACTTTCGGATGTAATGGTATCTGATGCTTGTATTGAAATTCGCGGAACAAAAGATGGAACCGTTTTTCTTTCATCAACGCTAAATCGATGGCTGCAGCTGCTTTTTTTGCCATGCCCATCGCTTCGGCAGCTGTCGAAGGACCGGTTACGGCATCACCTCCTGCATATAGTTTGGGGTCGGATGTTTGGAACGTAAACGGATCGACAATCAATCGCCCATCTTTTGTGGTAGCCCATCCAGCGTTGGCGAGTTGCTCCGAATCTACCCGTTCACCCACCGCCATAATGATGGAGTCGCACGGAATTTCCTGATATTTTCCGGTGGAAACAGGTCGTCTTCTTCCCGAAATATCTATGCTGCCACCACTCATTATTTCTACTTTCAATGCTTTTACCTTGCCCTTTTCGTCGGCAATGATTTCGTGCGGTGCAGCCAGAAAATGATAGTTTATTTTTTCGGCTTCCGATTCAAATATCTCGGATGCATTTGCCGGCATATCGCCTTTTTCGCGTCGGTACACCACAGTTACTTCTTTGCCTAACCGCCAGATACTGCGGGCAGCATCGATGGCCACATTTCCGGCACCAATAATCACTACCTGTTGACCCAGTTTTGGTGCTTTTCCCAGAGCCATTTCTTTCAAAATTTCAGTGCCTGCAAAAACGCCTTTTGCCTTTTCGCCGGGAATATTCAACTCAATATCTTTCCATGCACCAATGGCCAGATAAACAGCGTCACATTCATTTTTCAACGTTTCTAACGATAGATTCTCGCCCAGTTTTTGGTTAAATTTGAATTGTACGCCCAGCTTTTTGATAAACTGAACTTCTTTTTGTAATACCGATTTGGGTAAACGGTATTGCGGAATGCCAAACCGAACGACACCACCGGCTTCGGGCAACGCATCGTAAATGGTGACAGCATGTCCCAATCTCACAAGGTAATAGGCAGCCGTAAGTCCGGCAGGTCCGGCACCCACTATGGCAATTTGTTTGCCGGTAGTGGGTAATTTTTCTTTTATCAGTTTCGTGTAAATATCGTTTTCTTTACCCAGTTTGTACATGGTGTCGGCCAGATAACGGTGAATTTCGCCCTGCGAAACAGGCTCGTCCAACTGCTCCCGACGGCAACGCATCTGGCAGTGGAAGTGGCAAATACGTCCGATTGTTCCTGGGATAGGATTATCGCGCAAGGTCAATTCAAACGCTTCATCCAGACGATCTTCCTTTATCAGTTCGATATAGCCAGGGATATTCATGTGCAGCGGACAGCTGTTTTCGCATAGCGCCATGTACAGCGACTCGCAAGCACCGGCATGGCATCGTTTTTCCCTGATATGTTCCTCGTATTCATGACGGAAATATCTCAAGGTAGTAAGAATGGGATTTGGTGCAGTCTGCCCCAGTCCGCAAATGGCTGTGTCTTTTATTGTTCTACTCAATAATTCGAGCGTGGTCAGATCCTCGTAGGTGCCTTGTCCTTTGGTAATTCGGGTAAGAATGGCCAGAGCTTGTGCCAATCCTTCGCGACAAGGAGTGCATTTTCCACACGACTCAGCCGAATTGAATTCCAGAAAATAACGAGCCACATCCACCATGCAATTGTCCTGGTCCATCACCACCATTCCTCCCGAACCCATAATGGCACCCAGGCCGGCGAGCGATTCATAATCAACAGGAGTAGAGAAATAGTCCAATGGAATGCAGCCGCCCGAAGGTCCCCCGGTTTGTACCGCTTTTACTTTCTTCGAAGTTCCCGTTCCTTCGCCAATACTGTACACAAACTGTTCCAGCGTCGACCCAAGCGGCAGCTCTACTAATCCGGTGTTTTTTACTTTCCCAACCAACGAAAATACTTTTGTTCCCGGGCTTTTCTCTGTTCCGGTTTCCCTGAACCAATCGCTTCCTTTATCAAGTATGACGGGAATATTGCACCATGTTTCCACGTTGTTGATATTGGTAGGTTTCCCATACAAACCTTTGCCGGCAGGGTAGGGTGGACGGGGCATGGGTCGACCTGCTTTGCCTTCGATAGAAGCAATCAACGCCGTTTCCTCACCACAAACAAAGGCACCCGCGCCTTCCACCACTCTGAGTGTAAAGCTAAACCCCGAGCCCATAATATTTTCACCCATTAGCCCCTGTTCGGTGGCTTGTTGGATGGCTATCTGTAGTCGTTTTACAGCCAATGGATATTCGGCCCGCACGTAGGCAATTCCTTCGGTAGCACCCATGGCATAAGCCCCTATCAACATCCCTTCCATCAACATGTGCGGATCACTTTCTATTTCGTTGCGGTTCATGTATGCGCCAGGGTCACCTTCGTCAGCATTGCAGATAATGTATTTCCGGTCGGCTTCGGCTTTTCGCATGATGTCCCATTTTACTCCGGTAGGAAAACCAGCACCCCCACGACCGCGAAGTTTGGCAGCTATTACTTCATTCACAACTTCCACGGGTTGCATTTTGAGTGCTTTTGCGAGGGCTTTATAACCGCCCACAGCAAAGTAATCCATAATTGATTCCGGGTCAATCAGTCCTGCATCGCGCAACACAATTTTCTTTTGACCTTTGAAAAATGGAATTTCGTTCCAATGCGGTATATCTTCGTAGCCTTTGCCAAAATTAATTCTTGAAGTCTGGAAATCCCATTCATCCATCCTGCAAA
>Ga0302286_10001666_pt1 | contig 16199 bp, 9 predicted proteins | sample III_Fen_E2_3_FD_198765 | JGI IMG/M metagenome (GOLD analysis project Ga0302286, IMG submission 198765) | Peat permafrost microbial communities from Stordalen Mire near Abisko, Sweden - III_Fen_E2_3 | ecosystem: Environmental > Terrestrial > Soil > Wetlands > Permafrost | place: Sweden: Abisko...
GATTCAAAGGTGTGCGACCTGTTTGAGAGACTCCTACCTGTTTGAGATATAAGTTGCATATTTCATCCCATGGGATAAGATGTGATAACACTACCCAACGATTATCCTGATTCAATTTGGTGGAAAACGGTGTCTCAAATCCTTCAAGAGTCAATTGGTTTGGACTGACATATTCTGGCGCTAGTGCACGCCTTTTTGAGGTTATTGGCATAATTCCTTGCATTTAATCTCACAAATATCGATATAATTTTCTTATTGTCAAAATGTTGACTGTTTCTCAGCAGACCCTAGTTATTCATTCCAATAATTTTCTGTTTTTCTATGGAAGCTGGAAGTTGGATATTCGCTGATTTACCTACAATTTTAACTACTTCAGGGAGATCTAAAGGATAAGTAAAATTCTTCAGGTCAAAGTTCTTAACATTTTGAAGCGTCAGGGCTGCACCTGTCTGTTGCATGATGTGCACATTTTTGAATTTCACCCCATCCGACTCACAAATCACGGCCCCGTATTGTGAAGTAATAATGGCATTCTCAACATTGATATTCGATATATTCATTTCGGGTAAACCATTGAAAAACATAGCCCTGCGCGCATTCCGGGAGACAATGTTCGTAACATATATATTCCGGAAAGAGGGTGTTTCTTTTGTGACCGGAGGATTTTCAACGACCACCGGATTTGTGTCTCCTTCGTCCAAAGTCTCGGAAGCTGATTTTCCTCCGTAATACAGATCGAACAGGAATGAATCGGTCACAATATCGAACATGTAAATATCGCTGATAAAGATATTTTCTACCAGTCCACCACGGCCGCGGTTACTTTTAAAACGTAAGCCTACATCCGTGCCCAGAAACTGGCAATTGCGTACCGAGATATTGCGTACACCACCAGACATTTCACTGCCTACCACGAAACCACCGTGTCCTTTAAAGACCTTGCAATTATCAACCAGTATGTTCTCTGCTGGACGTGCACGACGACGGCCTTCCTCATCTTTGCCCGACTTTATGCAAATGGCATCATCCCCTACATCAAATGTACTGTTAACGATCAATACATTTTTACACGATTCCACATCGATACCATCCCCGTTTTGTGCAAAGCTGGGATTTCGTACAGCAATGTTATCAATGATGACATTGGTACACAGCAAGGGATGGATATTCCAACTTGGTGAATTTTCGAATAGCACACCCTGGAGCAACACGTTTTTACATTCTATAAAGTTAATCATGGCAGGACGCAGGAAGTCTCTCACATCATTCCAATCCGATTCTGTCATTTTTCCACGGGGCACATTCGAATCACTGATCGATTCCCCTTTCAATGATCCTTTCGTCGGAAACCAGTAAGCGGGTTCTTTCAACACACCTCCCGATTTGACAACCTTCTTCCAGTACGCTTCGGTCACCTTAGCCTTTTTCAAGGGCCTCCAGGCTTCACCGGATCCATTAATGGAACCTTCACCTGTAATAGCTACATTCGTGGCATTCCGGGCAGATATAGGCGACTGACAGCGGCGTGTTTCCAACCCTTCGAAAATAGTATTTACTAATGGGTACAGGTTGAAATCGGGTGAAAACAGAATTAATGCTCCTTTTTCAAGGTGAAGGTTTATATTCGACATCAATTCAATTGGTCCTGTAAACCAAACCCCTGCGGGTACGGTTAGTTGCCCACCCCCTTTTTTCGAAAGTGTGCTTACGGCTTTACTGAAAGCATCTGTGTTGAGTGTATACCCATCACCCAATCCACCAAAGTCGGACACCGAGACCATGTTGTTCTTAAAAACAGGCACATCAACCCGGGGCATTGAAAATGGTAGATTCGTATAGAGATAATCGTAGTTATTCGTAGCCTGGATTGGGCAATAACTGAAAATCAAAACTAAAATACCTATTAGTTTAGTTGTTTTTTTTTGTAAAGACATGTCTGGATGTTTAATTTGGGAAAAATTTGATATTGAATCTGGGAGTTAACAACACAACGGATCCGGGATTTATTATTTTATAAGCTTTTTAGTTGAAGCGATAGCTGCCTGAATCCGGGCAACTATCGCATAACTGTTGGTATTTAGTACCACCTCAGGTCACCGGCTACCCCTTTGCCTTTGAAAGCAGTATCTTTCAACGTAAAGTCACCAGTTGTAGGTCCATTCCACAAAGCAGTAGAAGCACTCGAATAGGCACTCATAGCGGCTTTAATAGAATAGGAAAATGTTGCTACTAACGTTTCGTCCACATAATCACTGGTATAATAACTGCCGGTATTACTGACTCCGGCAACTGTAACGGTAGAGCGTATTCCTGATGCGCCTAAAGTAGAACCGGTTAATCCAAAAATACAGTTTTTAACTGTAACGCCTCCGGTCATAGTCACCAGGTTCAAATCCATTAAATATCTGATTGCTGAAGGGTCCTGTATCCCTTGATTGATCGTACAGTTCGTTACATTCACATTTCCCATAGTTACAGGAATAGCAGTTGTTGCTTGCCGCACTATAAAACCATTTTTAAAATTGTAAACAGTACAATTAGAAAAATAAATATTATTGATATAATCAGCAGAATTGCTGTTTACTACGGCATACGTACTTGCAAATCCAACTTCATTAATGATACATCCATTAAAAGAAAGGGTATCAATCACCTGTGTTTTTCCTCCTTGCAGACGCATTGGTGTATTCCCGAAATTATGCAGGTTACAATTTTTAAAAGATAACGATTTTACGGTGGTCATTATATTACTATTAAACAAGTATCCTATTTTTAATGCCGAAACACTATTATCGCAATACCCTGTAAAATCAATATTCTCAAATCTCACATAATCCATCGTAGAGCCATCTACAAAGCCTAACATGTTTGAAGTTGCAGTAGGAGTACCACTCGTCATAGCCATTATAGGACGGTTGCTTGGTGATAGTCCTCTCAGTTTTATATTTTTACTGAAGCGATATACGCTGCTACCCATTGGATATAAAGTTCCGGGTGCCAGAATAATAACTTGTCCAGGCAAAGCATTTGTCATAGCCGTTGGAAGATCATCACCTGCATTCAAAATGATATCTCCTTCTACTAGTCCTGTCACTATTCCTCTTTGAATTTTATTGTTATAGATCTCTACTTTCCAGTTAGAATTAGCTAATGATGAGATATTTTTCTCACCAGCAGTTGCTTCCGGGCTTGATATTTGAACAGAATCTCTGGTACTACCATCAGCCGACAACAAAATCAAATGTGTCACTTTCGAATTTGGTGTCCATTTAATATTTAATGATTTCACAGCAGTCATGTATGCACTGTAAATTTTGCCTGTATTATTACGGGTTCCGTATCCGTCAAAAATATTTTCAGCAGGGGTTTTAAACGAAAGTGTTGCATTAAACTTCGAACTTTTTATTGTATCGGCAGCATTTGCTTTTACTCGGGCATAAAACTTGGTCGCACCGGCAAATTCCTGTACATAGGATAATCCAGTCATAGTTGTATCCACCAACGGCTTACTATAATCTAAACTATCCAGACTAACCTGTAACGTATAAGAAACAGCATTATTGGCAGCTACCCAACTCAGGGTAGCTTGTGTTTTATTTAGTGTTGCTGCAAAACTTATCGGACGGAATAAACGATCAGTCGTCAATTCGGTTACCTGATTGAATACATCATTACAAGCAGTTGTAAAAAACATGGCTGTAAAACATATCATTAGAGTCATTTTTTTTAATATCTTTTTCATATTCATTTAGTTTTTAGGGGTTGAGATATAACCATAATCATTGGTCAACGTACCATTACTCGAATCTATGAATGTCTGCCAGATAGGCCAGAACTGACGGGTATTAGGATCTAACTGATAAAGAGAGTTTATTTTGTCTGTAGTCAGGTTATTTACACCACTACTGACAAACCAGCCTTTATTTGATGGATAATTTAATGCTACTCCTTCTGCATCGGTATTACCATGTTCCAGGCCATAAATCACAATCGATTCACCATCAGCTGCGGTTTTATAATATATTTTATCCGGTAGGTCGGCATATGCACCTGTTTTGTTAGCCAATGCTGTCATTTTTGTTTTAGCATCGTTCAATTTAACTGAAAGCAGGTTCCAACGGATTAAATCGGCTTTTCGCAACATTTCTCCACAAAATTCAAAAGCTCGTTCATCCACAATGGCATTAAAGAAAATGTCTTTACTTCCGGTAACTTTTGTCATAAATGCATCTACCTTCGCAGGGGCGGTTGGAAATGCACGGTTGCGGATTTCCTTTAAATATGGGGCTGCAACTGCAGGACCATCTAATTCGTTGATTGCTTCGGCTGCCATAAGATAAATATCGGCATAACGCATGCATTGCCAGTTAACCCCATCGTCATTGGTTGAAGCTACTATACGGGTCATCCATTCGTACCGTAACTTACCGAAACACCATTGTTGTATTTTATTCGGTACTTGGATACCATTGGTCCACACATAAGGGACACAGGTAATATCCCGGCGAACATCATCTTTATCATAATCGTAATACAAATTTGGAAGTGGTCCGTTAACACCTCCCTGGGCTTGTTTTGTATATTTGTCCACTGTCGTATGGCTGACACCAAACGTGTAAAGGACACGACCCCGTTCTGGGGTATTCGAAAACGGGAGTTCATAAAGTGATTCCTTTCCGGCTGTCACCTGATCGGTGCAAAGATTCAAAAAGTTTTGTTTAAACGTTCCGAGTTGGCAGGTACCGCTGTTTATTACATCCAGGCATTCTTGTTTTACGATTGGGTACAATTTACTAACGGCCAATTCCGGGTCTGTACTTAGGCGAACAGTTCCATCCGGACGTTGGGAATATCCGGCTGCTGCCAGACAAATCCGCGCACGAAGTCCTTTTACAAAGGCTTTGTTTACCCTTTCGGTGCTGCTGGTAACAACACTACCATTAGGCCATGGAACCAAAGTTTCAGCTTCAGCCAGATCGGCAATGATTTGTTTGTAAATTACATCCCGGTCTGTTTTGGGAATATAAATGGTAGCACTGGATATTGGTTCAAAACGTCCCGGAACATCACCCCACGCTTTGACCAGATCATTATAAATAAAAGCCCTCAGGGTAAGCGCTTCTCCCAATAGCTGGGCAAGCTCTGCATTGGTACCTACATTTCCATAAGCACGTAACCCTCGGATACATAAGTTTGCCCGTTCAATACCTTCGTACATTTTTGCCCACGCATTGTCGGGTGTATTCATATTGGTGCTGCTCACACTAGGATTATAACCGGTAACAGTGGCTCTGTCATCCGTTATTTTTTCCGAAGTATTGTACCATTCAATATCCGTATTCAGTCCATAAAACGGAAGAAAACGGCCTCGATACGAATTCGTTTCAAATAACGATTGATGAATACCCATCACCGCTCCCTTTGCCAATACTGTATTGGAGAAAATAAGGGATTCATCCAGCGAGGATTGTGTTGGCGCATTTAAGACATCATTGCAAGAGCTTAAAAAAGCAATCAATGACAATGCTATTAATGATTTATAGATTATTCTTTTCATTTTTCAGATGTTTACAAGATTAAAAACTCAAATTAAGACCTACACTGATTTGACGGCTCTTGGGATAGGCAGAGTAATCAACACCCGGAGTCAGATTGGTTTGACGACGAGTCGATACTTCAGGGTCAAAACCGGTATACTTTGTCAAACAAAATATATTATAACCAGACACATATACACGTAAGTTTTGAATTTTCATGGCGTTCAACATCCTGCGTGGCAAAGTATATCCAAGGGTAAGGGTATTCAAACGCAGGAATGAACCATCTTCCACTGCCCAGTCCGAAAAAACAAATTTTCTTGTATAAGGCGACCACATAGTAGTCGTTGCATTCATGGCTGCTAACTCTGTCGGATCGTTATTTATGGTTCCATCAGCGTTTAAATTGGTCCATCGAGCACCATCTGCCATAGTCGAAATCATATTCCTGTATTGGTATTTACTTGTGGAAGTATATTCAATCTTGTTGGCATTATAAATCTTATTGCCATAGCTCCAATTAAAAATTGCCGATAAATCAAAACCATAAAGCCTTCCGTTGATGGTAAAACCTCCTGTATGAACAGGATTGGCATCTCCGATAATCTTACGATCCAGGTTATCTTCGGTAACAATGTGGTCACCGCTGAGATCCTTTAGTTTCATGGATCCCGGGCGAATGGTACCCACAACCGGTGAACAATCGGTAACTCCGGTTTTTAAAATCCATTGCTTTTTGGTAGCATCATATCCGCTAAAGTCAGAAACCTCATACCTTCCATCGGAAACATATCCGAACATTTGACCTACCGATCCGCCTTTTGCAACCCAATAGTCAACGCCTACTTCTGAAGATGCCCATCCACTGGCCTGTCCAAAGTCGTTCATGACACCTAATGAGTTTATCTTATTTTTATTAAATCCAATATTGGCATTAAAACTAAGCCCTACTTTTTTCTTATCAATGGCTACCCAGTTAATTGTTGCTTCAAGCCCCCGGTTTTCAGTTTCACCCATATTCCGGTACTGGCTATCGTATCCGGAACCCGGGGTTGGAAAATTAATCAACAAATCATTGGTTGTATTGAGATAAGCTTCCAGGGATCCACTCAACTTACTTTTAAACAAGGTGAAATCCAATCCGATATTACGGGTGGTAGTAGTTTCCCACTTCAAATCAGGATTAGCCATAATTTTTGCAGGACGCCATATAGAGCCTACTGTATTAATCCAGGTTGAAGAAACAGATTGATAGGATTGTGCCATTTGCCCGGAAGGAATGCCATTATTTCCGGCAGTACCATAACTGAAACGTAATTTCAAATCATCCATCCAGTTATGGGTCGATTCCATAAACGGTTCGGAAGAAATACGCCAGGCTGCTGCTGCCGAAGGAAAGTATCCCCATTTGTTCCCGGTCGAAAACTTACTCGAACCATCAGCCCTGAAAGTGGCACTTAGCAAATAACGGCTATTAAAATCGTAATTGGCACGTCCAAAAAATGATAACAGCTTATCATCCGGATAAAAAGTATTATCAGTTGAAAGAGCGGTTCCTTGGGTGGTGAGTTTAAAGGCCTGATCCGAATTAAAGAAAGTAGGAAAACCATCCACACTGCTGGTTAATTCCTGGGATTGAATAAGAATGTATTCCTGCCCGGCCATTACATTCAAATGATGCTTCTCACCCAATAACTTTTTAAAGTCAAAATTCACGGTATTGGTAGTCCGGAATGTTGTAGTCTGGTCATTGGTAAGAATTACTGCCGGTTGGTTTTGTATTGGCACGGAATTCTTGGAATAATAGGTTGTGGTCCCATAAAAACGATAGTCACTTCGTTGGTTATTATCATAACCAACTTCCGATCTGATCTTTAAGTTATTGAAAACTTCCCAGGTTATACCTCCGGCTGTATTAAACGCCTTCCGTTTTTGCTGACGATCGTTATCCGAAATCGATAATAATGGATTATACAAGTTACCCACCTCAGTATCGTCAGTAGTTCCACTGGTGGATGTCAGGTTTTTTATCGGAAAAGGAGTATAAATCATAGCATTTTTCAACCGCGAGTCTGCACTGGACTTTTCGTTTTGTTCGTTCGCACCTCCCCCATTTATTTCGGTTCCCGAATAACGGGTCATAAAATCCAGGGTCATACTCTTTGACAACTTATTATTCAGTTTAAAATTGACATTGTCGCGTTTAAAATTCGACATCTGCATAATTGCCTTATCGTTTATATGATTGTAGCTGAGTGCAAAAGTACTCTTTTCTGTACCACCCATAATACTTAAATTGTGGTTGAAGGTAAATCCTGTTCGTCCGAATACCTCGTTTTGCCAATCGTTCGTTGGAACATTATTATATAAGCCAATATCACTGTAACTTCCATAATACTGTTCGTACGAGTCTGATTTTCCATCTTTCAGCATAGCCAATTCATATTGCCATTTTGCATAATCAGGAGCGGTTAGGACGCTCATGGTTTTTTCATTCTTCTTCCAGGTTACAAACGAATTGTAATTTACAGTAATCTTCCCTGATTTTCCCGATTTGGTCGTAATGATAATTACCCCGTTAGCTCCACGAGAACCGTAAATAGCAGTAGAAGATGCATCTTTCAACACCGTCAGGTCCTCAATGTCATTTGAAGGAATATCACTGATTGATGTTACCGGAAATCCATCAACAATATACAAAGGGGAGTTATCGCCCGTAATGGAACCGCCACCACGAACACGTATTTTTATGTCGGCATCGGGAGAACCCTCCGTTGTCGTGACTTGTACACCGGCCAGTTTTCCGGAAATAGCTTCTGCTACTGATGATACAGGAATGGAAGCAAGCACTTCTGATTTTACGGAAGCTACCGAACCGGTTATATCCTTCCGTTTTGCTGTTCCGTATCCAATTACCACAACCTCATCCAATGATCTATCATTGTTTTGAAGCGTAACGTTTATCACACTTCCGGTAATCGGAACTTCTTTCTTTTCCATACCAATATATGATATGACCAGTACTTTTCCATTTTCAGGTACGTTTAACTTATACGAACCATTTAAGTCGGTAATAGATGCCGAAGTGGTCCCTTTTACAACTACCGAGGCGCCAATAATGGTTTCGCCTGTTGGGTCCTTTACCACGCCCGAAACGGTTTTAACCTGAGCACTTAACGTACTGAAGCTAAAAACAGCTATCAGAAAGGAGACCATTAAACGGTTGAAAAATAGCTTTTTTTGCTGCTTTGCTTCTTTCATTGTTTTTTCATGTATTAGATTATTTATTGAATGTGTTGTTATACGCAACAAAAGTATAATTTTATAGAAATATTTAGGTGTAAAAAATGACGTTTATAAGTGGAATTTTTGACTTTATAGCAGGTTTATGTTAATATAATGTTGGATATTGAATATATCTTAAATCCAAAAGAGCTTCCTAAGTGTAGAGAAGCCACTTTAGGCTCAGATCGACAGTATCGGAGATGTGCAGTGAACATTCCTGGTTTGTATTCAAAATCTAGAATTCAGGAAGGCATGTATCGGGGTAAACCGGGTGTTATTTCAGGTGTCCGCCGGTACCTGGTGTGTTGGTATTACTTCCCGGATCTGGGCATTCAACTTCCGGATTAGTCTTTTAGGCTTCATTATATCACGGCGAACCCGCTTAACTTTCATTTTTATGCTATTCTGTCATTTCTATGAAATAATTCTTATCTTTGCTGCCCGGATGCTTTGAATTTGTTACAAAGTGTCCTGTCCCTACTGTCTGCATGCTTAGTAACCGAAGCACGCATTTTTTTCGAATACGGAATCATCTAATCATCTATAAATTCACAAAACTCTTTCCCTGAACATGCAAGAAATCAAATTCTACAGCGGTGAAAACATCCCGCTTGAACTTCACAAAGTACGTATCGTACAAAAACTAAACCTGGTACCCATTGAACGCCGTCTGGAAGCCCTGAACGAAGGAGGGTACAATACTTTCCGCCTGAGCACCATGGACGTGTTCCTGGACATGCTTACCGATAGTGGTACCAATGCCATGAGCGACAACCAGCTGGCTGCCATGATGCAGGCTGATGATGCCTATGCAGGCTCACAGAGTTTTGTTCGCCTGCAAAAAGCAGTGGAAGATGTATTGGGTAAAAAGCTCTTGTTGCCTGTACACCAGGGACGTGCTGCCGAGAATATAATAGCAACGGCTTACGTGAAAAAAGGCAGCCTGGTACCCATGAACTACCACTTCACCACCGCTATGGCGCATATCACCCAGAACGGAGGCAAGATAGCCGAACTGTTGTACGACGAAGCCTATAAAATCAATTCCGACCATCCTTTCAAAGGCAACATGAATATTGAGAAGCTGGAAGAAGTGATCAAACATCAGGGTGCCAACAACATTCCGTTTATCCGCATGGAAGCCTCCACCAACCTCATTGGAGGACAGCCTTTCTCGGTGCAGAACCTGCGTGACGTACGTGCCATGGCCGATAAATATGGTATCCGCCTGGTACTCGATGCCAGTTTGTTGGGTGAAAACGCGTATATGGTATTGAAACGTGAGGAAGAATTCAAGAATTCAAACATGGGCGAGATACTTAAAATCATGACCGGCATGGCCGACCTGGTATATTTCTCGGCCCGCAAGCTCAGCTCCTCGCGTGGTGGCGGCATGTGTACCGACAACATGACCATCTACAAGGAACTGGAAGCATTGGTGCCACTCTATGAAGGATTCCTGACCTACGGGGGGATCTCCATTCGTGAGATTGAAGCCATGGCAGTAGGATTGTATGAAACACTGGACGAATCGATGATCTGCCAGAGCCCTTCGTTTATCAAATACCTCGTGGAAGCCTTGGATGCCAAAGGTATTCCGGTCATTAAACCTGCCGGAGTGTTGGGTGCACACGTGGACGCCATGCAGTTTTGCGCTCACATTCCCCAGACCGAATATCCTGCAGGAGCCCTTGCCTCTGCCCTCTTCCTGATATCAGGGGTACGGGGCATGGAACGTGGCTCTATCTCCAACCAACGCGATGAATACGGCAATGAAACGTATGCTGATATGGAATTACTCCGCCTGGCTGTTCCCCGCCGTGTGTTTACCCTGTCACAAATCAAATACGTGGAAGACCGTCTGAACTGGCTATACGACAACCGCCTGTTGATAGGAGGCTTGCGCTTCGTGTACGAACCACCGGTACTGCGTTTCTTTATGGGCGGACTCGAACCTACCAGCGACTGGCCTCAGAAACTGATGGCTAAGTTCAAGGAAGACTTCGGAGAAAGCTTGTAAAGTTAATTCACAATTCAGAATTCACAATCCATAATGAAAGACACCGGATGATTCAGTTCATACGGTGTCTTTTTTTATCGGGATCCACAATTTCCAAATTTCAGTATAGAAAATCAGGTTTTTAATCAGTAACACAAAAATGAATAGAATCCACGTTAGTGAAGATTTTAATCAAAATAGTTATCATTTTATTTTTAGTTGGTTATTTGCACATTGTTATTTCCATCAACTCCAATTTTCCATAAAAAATACGAATAGTCTTTTTTATTATCTGATTTGCTATAAACAATAAACTTCGAATCAGGTGTCCATGCCGGATGTATACCTTCAGTTAAATAACGTTGATTGGTTCCATCCGAATTCATAAGATAAATAGCATCATTATCAGTACACCAGGCAATAAGACTTCCATCGGGCGAACAGACAGGATAATAACTCATTTTGCCTGTACTATTTTGTAGTTTGGTTACTTTTAGCCCTGCTGTATCTGTAACATATACTGCCGATTGTGCTCCAGACAGTATATGTTCTCCATCGGGCATCCATTTGGGCATATCGCCTTTAATAGACAATTCTCTTATTTGTTTAAAAAGTGTGTCAGAAACAAACAAATGTGCATTCCCATAATTTGTAAAGAGAATACTTTTTCCATCCGGAGCCCAGCATGGATCAACCATCCCCTTATTATCAACTTTCTCACGAAAATCAATTATTTCATTCCCGCTTATGGTGGCGATTCCATTGTATAACACAATTTGCTTTCCATTAGGTGACCAAATGGGGAAACCGGGAAATGCATCGCCCCGTAAGTATTTTTTTCCTTTACCATCAATGCTAACCAGATAAATACCGGAAGGTGAATTACCTCCTCCGTTTTGCCTATCAAAAACATATGAAATCCATTTACCATCCGGTGATACACTGGGATAATCATCGGCTTTTACCAGCTTTTCAGGAACACAACCTGACAAGAACAGGATTGTTGTCAGTATCAAAGTAGCTTTAATATAAATTGAAATTTTTCTATTCAACATGGTCACTCTATTTAAATATGTTTTATTTTCGTTGCCATCAAATGATTATCCATTGAATAGTGCTAGTTTCAGCGAAGCGTAACTTGTACCGTAAATCTTTTTGGATTGTAACTAATAAATATTAATAATGATCCATTGTTTCATTCAGAAAATCAACTGATCTGCTTTACCTATCATGCTTAATTGCAAATAGCATGATTGATTGCAAGTCTTTTTATGTCAATTAAACAGATTAATTAATAGTTTTGTAATTTCGATATATTAATTTTTGCTGTGTAATTTTTGAAATTAATTGGCGTATCGGTTGGATATGGATCAAGCCTCAGTAGGCAAATTCTGTATCCTAATGTATCCTTTCTATAGTATAAATGATCATCACATTCATATTCGTCATGACATCCTAAAATAGTTAAACTTATACTAGATTGTTTATTTTGCTGGGTCAACGATATTTGAATTGTTGCAGTGCTACCGTAACAAAGGTAACATAACGATTTGGGACACCTCGAATCATAAATAACTTTTTCAAAAGTTACCGAGATGCTACTATCGGAAGAGCTATTACTCAGATTTAAAGGTATAACTGACTTAACTTCCTGTACTTTTATAAAAAAAGGCACACCAAGATGGTTTGTATTAGTCAACCCAGATTCTTCTTTTGTACATCCCATAAAAGCTATCATCAGGAATAAGAGAATCACTGATAATAATTCTATTTTTATTTTCATAAACATAATGTTTTTAATTGTTTGTTATTTATGCACATCGAACTTTGTTTTCCATATCACATTGTTTTTTTTGCTTTTTTTCATAATCCATTTTTTAGAATTGGATGCTGATAAATATCCCTGGACCTATTGCCAATTAAAATCTAAAGCACATTAGTAAGATGCATAAGTAATTAAAAACGTTGCATCACTCCTGTAATTAATGCTGTCTAAAACGCCCTCACCTTAGTAGTGAGAACTCTAAATATAAGCTATTTGACTTACTAATAACCGTATTGCTCACTTATTTTTAAAATTGGGGGTATTGATCACTATTTTTGTAACTTTTCATTAAATACTGTTCAAATATAGCTGTATTTTTTAATTTTCAATCAATTTATTTTACTTAATTTTCAAGTGATTCCACTTTCCTTTTATCCAGTCAGAACCTTGGGTTTGCGCCTACCTGTATCCACACAGTTATCCGGATAGTAATTGGGAGAATAATTGTTTGGTAATAGATTATGGGGGATTGTCCGGGCACGTCAATCCAATGGAATCAACTCACGAATCGAAGTCTCGCTCCGATAATGAATTCCAGGATAAAATATTATCCTTGTTTTATCAACAATAAGATTTGAGGGGATGTTTAAAAGGTAAGGTCTTCTTAAAAAAAGGTATGTACCGGTAATTAAAAAAAACTCTAATTCAACTTTCCCAACATAAAAAACGAACCACAATAGTCACAATAGTTCACAATAGGTATAATACTTGTGTTCATTTAGTTGAGTTGTAATTATAAAACACAATTATGTAGTAAACTATTCTGCTCTTTGCGTTTTATTTTTGTGTCCTATTGTGTCTATTGTGGTTAGAAGTATTTATCTTGTTTTAATGTAGTGAAGTAGAACTAATAACTGAGTCCCCACAATCAAGAATCGAATAACAATAAAGAGATCTATGAAGGTTTGAAAATAGATTTTTTGATCTTATATTTTTGTTGTTTTTCATTTCTTACATTTAAAACCTTATTTTTTTGTTCAACCTTAGTAGCCAGATTACCTCCACTAAACCCAACCTTATTCTTTGATTGATTGTCTACAAATAAAAGTCCTTTCAAAGAATAAGGTTTAATACTAGGGGTCAACTTTGCTACTAAGGTTACAATAAAAAAATAATAAGGTTTTTTATTGTAACTTTATTTCAATCAACATGTTGAATTATGCAATTGTAAAACACGTCAATTATTACTTTATAAAAGGATCTGGTTTTCTTACAGGTTTATCAATTATATTTTATAGTATAGTAGGGTTGAAAAATGATATTTATTATCCTCCTATTAATAGCATATTGAAATAAGTTATATACATTGGGTGCATTAAAAAAGCGTATACAGGCAGCTCCTGTTTTACTTCTATGTAAATTCAACCAACTCCCAATAAAGACAGGTTATCTATGGTCTACTCATTCACAACGAAGAGATTATTTACTTTTCAGCAATAACCTCTTCCTGGTTTCTCTTTGATTCTTTGTTACTTTATATCAACAATAAATTCAATTGTGTCCTCTTGTGTCTACTGTATTTATCATTAATAGATATTAGAGATTATTTAGATTTAGATGTTATAGTGCTATTTTTCAGATCTCTCCCTAAGTCCCTCTCCAAAGGAGAGGGACTTTGCTGAGTACGATTGATGAGATGCATCTCTTAATTTTGCTGTCGTGTCCCCTTTCTCCTTTGGAGAAAGGGTTAGGGATAAAGGTCTTAAACTGAACAATCCTAATATCCTAATTTAAAATCAAATAACAGATTAATCAGTATAAACACTCTTCTCTCACCGTATATTCCCCACCGAGTTCTTAGCGGTATCGTGTTTTGTCTTCAGCACATTGCTGATTTTCGAAAAAGAAATAAACACCTGCGTTTTCAGGGTGTCTTTCTGTCCGGATGTCGCTTTTTCAGCAATCACAAATTCCAGCACGTAGTCGCCATCCGGCAAATCCAGGACCGTATCAACATCAGCATCATTAATTTTCCAGGTGGTCTTCCCGGTATCCGGGTTTACCATCCTTCCGGTGGCAGCATACGATGCAGCTGCTGCTCCTCCCCCGCTGCCACCGGCCATGGTTGATACGCTCGACACGGCAGCTGAAATAACAGCTCCTCCGGGCAATGCACCTCCTAAGAGTGAAGCGCCTGATGCCAATGCACCTCCGGCAGCATGCAATCCCTGATTCACCTTTTCGCCGAATTCTTTACTCTGGCTTTTCGACAACGGCTTAATCGTTTTCCTGGAGGTATTCACCCGGTACCCCATATTGTCGGGGAATAACACGATGCAACCGCCTTCAATCAGCGTGACATTAATTTTGCCTGCATTCACTTTCTCCCCAAAAGTAGCCCCCTGAGTTTGTTTGGGTACGGTAACATTCATCGAGATCCGGTTGGGCATGCTGTTATTTACCTGGTTGATCTTGTCACTTCCAGGATCCACGTTTCCACCCATTCCCCATACTTTCCGTTTATTCCCGGCGTCGCCATTTTCAGTTTTCGCAAGTCCGTTCTCCTGAATTCCTTTTTCTTCGTTCAGGTTCGTGGAACTTTCATTTCGTCTTCCCCCGGTGTACGTTCTCGCTTTGCTGCCGCCTTTCACAGTGCCATCCCAACCTTTGCGGAAATAATACGACAGCCCGATCCCGAAACTCAGGTAGGCATCGGGTCCTTTGGTGTTGGTGATAACCTTGGGCGATTGCGACAACTGCGCCTCCACTTCCTTGCCTGCCAGCCCGAAATTCACCCGGCTGTAATCCCGGTATCCGGTGGCAAATTCAGTCATATTGCTTTGGATCAGGTATTGGGCATGGGCGTTCAATGCAAGATTTGAAGTCATAAAATAAGAGAAAGTCACATTCGGCTTTACCGAAAGGACAGTACTTTTTGTATCCGCCGGTGCTGCATAACTGGCTATACTTTTTGGGGTACTGCTCAGGTTATCGGTAATCAGGAAGTCAGGAGCTGCATTAAAAGATACCCCGCCTTTCACCGACAGGGTTAATTCCAGCTTGTTGTGAAATGGGGTGTGTCTGCCATTGTTATTGTACTTTATGTTTGCAATATGTTTACGTCCAAACGTGAAGCTGGGTCCCACTAAGATATAGCTGGTGGTCCAGTGATTACGGCCATTGGCAACGGTTATGTAATCCAGGCTTTTCAACGGGGCGGCATAGCTGTTAAAATCAAAATTCGGAAGGGTGTTGAATGTCCCGGCATCCAACCCGAGTCCAAAGCCACCCCAGAAGAGTTCCAATCCCAGGTTCGGGTTAAAGCTGTATGCGTTGGATACTCCGCCCGAGGACGAGGTGCCGCCATTGGCATTCAACGAGATAATCATCCCGGTATCGCCGTGAGTAATTACTTTACCCTTTAATTTGCCGGGCATAGTCGCATGGGTAGGCGTGAAATTCAAAATACAACAAAGTATGAGTGTGGAGGTAATGTAGATTTTTTTCATGTGATTTTTTTTAGGGTGAAAATAGGGAGTAGATCGAAACTGAAGTAAGGGGATAAGGTTATGAGCCATTGGCACCGGAATGTTACAGGGGAAACCACTAAAGT
>Ga0302286_10001669_pt1 | contig 16172 bp, 12 predicted proteins | sample III_Fen_E2_3_FD_198765 | JGI IMG/M metagenome (GOLD analysis project Ga0302286, IMG submission 198765) | Peat permafrost microbial communities from Stordalen Mire near Abisko, Sweden - III_Fen_E2_3 | ecosystem: Environmental > Terrestrial > Soil > Wetlands > Permafrost | place: Sweden: Abisko...
TATTCACGGTAAATAAACAACCGGAAGCTATTTTGGAGATTGACGATATTGCTGCTTACAGTGCTCAGGAAGGTTTGGCGTTAAGTCCGGACGAAATTGATTACCTGAACGGTATCAGAGAAAAAGTAGGTCGTAAACTTACCGATAGTGAGGTTTTCGGATTCTCGCAAGTAAACTCGGAACACTGCCGTCACAAAATTTTCAACGGTCAATTTGTTATCGATGGTGAAGAAAAAGAACTGACTTTGTTCAAAATGATTCGCAAAACGTCTGAAGAAAATCCAAACAAACTGGTTTCGGCTTACAAAGACAACGTGGCTTTCAACGCCGGTCCGAAAATCGAACAGTTTGCTCCTGCCAGTGGTGACAAACCGGATTATTTCCAAACAAAAGAAATTGAATCGGTTATTTCATTAAAAGCCGAAACCCATAACTTCCCAACTACTGTTGAGCCATTCAACGGTGCAGCTACCGGAGCAGGAGGTGAAATTCGCGACCGCCTCGGTGGTGGAAAAGCCAGTTTGCCAATTGCCGGAACAGCGGTTTATATGACTTCATATGCTCGTAATGACAATTCACGCAGTTGGGAAAATGCAATTAACCCACGTAAATGGTTGTACCAAACACCGGAACAAATCCTTATCAAAGCTTCGAACGGAGCTTCGGACTTCGGAAATAAATTCGGTCAACCACTTATTTGTGGTTCATTGCTAACTTTTGAGCACGAAGAGAACGACAAAAAATTCGGTTACGACAAGGTAATTATGTTGGCCGGTGGTGTTGGTTTCGGAACCATGCGCGACGCGCTGAAAGGTGATGTTGGCGTTGGCGAAAAAGTAGTGGTAATGGGTGGTGACAACTACCGCATTGGTATGGGTGGTGCAGCTGTATCGTCTGTTCAAACAGGTGAATACGACAACGCCATTGAGTTAAATGCTGTACAACGTGCCAATCCTGAAATGCAAAAACGTGTTTCGAACGTGATTCGTACGCTGGCTGAAGCCGATAAAAATCCTATCGTTTCTATCCACGATCACGGTGCAGGTGGACACCTGAACTGTTTATCGGAATTAGTAGAAACTACCGGTGGTAAAATCGATTTATCAGCGCTTCCTGTAGGCGACCCAACGCTAAGTGCCAAGGAAATTGTGGGCAACGAGAGCCAGGAGCGTATGGGATTTGTTCTTCCTGAAGACGCTATCGATGGCGTACGCCGCATTGCCGAACGCGAACGTGCTCCAATGTACGTCGTGGGTGAAACTACCGGCGATATGAAATTTGTATTCGAACAAGCCGATGGCAAAATGCCAATCGACTTGCGCCTGGATTACATGATTGGCAAACCGCCACGCACGATCATGACCGATAGCACTATTGAAGAAAAATATGCTCCGATTAAAATCAGTGAAGATAAATTACAAGAATATATTCAAAACGTATTGCAGGTAGAATCGGTAGCATGTAAAGACTGGTTGACGAACAAAGTAGACCGCTCTATTACCGGTAAAATTGCCCGCCAACAATGTGCGGGTGAGATTCAATTGCCATTGAATGACCTTGGCGTGGTGGCTCTGGATTATAGGGGAAACGTGGGTATCGCTACTTCTATCGGTCATGCACCGTTGGCAGCTATGGTAAACCCTGAAGCAGGATCTGTATTGGCTGTTGCTGAAGCATTGACCAATATCATTTGGGCTCCGTTAACTGATGGATTGGACAGCGTATCACTCAGCGCCAACTGGATGTGGCCTTGTAACAATCCGGGTGAAGACGCCCGACTGTACAAAGCTGTGGAAGCTTGTAGTGATTTCTGTTGCTCATTGGGCATCAACATTCCTACTGGAAAAGATTCACTTTCGATGACTCAAAAATATGGCAAGGACAAGGTATTCTCTCCGGGAACGGTGATTATTTCGGCCGGCGCTGAAGTATCGGACGTAAAGAAAACCGTTGGTCAGGTAGTAGTAAATGATCCTAAATCGGCTGTTTATTATGTTGATTTCTCTTTCGACACTCATAAATTAGGTGGTTCGGTATTGGGACAAACACTCAACAAACTGGGCGAAGAAGTTCCAACCGTACAAGATGCAGAATACTTCAAAGCTGCTTTCGATAGCATTCAGGAATTAATCAACAAAGATTTGATTCTTGCCGGTCACGATATTTCGGAAGGTGGTATGATTACTACACTACTCGAAATGTGTTTTGCCAATGCTAACGGTGGTTTAAGTGTAAACCTCGAAGGAATTGCCGAAACATCATTGGTAAACATTTTGTTTGCTGAAAATCCAGGTGTATTGATTCAGGTAAAAGATCGCAAAGCGGTTGAGAAAATCCTTGAAGGTAACGGTGTAGGTTTTGCCCGCATTGCTACTCCTATCGCTGAACGTCGTATGGAAATCAAAAAGAAATCGGCTTCTTATTCGTTCTCAATTAATGAATTGCGCGATATATGGTTCCGCTCGTCTTACTTGTTGGATCGCAAACAAAGTGGTGAAATCTGCGCTTCGGCTCGTTTCAATAACTATAAAAATCAACCGCTGGAATTTGCATTCACAGATAGTTTTAACGGTAAATTCTCACAATTCAATTTGTCGCAAGACCGCAAACCAAGTGGTGTTCGCGCAGCCATTATCCGTGAAAAAGGAACCAATGGCGACCGCGAAATGGCTTATGCCTTGTACCTCGCCGGTTTTGATGTAAAAGACGTTCACATGACAGACCTTGCAACAGGTCGTGAAACGCTGGAAGACGTGAATATGATTGTATTCTGCGGTGGATTCTCTAACTCCGACGTATTGGGTTCAGCCAAAGGTTGGGCAGGCGGTTTCCTTTTCAACGAAAAAGCAAAATCAGCATTGGATAAATTCTACAGCCGACAAGACACCCTGAGCTTAGGTATTTGTAACGGTTGTCAGTTGATGATAGAACTTGGATTGGTAAATCAGGAACACGATGTGAAACCACGCATGTTGCACAACGATTCTCATAAATTTGAATCTGCATTTGTTGGCTTAACTATTCCTGAAAACAATTCGGTGATGTTGGGTTCATTATCCAACAGTAAACTCGGTGTTTGGGTGGCTCACGGTGAAGGAAAATTCTATCTTCCAAAACCGGAAAGCGAATACAACATCATTGCTAAATACTCGTATGCAAGCTATCCAGCTAACCCGAATGGTTCTGACTACGGTGTAGCCGGTATTTGTTCAGCTGATGGTCGTCACCTGGCTATGATGCCACACCCTGAACGTGCCGTGTTCCCTTGGCAATGGGCTCATTACCCAGCCGACCGCAAAAACAACGACCAGATCACTCCGTGGGTGGAAGCGTTTGTAAATGCCCGGAAATGGGTAGAAAAGACGGTTGCTAGTAAGTAGTAGGTAGTTTTTAATTCTTCATTATAGAGTCGCGGCTTCACATAAGTGAGGCCGTGACTTTTTTTTCAGACAAACTCAAATCAGTTTGCCAATACATTTTCCAATCCCCATTTTTCCAATTCATTAATTACTGGCGAAAGGCTTCTACCCAGATCGGTAAGTGAGTATTCTACACGTGGAGGTATTTCCTTGAATTGTTCCCGTAGAATAAGTCCATCTTCTTCCAATTCTTTAAGCTGTTCAGTAAGAACCTTGCGGGATATATTGGGAATACGAACGGCTATTTCACCAAACCGTTTTGTGCCGTTGGAAAGTGAATACAATATAATGGTTTTCCACCTTCCACCTATCAGTTGAAGTGTTGCTGTTACCGGACATAGAGTCTTTTCTTTTAATCTTGCCATATTAGTTACTTGTAGGTTACTACTATTTTATTGGTTACAAGAAAGTAACCAGTTTCTTATATAAACTATTATTAGTTACTTTGCGTAACAAAAGTAAGAATAATATCAATAGCGTGTTTCGATGAATTAAATATCATTCAATATTTAATCATTTCAAATCAATCAAAATACGCTATATTTTGTTTTATACTTTGAGTTTGGAAATTAATATACAAATCGGTTATAATAGAAAGGAAACAAGAAAATGAAAATTGGAGTAACAGGTGCGACAGGTCAATTAGGTCGCTTAGTGATTGAAGGTTTGAAACAAAAAGTAGCTGCCGAAACAATAGTAGCCTTAGTTCGGAACCCGGCAAAAGCCGCTGATTTAGGAGTGGAAACACGTGCATTTGACTATACACAAGCAGAAACGTTGGTAGCTTCGTTGCAAGGAGTTGATAAATTGTTGCTGATTTCGGGTAACGAAATTGGGCAACGTCTACCGCAACACAAAGCTGTGATTGATGCAGCCAAACAAGCGCACGTAAAACAAATTGTGTATACAAGCCTTTTACACGCCGACAGTTCACCACTTGGATTAGCCGGAGAGCATTTAGCTACAGAAGCGGTCATCAAAGAATCTGGACTAACTTACACCATTCTTCGTAATGGTTGGTACACCGAGAACTATACCGGCTCAGCCAAAGGTGCCATTAATGCCGGAGCATTCATTGGAAATGCCGGTGATGGTAAAATTGCTTCTGCACCACGTGCTGACTATGCTGAAGCAGCAGTTGCAGTATTGCTCGGAGAAGGTCACGAAAACAAAATCTACGAACTGGCGGGTGACGAAGCATATACGCTGACAGAACTGGCGGCAGAAATATCGAAACAAACCGGAAAAAACATTCCTTACAACAACCTGACAGAAGCGCAATATGCAGAAATTCTGAAAAGCTTTGGTTTACCCGATGGCTTAGTTGAAATGTTGGCCGATTCGGACACAGGCGCATCGAAAGGTGGATTGTTTGACGATTCGCATGCACTTTCTGCATTGATTGGTCGCCCAACAACGCCATTAGCCGAAGTTGTTGCTAAAGCAATAGCCTAATAAAATAGCAATTTATTATTAAAATTCTGCCACTCAACATGCAATCACGACTCAGCTTATACTGGGTCGTGATTATTTTATCCTTTCAGATTCTTCAATAACATTTGTGAGAACTCGGTAACTGCTTTTTTCTGATAATTATCCTTCAGCCACATAAGAGCAGCCCGCATATTCAAACCCCTTTCGGCCATAGGCACTGCTTTCAATTCTTTCTCATTGATAATCGTCGACTTTGGTAAAATAGTAACCCAATGCTTGGTTTTGACGAGTTGAAACATAATATTGATATCGTTCAGTTCCAGTTGAGGTTCTACTTTTTGTTTATTCGTTAGTAAGAAATTATCGAAAATAGCTCGGGCATGCATCTCTTTGATGGTAAGTGCCAATGGATAGTCATTCAATTTCTCCAATGGTATTTCTTTCAAAGCAGCCAGTGGATGATAACGGTGCATAATTACACACATGGGTGAATCAAACAAATACTCGCTTTCTACAGATTCAAACGGCAGTGGCGACTCAAAACAAAGTGCCAGATCCAGTTTATGATCTTTCAGATGCTCCAACAGTTTGTTGGCCGTCTGACATTCAACCGAAACTTTTATGTTGGGATATTTCTGTGAGAATTTCAACAATGTATCCGTCAGTAACGAGCAGAGACTGAACGTACCACCAATGCGCAACGTTCCGGTATGCAGGTTCTGCAAATCTTTCATCCGTTGTATCGCATCCTCCGACCCCGCCACTGTTCTTCGGGCATAGGGCAGCAACATTTCACCGGCCTCGGTCAGTTCAATGCGCTTTTTTATCCGCTTAAACAACAATATATCCAGTTCTATCTCCAACTGTTTAATTTGCTGTGAAAGTGTGCTTTCTGCAATATTTGAAGCCTTTGCTGCTTCCGTAAAATTCAACAATTCTGCCGATTTTATAAAATATTTCAATTGTCTTATTTCCATATACAGGGATTTATTTCACAAAGATACGGCATTCATCTTGAGGCTGAAAACACAATCGAAACTTTTTAGTTAGCACACATTACAATCGATAGGTAATACCGATTAATTCATAGATTTTATCCCTAATAAAAATAAGAATCGGTTGAAATGAACACACTAACTTTGCACCCGAAACAAGAAACAATAGGAAACCATCATGAGTCAAAGTACAACAACGATACTAAAACTATGAGAAGTTTGCCTGCAACTAAAAAACATTTATTTACACATGCAACTGATAAGATTTATCAAAAACTGGACGCTTCCGCTATCCATGATCACCGGTGCGCTTGCCTACTTCATTTTTGTGAACATTCCGATGTTGGCACCCGTTAAACCATTTGCCAACGAATTTATCAACCTCGCACAACCTACGCTGATTTTCCTAATGCTTTTCGTCACCTTTTGTAAGGTCAATCCGCGTGATTTGCATCCCACCCGCATGCATTTGTGGATGTTACTTATTCAGGTAGGTTCGTTTTGTCTATTGGGCTTACCGCTCGTTTTCTTTCCCGACACCCAATATCGCGTTGTACTCGAAGGAGCTATGATTTGTATGATTACACCTACCGCCACTGCCGCAGCCGTCATTACAGGCAAACTGGGAGGGAATACGCAATCGCTGGTAAGTTACACCATCATTATCAACATGTTTTCTGCCATTGTCATACCGTTGGCATTACCCATGGTGCATCCCAATCCATCATTGAGCTTTTTTCCATCGTTCCTGCTTATCCTGCGCAGAGTGTTTCCATTGCTTATGCTTCCTTTCGTAGCTGCTTGGGCAGTTCGTGTATATTTACCTAAATTACACGCAAAACTGCTTACTTTCAAAGATCTGGCATTCTACTTATGGGCTGTAGCTTTGGCCATAGCTGTAGGAGTTACTGTACGAAGCATTGTACACACTGATGTAGCTATTACTTTACTCGTAGGTATTGCCGTGGCTTCACTTATCACTTGTATAGTTCAATTTGCCCTTGGACAAAAAATCGGATTACAATACGATGACCGCATTGGAGGTGGACAAAGCCTTGGACAGAAAAGCACCGTTTTCTCCATTTGGTTAGGTGCCACTTTTATGAGTCCGGTGACTTCCATGGCCGGTGGCTTTTATAGTATCTGGCACAATGTGTACAACTCGTATCAGCTCTACCAAAACCGTAAAGAGACTGAAACTGATTGTGAACAAATCAAAAAAGACACATCCCCTGCTTGTGCAGCTCTGTAGCCTGCTCTTATAAGATGAATTCGAAATAAGCAATCAATAAATTAAACTTCCGGCACAAAACATGCAATCACGACTCTGCTTATGCAGGGTCGTGATTTTTTATTATTCAGCGATTGAATTAAAATGTCCTTTTTTTACACGCTTCAAACGAAACAATATCTTTATTTTTGCATAATTAAAGATGGATAAGTTTCAAATCATACAACCTTCCGCATTGCTTGCACCTTATGTTAAGCAATATTGGTTTTTACGGGTGGATAGCGTTGCGAACGGATCGCAACGTGCTATTCCCTGCGGAAGCATGGGACTTGTTTTTAATCGTGGAGACAAAATATACTCATTAGTCGAAAAAGGTTTTCAACCCAGATCGCATCTTTTTGGTCAATCAACAACTTATGCTGATATGTATTTTGAAAAGCTGGATCTGATTATAGTTGTATTTCAGCCTATTGGGGCTAAAGCATTTTTTAGCATGTCAATGGACGAACTGAACGGACAGAGTATCACTATTGATGCTTTGAGCGATCCTCATATTATGGAATTGGAAGATCGCTTGATGGATACTGCTGATAATAAAACTTGCGTTCATTGGATTGAACAGTTCTTGTTGAAACGTCTTTATCAATTTGAAGAATACAATTATAAGCGACTGATATCTGCCATCGGAACCATCAATTATAGAGAAAATAATGTTTCCACACTGGCACAAGAGGCTTGCTTGAGCCAAAAACAATTCAAACGCATTTTTACAGACTATGTCGGCTTAAACCCAAAGGAATTCTTACAAATCGCCCGTTTCTCAAAAACTACTCACACACTTCAAACCCAACCGCTAATTAGTTTAGATGAATTGGCTTACAAACAGGGCTATTATGATCGGTCTCATTTAATCAAAGATTTCAAAACATTCTCAGGATATACACCAACAGAGTTTATCGCCAGTTGCGATCCTTACTCCGATTACATGTCGTTATTTCAAACTTTTTTCATCGATACAAAATATCAATTAAAGTAGATAAATAGTTTTTAGCACAATAGCACACATAGAAATGATGGAAGAAAAAGACTTAGGTCACATAGTAAAAGTATCTGACGATACTTTCGCGCAGTTTGAAATTATCCCGATTGTCGGGATAATGCTATGTGTTTCAAAACTAGTGTGAACTATTGTGTCAAAGATATATCAATAATAATTATCTCTTACTTATTATGAAGATTTTAATTTATGGTGCAGGAATAGTTGGTTGTACCTACGGTTGGCAACTATCCGAAGCCGGTCATGATGTAAGCGTTTTAGTACGGAAAGGAAAGAAACAGCAAGCAGATAAAAATGGGATTGCTATACATTGTGCCGATTTCAGAGGGGGTCAGAAGCAGATAAAACAAATCGTTTTCCGCCCCAATGTGATTGAAGAACTATCGTTGCAAAATGATTTTGAATACATTATCGTATCGACCAGTAACATTTGTTTAAAGGAAATATTGCCAGTATTAAGTCAATCGGCAGGGAAAGCACATATTCTTTTCTTCCAAAATATGTGGAATGATTTTGACGAAATAGCCAACCATCTTTCTCCCGAACAATACTTCTTTGGTTTTCCTTTTATGGTCGGAGGAGGTCGGGATAGCAAATGTATTTACAGCGCAATTTCCGGTTTAAAATACTCCTACACTCCGCTAGGAGAATTGAACGGGGAAACTACAGCCCGTGTACAAAAAATGGCGAAAGCATTGGAAGAAGCGGATCTTAAGCCTGTGATTTCAACTCAAATCAGGGTGTGGCTTATTACGCATTATGCCATTGCAGCAGGTCTGTCTGCCGGAATAATAAAAGCAGGAGGTGGTAAGGCTTTTGCCGGTAATTCAAAAATTATCAGAGAAGCAATAAAATCTATCCGCGAAGGACTTGAGGTTTGTTTAAAAAGAGGAATTGATCCTAAAACAGAAAAGGCGAACAAACTATATTATTTACCTCTGTTTATTAGTGTGTCTATTGCTAAAAAGATTTACGCTAGTGAAGCATTGTCCATTATGTTTGATGGACATACCAAGCATTCTCCCGACGAAATGAAAAAAATGCTTGAAGACATAATTGAGTGTGGAGAAAAACTGAATGTTGATATGCCTTTTTTGAAGGAGTTTAATGAAATTACAATTGAATAGCACAGCATACTCACATCATTCGATGTGATAGCCTCATTTCAGACACTCTGAAAACCCCGTTTCAGTCACACCGAAAGCCTCGTTTCAGACACACCGAAAGCCTCGGTACTGACAGGCTGAAAACCTAAGCCCCGATACACAGTGCACAAAACAACCACAAACATCACCAAATCAGAGTCATAAGTCTATTTCATAAAAGAAACACCTCTGCCGGTTTAGGGCAAAGGTGTTTTCGTTTAATTAAGGTTTGGTAAAAACTAAATACTACTAAGTACAAACATAAACAAAAGAGGAAATAACAATCCGGAAATGGCTAATAACCAGATTTTCTTTTTCACGGCAGGCGACGGCGATTTCATCAACAACCCCGTGACTGCTATAATTATAAGCGACAGACCAAAAATATCAGAATAATAAATCCACCATTGGGAGATATTTTTGTGCAAATCCATGATGTGCCCAATAACGGGCGTTTTTATGAATTCGGTAATCTCACCTTTGCCTGTTTTAAGGTCTATATCAATATCGCAGTTTATGCAGGATATTCTTAACTCGCCTTTGCGAACATTGTGTCTTTTTACCTTGTCGTCTATGCCTTGCTTCTTGACCAATTCTGCCACAAAGTCTTCATTAATGGCCGACTCCTCGATAGGCTGAGCAAGCATAATTTCTTTTTTAGCAGTGGTGTATTTGTCGGGATGCCACGACTGCCGATGGTTCATAAATATACCCGACAGGGCAAAAGAAATGATTAGTCCGACATAAAAGTAGCCCAGATTGGCATGGAGATTTCTGATTTTCTTTCTGTTGATCATTAGTTGAAATTGTATTGAGCATTAATACTAAAGTTGAACGGAGCAATCGGGTTCAGACTATTGTCATCGTGCACGTTGTAACTGAGCTTGTTGGTAATATTGCTGAACTTGGCTTTGAAGTTCCATCTATTTACATCGTAGCCCACGGTAATATCGTGTGTGAAATAAGCCGAAAGCGGAATAAGCTTATAAGCATCGTTCTGAACGGTTACCCTGGTAGATCGTCCGGCAAAGCGCTCGCCTACATAAGAAGAAATAAACCCTAATTGCAGATTTTTTAATGCGCCTTTATCGAACGTGTAAGTCGCACTCAGGTTGGCTGTGTTTTTTGGGTTGTATTTCAGTTCGCTACCCACCACGTAGGTGTTACTTTTTGTGTAAGTAGTCTTAGTGTAGCTGTATCCTCCCATTATTCTCAGATTCTTAAACGGCAAATATTCCATGTCCAGTTCCGCGCCCTGTGTTTTGGTAGCTCCGGCCAGTTCCTTTACGTTGCTGTTGGTGTTACCGTTTTCGAGCGAGGTCTGCGCCAGATTACTGTTGTTTATTTGATAAACAGTAGCATTGACCGAAAGTTTACTGTTCAACAGTTTATTCTTCATCCCAATTTCATATTGGTCTATGATAGAAGGATCCAGCGCGTTGCCGTTGATGTCTACTCCGGTGTTCAAGGCAAATGAGTTTGAGTAGGAAGCAAACAACGACTGCTGTCTGGTGGGTTGCAGCGTTAAACCTATTTTAGGCGAAAATACGTTATCGTTGGATTTTGTTTCCGCTGTTTTTTGAGTAGAATAAGTATAAACATTGCTTGTCGATTTGATATTTGAGTACCTCGCTCCTACCAACAACTTGATATACTTTTGCAAACTAATCAAATCCTGAGCGTAAATTCCATAACGGTCGAGAGGATTCTTTGTCAGCGTATTTTCTGTAAGTACTGGAACGACGGGCTCCAGCGAAGGATTGTATTCATTGAAGATATTAATCTGATCGTAGTTTGTAAAAGGATTATAAGCTGTGGTGCGTGTTTCGGACGATTCGATATCAAAACCCATCAAGGCCTGATGTTTTACAGCTCCTGTTTTGAAGTTTGCATTCAGGTCTATTTGTTCAATAAAATAATTGTCGTCCACCGCACTACGCTGTATATTTCTTTTCCAGTCACCATTTTGAGCTATCGTACTTCCGCTGGTGTTCGGGCGGGCATTGCTAAACAGGTCGGTATTATAATATCTCAATCCGGTCAGCGATGAGAGGCTTAATTTATCGTTGAACTCATGGGTAATTTTTGCAGACATAAACGATTGCTCGGCCTTATATTTCCCCCACGACACGCCTGTAAACCTGTCTCTGGGTATATCTACCAGTTGATAATTGACAATGCCCGTTCCAAAGTCGGGGGTAGTTTTGTTGTTGGTATAATCGCCTTCAAGCAAAATGGTTGTTTTAGGAGTTAGTTGAAAGATCAACGAAGGATTTATGTAATACGTTTTCGACTCTACGAATTTCCTGAAACTGTTGGCTTGCTCGTACGAACCATCCAGTCTGAATGCTATCGTCTTTTGTTTGTTCAACGAACCATAAATGTCGAACTGAGGTTTGAAGCGATCGAAACTACCGTAAGTCATTGCAACATTGCCGCCAAAGTCAAATTTAGGTTTTTTAGTAACCAGATTCAGAACACCGCCTGCAGCTACATTACCAAACAGCAAAGCAGAATTTCCTTTCAGAATTTCGGCTTTCTCAATACCACTCATTTCAGTTTTCATGCCTCCATAATAGCGAATTCCGTTTTTAAAGGTATTGGTGCTTGTGAGATTAGTGCCCCTCGATGCAATTTCCTCCTGATAGCCACCGGTGGTACTCATAATGTACATACCGTTTACGTTTTTAAGAAGGTCGGTGATATTACTTATTTGCTGTGCCTTGAGGGCATTTTCGTCTATCACTGTCAGAGCCTGTGGTAAATCCATCTCGTTCACATTCATTTTACCCACTGCAAGATTCTTTTTACTTTTAGCAATAACGGCAACCTCATTCAGCTCGTAGGAACTGAGAGAATCACCCATCGAAAATTTACGCTCACCAATAGCCGGAGTATTGTTTTCGGCGTGTAGAGTAAAAGCATTCAGCGTGGATAGAAATAATCCACTTATCAAAACAACTGTTTGTATCTTTTTCATTTTGTAGAGTTATTATAAATTTTGTGCTGCAAAGGTAGGTGTGCAAAAAAGTGACTACAACCGCAGAAAGTAGGTAAAATCTAGGGCTGGACTCATTACAAATGGGGATAAAATCTGCTCATGTTCTGTCCACATTCTAAAACAAGAGAAATGAACAAATCATCGTTTCCTTTGTCTTATACTTTCAGGTATTTACTTTTTGTCAAAGAATAATGGTTATTATTTGACCTATTTATCAACATAATTTTCAAATAAGCTAAATAAGTGGTAATTTTGCAGTGTTTTGTCAAAAGACAGCTCGAAGCTGGCAAAAGCAAATTGATATTTAGCATAGTTTATGCTCACAAATGATAAAAACTTATAGCTACATAATTCTGATTTTACTGTTCATAGCGCCGATTTATGCTTCTTCAACCGATTCGATGGTAACGGTGTATAAAGATGGTGAGTTTGTATCGCGGTATCAGCAATTAATCAGAACCACACCCGACATAGCAGCATCTGTTGCTAATGATTTGGTCAATGAGTTTCATAATTCTCCTGAAAATCTTTCCAAATGGGCTTTAAAAGACTTAGGATTACAGGAAAAAACTGATAATGAACTTATTTTTGTAATAAAGCCGTCTGTCTTTGATAAAAAAACGGGAATAACGCATGGAAATTTTGATATTATCGTTCCACATATCAAGACATTTAAAGATGTGAAGGTAGACGCGATTGTTTCAAAAAAGCAACTGAGAAACGGCGAGACTAAAGCTACTGCCGAGATAATCTATTCAAGTTTGCTACTGAAACACGCACTGGGAAGTGTAACTATAATCCCGCAAAAAAATAACGAACAGCTTTTCATTACTGATGTAAGCATTAAGTTCGGGTGGTTTTTCAATATTTTCATTACTAAGAAACGTTACAAAAGTATTGTTGAGTGGCGAATAAAGAAATTCAGCGAGAATCTGAAAGCGGAATGCGATAAAAGACAAAAATCAATGAATGCAGCCTCCGGCAAGAATAACTAATGAAATAAAAACATAAACATGCTGAGTCACTTCCAGAGAAAACGCAATGTTTTTCTTTTGTTCTTACTTTCATTATTTACGCCGACAAAGGCTTCGCCGAATGATTCCATCTCGACAGTGTACAAGGATGGGGTGTTTATTACGTATAGTCAGATTCGGGTTTATGCTTCGGATAGCATTTCCAATGTGGTGATTAATAAGTTTGTCAATCAAATGTGCTACGACCTGGATGAGCTTTATAAATGGGGCTTAAAAGGAATGCACTTAGACAATGAAAAGGACGAATTACTGGTATTCGATTTCAAAACAACGGTTTTTAATCCGAAAACAAATATACTGAAAGGCGGAGGCGATGTAAAGGTGACCGGTATAACCAAGATTCCGAATATCTTTGTATACACCAAACTCAGTGAAAAAACGCATACCAACGGACGAAAGGATATACATCTGGATTTAGCTTCGCCCAACGTTTTGCTGAAAAACCTGAATGGTATTTTTTCATACGTTCCGTATAAGAATAAATCGGGCTATTACACATTGGAAACTCATGTTAAGTTTGGATGGTTTTTCAATATATTCATTACCCAAAACCGCTACAAAGAAATTATGGAGTGGCGAATAAAACAGTTGATAAAGAACCTCAAAGAAGAGTCTGAGAAAAGAGAAAAGGCATTCAGACAGTGAACAGTGAACAGTGAGCAGTTATCAGTGACATTTTAAACAATTACACAGCAATAAAAAATATACGATTGAACATACAATATGGCCGAAAAGACATTATTAGAGAAATTAGAAGGATTACAACATAAGTTCGAAGAGATTTCGACCTTAATTACTGACCCTGCTGTGATTGGCGATATGAAACGATACGTAAAACTCAACAAAGAGTATCGCGAATTGGAACGTATCATGCAGGCACAACAAGAATATAAAACCGCTTTATCACATTTGGCAGAAGCTAAGGAGCTGATGAATAGCGAAACAGATGTAGAAATGCGTGAAATGGCCAAATTGGAGATTGATGAGATTGAACCGAAGATTCCTGAAATGGAAGAAAACATTAAACTACTTTTAATTCCGGCCGATCCTGAAGATAATAAGAATGCTATAGTTGAGATTCGTGGTGGAACAGGTGGCGACGAGGCTGCTATTTTTGCCGGCGACTTATTCCGCATGTACATTAAATACTGCGAAACAAAAGGCTGGAAAGTAGAAGTCACCAACCTCAGCGAAGGGACTTCAGGTGGTTACAAGGAGGTTATCTTCACTGTTTCAGGTGAAAACGTGTATGGCACGTTGAAATACGAATCGGGCGTGCACCGGGTACAACGCGTGCCCCAAACCGAGACTCAGGGACGTGTTCACACATCGGCTGCTACGGTGGCTGTTCTGCCCGAAATGGAAGAATTTGACTACGAACTGAAGGAGTCGGATGTTCGTGTGGATACATTCTGTTCGTCGGGTGCAGGAGGCCAGTCGGTAAACACCACCTACTCGGCTATCCGATTGGTGCACATCCCTACAGGTACTACCGTACAATGCCAGGACGAAAAATCGCAACACAAAAACAAAGCGAAAGCGATGAATGAACTTCGTTCACGTTTATATGCTGTTGAACATCAGAAATACCTGGACGAAATTGGCTCGAAACGTAAAACCATGGTTTCAACAGGCGACCGTTCGGCTAAGATTCGTACCTATAACTATCCACAAGGGCGCATCACCGATCACCGCATCAACTTCACCATATACAACCTTTCGGCTTTCATGGGTGGAGATGTACAAGGAGTTATCGATCAGTTAATCGTAGCGGAGAACGCAGAACGATTGAAAGAAAGTGAACTATAAAACGATAGTTGCCCGAGGCGATATTTGCTCCCTACGGTCGCGTTATTAGCCTTCGGCGTTATTAATTGATATTAGCTCCCTACGGTCGCGATATTAGCTTCGCGATATTGATAGCTATAGATTTGTCTATTATCTACAATTACACCATTACACATTTAAACAATTACACCAGATTATGACCAAACAAGAATTATTTGAAAACATACAACGCAAGAAATCATTTCTTTGCGTAGGACTGGACACTGACGTAAATAAAATACCCGAACATTTGTTTGACGAATCGGACGATCCGATTTTTGCGTTCAACAAAGCCATTATCGACGCTACAGCCGATCTTTGCGTGGCCTACAAACCGAATCTTGCTTTTTACGAAAGTCTTGGGCTTGAAGGCTGGGAAGTACTGGAGCGCACCGTGGAATATATCCGTACCAACTACCCCGATCAGTTTATTATTGCCGATGCTAAACGCGGCGATATCGGCAATACATCGGCTATGTATGCCCGCACTTTCTTTGGTAATATGGAGTTCGACTCGGTAACCGTGGCGCCATATATGGGCGAAGATTCGGTAACACCGTTCCTAACTTACGAAGATAAGTGGGTGACTCTACTTGCGCTTACTTCAAACAAAGGCGCTTTCGACTTCCAGTTTATGAAAGATGCCGAAACAGGTGAACGATTGTTTGAAAAAGTACTGAAAACCTCTCTCAACTGGGGTACCGACGAAAACATGATGTACGTGGTAGGTGCTACCAAAGCTGAAATGCTGACGGATATCCGTTCGATTGTACCCGAACACTTCCTGTTAGTGCCCGGTGTTGGAGCACAAGGTGGAAGTCTGGCTGAAGTGGCTAAATACGGCTTAAACAGCACATGCGGTTTGTTGGTAAATTCGTCGCGTCAGATTATCTATGCTTCTCAGGATGCCGATTATGCCAAAGCTGCCCGACTGGAAGCCGAGAAAGTACAACTGGAAATGGAACAAATTCTCTTTGCTGCCGAACTGATTCAATAACGGAAATCTACAGCGAATCTGTTGGAACATAG
>Ga0302286_10001673_pt1 | contig 16150 bp, 24 predicted proteins | sample III_Fen_E2_3_FD_198765 | JGI IMG/M metagenome (GOLD analysis project Ga0302286, IMG submission 198765) | Peat permafrost microbial communities from Stordalen Mire near Abisko, Sweden - III_Fen_E2_3 | ecosystem: Environmental > Terrestrial > Soil > Wetlands > Permafrost | place: Sweden: Abisko...
ACCACTCATACAAAAATAGACTCAAATATTATGGAAAGTAATCATGGCTTAGAATATTGTAAATGTCAGATATAAAACGGTCTAGACTTATGCACTTTGCATAATCATTTGCTTTACATAACCGAGCTTATGTAAAACTTTCCATAACTTGGGTCGGAAAAATTATTTGTTCTGCGGCAACCATGAAGCTGCCGAACGTACGGCCGTCATCTATTCCCTGCTGGGCAGTTGCCGGCTGGCAGGTGTCAACCCGGAAGCATGGTTGACGGACGTGCTTGGTCGAATACCTGACCACTCGGTTCAAAGACTGGATGAGTTGCTGCCTATAAACTGGAAACAAACAAAACAAAAAACGACTAAGCTACTCCCTCCATTAGAAAACAGAATACTGCTGGCTCAGGCTATGCAAGGGTAAGTGAGTACGTAGGAGGCCGAATGGTTACATTGTAGCCCGCTTCAATTTCGTAACGGTTTGATAAATTTGAAGCCCGCAATCGCCTACTTTGCATATACTTATTCGTTAGAGCCAATGCATAAAAAAAGCAGCATGCGTAGAATAAACGGCTCAATCTCATTAAATATGCGGAGAATAATGCTTATATTTACCGCATATACTGTTGAAAATGACAAAATACATCTATCAATATCCGTCATGGCCTAGCTTTATCTGGAATGATAAGGACATTCAGGTAATATTGGGTAAGGTGCGTTACCTGCAGGGGAAACTGCTCGGTCAAATGAGTTCATTAGGGTTTTCGATCAAAGAACAAACGCATCTATCAAATCTCACACTTGATGTACTCAAATCTTCAGAAATTGAAGGCGAAAAGCTCAATGAAGATCAAGTGCGCTCGTCCATTGCCAGACGATTGGGAATGGAATATGCTGGTATGATACCTTCTGGAAGGGATGTAGAAGGTGTTGTGGAAATGATGCTTGATGCGACTCAAAAATGCAAACTTCCTCTTGATGAAGACCGTTTGTTTGGATGGCATGCGGCGTTGTTTCCAACGGGTCGAAGCGGCATGTATAAAATAGTGACAGGTCGTTATCGTGATGGAGAGATGCAAGTTGTATCGGGTCCTCTAGGTAAGGAAAAGGTTCACTATCAGGCTCCGTCTCCGGAAACTGTAAAAGAGGAAATGGATCGATTTTTGGGATGGTTCAATGGTGAGACAAAAATGGACCCGGTTATTAAAGTTGCTATAGCCCACTTTTGGTTTATTATAATTCATCCGTTTGATGACGGTAATGGTCGCATTGCCAGAGCACTTTCCGATATGTTGCTTTCCAGATCTGATGAAGCACCACATCGATATTACAGTATGTCGAGTCAAATATTGATTGATCGAAAGCGTTACTATGAGATTCTGCAACGATCGCAACATAGCGATGGCGAAATAACGGAATGGTTAGATTGGTTTCTAAATTGTTTATATAGAGCTTTGGAGGCAAGTCAGGAACTGATTCACAACGTACTTCATAAGTCTATGTTTTGGGACAATCATAATGAAACGGACTTTAATGCACGTCAGCGACTTATGCTGAATAAACTACTGGACGGTATTGATGGTAAACTTAAGTCTTCAAAATGGGCCAAAATGGCCAAGTGCTCAGCGGATACAGCTTTGCGTGACATCAAAGATCTGATTGAAAAAGGTATTATAGAGCAAGAAGAATCTGGTGGCCGTAGTACAAATTATAAGTTGGTTGATTTTTAAACCAATGCACTGGCCCTAATAAATAGTCCCTATGTTTGTAGTTTAAAAGAATGATGCGATTAAAAATCGCATAAGCCACAAGAGTATTATAATTTTGAGGAATCATGCTTAAATTATAAAACCAAGTAACTTATGCAAACACAAAGAAAAGAATTAAACTTTGAAGGACAAAGTATTTTTGTTGGAATTGATGTATATCTGAAAAGTTGGAATGTATCGATTTTCACAGAAGATCTGCATCATAAGACGTTTAATCAGCCTCCTAAGGCTGAATCGTAATCAGGCTATTTAAAGCTAAATTTTCCGAATGCGATTTACCATTCGGTTTACGAAGCTGGTTTTAGCGGATTACATGCGCATTATGAACTGACAAATCTGGGCATACATAATATTGTTATAAATCCAGCAGATGTACCCAAACCATACCCGCCTTCGGCAGGCGCGGTCTGGCTTTCTGTTAGCAGCAACCATAAAACCGGTAGGCCAAAAATTATTACAATAATTTACTAAGAATCAAGAAAAACCAAAAACGAATGAAAAAGAGATTTATTTTTCAGACTATTTTCGCCTTTATGCTGATACTTTTAGTTTCATGCGAAAAAGAGGAACAAGTAACATCAGTTGATTTACTCATGCCAATAAATACCGGAAACTCCTGGACTTTTAGGCATACTTATTACAATTTAAATGAAGAAACAATTGATACCTCCAAGATAGAGATTGGCGAGAAAGTTACAATCGAGGGCATTTCTTGTTATGCTTCTGTCGGTGATTATCCGAACAATGCAAAGTTTATTGTGGGTAATGATGAAACGGGAAATTTTGTTTCCTATGGTGGAATCTCTGATGTTGACTCAATCTTTATGCCATCGATTGAATTTAAAAGAGATGCACTTGTTGGTGATAAATGGAATTATACTTCTATAAGCCTGAATTGGGATGAGGGTACATTTGAGCAAGATTTATTACCAGTCAAATGTATTTCAGTCGATACACTAATCACAACGCCTAAGGGCAGTTTTCATTGTAAAGGATACGAAGTATCAAGGTTCTTAGGTGAGGATGAGGATATTTTTAGATATTACCTTGCTTTAAATCTTGGGATTGTAAGAATGGAGCTTTATGAAAATGGACGTCTGTTTTCGTTTGATGAATTAATTGAATATCATCTGAATAAATAGTCGGTGTTGAACTACACCTGCCGCTTTGGAGTTCTGCACTTAATGAGGGGTTTGCTGATTTTTTTAGTGAAGGGAGAGAAAAGAGATCTTTGACATAATGCATGTTTTTGTACTTTTTCGAATCATTACCTGCAAAAGCTCACGGAAATGGTTGTTTTTTTTGCTGAAAAGATGCAGCCATGGAAAACCAAGCTCAATAAGCTCCTGTTTTACGCCGACTTTGCTATGTATAGGCAAACGGGCTATTCTATCAGCGGAATATCTTACCGGGCTATTCCTATGGGCCCGGTTCCCAACAATTTTAGCAGCTTGTTTGAATACATGGTGAACAGCGATCAAATAGGCATAAACTGCACTTCTTTCCCAGATGGAGGCATAGGCGAACAATTCATCGCTCTTCCAAACAGAGCCTTCTCTTCAGAAATATTCTCTGCCGGCGAACTTGAGGCGTTGGATGGTATCGCAACACGTTTTGCCGATGCCTCCACGCAAAACATTATTGATCTCAGTCATCAGGAAAAGGCGTGGTCTGAAAATGAAAAGGATCGGAATTTAATTGATTATCGGTATGGTTTTGAGTTAGTCGGGGTCTGAAAGTCCGTTGAATAAATTAAATATTTAACGTAAACTATTTTCCTTTTAAAAATAATGTGTACTTTAGCTCGCCATAACAACACCTTAAAAGCCCAATTGTTTTCAGAAAAAGAACAATCAAATAACAAGTAAGCTACTCACAAACTGGCTGCTGTATCATGAAAAATTCAGCTCACATTCAATCCAAGATGAAAGTAACGAAATGGGGAGGGTGCGGGTTTTGTGGTGTTAGGTGCAAGAGTAAAGGCGGGTATCAACTACATTCTACGAACTTTTAGGAAAAAGAGAAAGTTGTTGTTGTATTTGCTGATAATAATGTGAGATAGATATATAATCTGATGTTGGACAATTGAATTACATTAAAGTACGCCTGATAGCAGATTTTAAGATAAATAATTGACTGATTTAATAAGAAAACGTATGTCTAATTGGAGAGAAGCCATTTCACTAACATTCCCCACTCAAGCCCACATGGTGCAGGGATATCTGGAATCTGAGGGCATTGAAACGATGCTAAAAGATGAGTTAACAGCTCAGGTTAACACGATGTCTTCTTATGCTTTAGGTGGCGTAAAGGTAATGGTGAGAGAGGAAGATTATGAAAATGCCCAGCAGATTCTACAAAAGGGCGGATACCTAATCCCTGAAAAAGAATCAAAGATTGAGATCGTTTATTATGCTAACACGATCAACAAAAAACAATGTCCATTCTGTCATTCCGAGAATATTGGAAAGAAGAAGAGTCCGGATGTGATTACGCTGATTATCAGTCTTATTTTGGGAATGTTAGTTCCGATATTTAAGAGGACTGACATGTGTTTTGACTGTGGAAAAGAGTGGATATATAAAAGACAAAAAAACTCTTGTGCCTAAGGCGAGCCCCTATATAAAAAAACAATTAATAACTTATGTTGCTAACGGTAAGCGTTTTGAGAATGATAATGAATATATTTGTGCAACTCTTTGCAAGGCCGGTTTTAAAAGTGTTGCTTTCAAGCACGAGCGCAATCCTGGTTGAGATGTTTGCGATAAACTTAAGTGGTGGTCATTAAAAGGTGAACCCCGATTAGAATACTTTCATGCCAAAAGCACATCTCCAAAGAGTCTTAAAAAAAATGACACAAATATGGACGAAGAAGAGATTTCAATGAAGATCGTGAACCCAAGAGCTGCCGGCATAGATATAGGTAGCCGTTCCCATTGGGTGGCCATTGGCCAGGGTGAGAAAGAATACCGTGAATTTGGTGTATTCAATGAAGATTTGTACGCCATAGCATCTTGGCTGAAAGAGAATGGGATAAAGACTATAGCCATGGAAAGTACAGGCACATATTGGCAATCGTTGTATGCAGTATTGGTCAGTGAAGGTTTTGAAGTGATATTGTGTAATGGCAAGTTCACTAAAAACATAAAAGGCAAGAAAACCGATATTCAAGACTGCCAGTGGATACAGAAGCTTCACAGTCTGGGTTTGCTTAGCAGTAGTTTCTTGCCTGATGAAAAGACAGAACATTTGCGAACCTTGTGCCGTCATCGTTCAGGTATTCAGGATAATGCAGCTTCAACAAGTAAGAAGATGCAGAAATATTTGAGGTTATTGAATCTTCGTTTGGATGTGGTGGTGAAAGATGTCTGTGGTCAGACCGGCTTGAAAATAATCAAGGCGATATGTTCAGGAGAAACCGATTCAGAGAAACTCTCAGACTTTCGCCATTATAATTGTCGTAAATCTAAAGATGAAATTTCAAGGGCATTGAAGACCAATGGCCGCAAGGATTATCTTTTTGCCTTGAATCAAGAACTGGAGATGTATGAAATGTTGGAATCAAAGATAACTCAATGTGATGAAGAGATCGGAAAGTTTCTACACGAAATAATAGATAATGATCCGGACAAGAAGCAGTATTATATCGAAGAAAAACCTCATAAGCGTGTAAACAAGAATGATCCAAAGAACATTGACCTGAACCTAATGTCGTATCAATATTTTGAGGGTATTGATTTGATGGCAATTGAGGGAATGAGTCACTTGACAGTACTGTCCCTGATGAGTGAAGTGGGTCTTGAAGGCATTCGCCGCTTTCCTACTGCCAAGCATTTTGTGAGCTGGCTCAGGCTTGCTCCCAACAATAAGATAAGTGGCGGAAAAGTATTGTCAAGTAAAGTCCCCAAAGGAAGCAGCCGCTTAAAGATAGCCCTTCGTCGGGCAGCCAATGCGATAGGCAACCTGAAAGATTCAACACCGTTATCTGATTTCTTTAAAAGAATCAATTTCAGGAAAGGTCGTGTTTCTGCAATAAGTGCTACGGCCCGTAAATTGGCTGTAATAATCTGGAACATGGTAGTCAAATGCATACCATACAACAATCCGGAAGGATACCTTTACCTTGCTCAGAAAAGAAAGCTTGGAATTGTGAAAAGAATAAATAAACAAATCTCCAGATATGGCCTCTCAACTGAAGATCTGAATTTGGTAACAAGTTGATTATTAATGTGTATTTTTACCGTTAGTTAGAACCCTAAGAATAAACATTACAGCATTAAGATAGCAGAATAAAACTTAATTTTGACAGAAAATACGGAGGACACTTTTATCTTTTTTCAATCAATTTTTCAATTATCGGAGACAAAAGTGCAGTTAGTTTCAAATAGACAGGTACAGACAAAACAAAAGATTTTATCTTAATAGAACTTGGATTATGACAATTATTAAATCTTTATCAATATTCTTCCTTGCAGGACTTTGCGAAATCGGTGGTGGTTATTTGGTATGGCTTTGGCTAAAGGAAGGTAAGCCATTGTGGCTTGGACTATTAGGTGGTTTCATTCTTGCACTTTATGGTATTGTTGCAACTTTACAGACAGCAAATTTTGCAAGAGTTTATGCGACTTATGGAGGGATTTTTATTGTAATGTCATTACTATGGGCTTACAAATTTGATAACTATTCGCCTGACAAATATGACTTAATTGGAGCAGGAATTGCATTGTTGGGAGTTTGTATAATCTATTACGCACCACGCCAATGAAAAAAGGGCAGCACATAACATCAGCTACCCGTCAAGTGCGGCAGCAGTGGTTTTCGGTGTGCATCTTTCCGCTCGGGCTGCTTTTCGGCTTGATCCCGATAAATCGTGACAATCCGCCCCTGCGTGTAGCTTCCAGCGTTAGCTGCAACTCTAAAATCGCGCATTTATGAAGTATCTGATTGTATTAGTTTCTTTTTTCTTTAGTGTAATATATTTCGCTGAAAGCCAAAAAGTTGAAAAAGTACATTCTATTGATTATAGAAATGTAATTAATGAGATAAAGCTATCGAAATCAACAAAGAACTTAAAGTCAAAATACGATTGGAATTTAGTGCTTTTGCTAGATACTACAGAAATTAATTTTATAAGCGAGTTAAGACCTGATATTGTTAACTGCTTTAGAAACAATTATTCTGATCAAAAAAGTATATTAAACTCCAAAATTATAGACATTGATTATGAATCAATAAAGTCATGTATAAATGATTTTAAGAAATATCGTTTCCCGGAATATGGTGATGGGAATGATGCTAAATTGATTTATCCGTATTACATAAAAGATGATAGAATTGCAGTTTATATAATTTCGGGAGATTCTTGGACTGAATGTTTTAGGTTGACTCTCTTGGGAAACAAACTACAGATAGAATTAATATACCGAATTGTAGACTAAAAAAAGAGTTGCAGCTAATGTATATACAAAAAAGGCGTACAGGCACAAATGACGTAAATATGACTTAAGCATGGCGCACCTGAATAATTCTTTTAAACATACTTTTGTTCTGAATTTTTAAACAAACAATAATGAAAAACAAAGAACTCGCACAAAGAATTAAAGAATTGAGAAATCGAAGGTGCTTTTCTCAAGAAGAATTATCAGAAAAGACAGGACTAAGTTTACGTACTATACAAAGAATTGAAAATGGAGAAACAGAACCGAGAGGGGATTCTCTAAAAAGACTTGCAATGGCATTTGATGTTTCGCCAGATGAGATTATTGATTGGACAGTTCAAGAAGATAAAGGATTTCTGATAAGTTTAAATTTATCCGCTTTAAGCTCCCTTTTGTTTCCTCTACTAGGAATTATTGTTCCTTTGATTATTTGGATATCCCAAAAAGACAAGATTAGAAAAGTAAACGAAATTGCTAAAGAAATTTTGAATTTTCAGATAACCTGGAATATGTTTCTTTTTATTGGATTCATTGGTATTGTTTTCAGTTCAGTGTATGGAATAAAAATGACGGGAGATATTAATTCGACATTAATAACTTCGATGCTGACGAAGAATATGCTTTTTTTGATAGTGATGTATTTATACAATTTGACAATGATTATCATAAGTGCTGTCAGAATAAACAATGACAAGAAAGTGTTTTATACTCCCAAAATTAGATTTATTAGAAAATAAGAGAGCAAGACTACTAACAACATTTATATATATGAAGAGAATCATCCTAATAATTGTCTCAATAGTTTGGATTGCATGGTTAACAATTCTGACAATAGCCTTGACTGACTTAGTCCCAAACAACCCATTTAAAGAGTATAGATTTATAATTGGTATGGGATTTCTAACTATTTCCGGCTTTATTAGACAGGCGTATCGTAAACAACTAAAATCAAAATAGATTGTGCCAAACGAAGATCGAGTTCTACGATGGAGATTAGAGACAGTCAAGTTGCTGAAAAGCATCTGGTTGTCGACAATCGAAGGATATTCATGAATAAAAAAACCTAGCCATAATAAATAGGCTTTTAAGCGGCACGTAGTGCCCAGCGAGAAATCCCGGTTGCACTACATCCGGGATCAAGGGGGTAATTCTTTATGCACTTTAGTGGTTGCTTTTGTTGTTCTCCTGAGTGCGGAGCGTAGCAGGTAATTATGAAGTAAGGTCGTTTTTCAGAACAATTCTTGCGTTTTTCATGAAGTCTGTTCATTTACTGAAGACTCATATTCCCTGATTTTCGTTATTTTGGTTCTTTTCAGAAAGGATTATCCAAAGGGATTTGATTTTTTTTGGGATTTACCATAAGACCCGAAGCATATAATCATGCAGGCAAATACCTGCAAACGAAACCCAAAGAAAACCCCAACCTATTTGCACACTGGGTATTGGTACATCCATAAATGAATAGGTTTATTGATGGCTATGTCAATAAAAGTATTTATTTTTACGTGATTTAATAACATGAAGAGCCGTGTGAAGGGAGACTTTCACGCACGGTTCCGTGATAACGCGATGGCGAAAGTCCATGTCGTGACTCAATTAGCGGCAAGGCAAAAAAAACATACAAATAAACACTAAAGGACAAATTATGACAGGCATTTGCAAATCAAAACCAGAAATTTTGCAAAATGGAAAGATTAGACTTTACGAAGACTGGCAATGGACTTCAGGAGACAATTCAAACGGACATTCAATAATTGAAGAAATATGATTTTAGAAGTAGCTATATTAAACGTAAAACCTGGACAAGAAAAGCAATTTGAAATAGATTTTGCCACAGCAGGACAATTTATCAGTTCAATAAAGGGGTATGTGAAACATTCGCTAAGCCACTGTATAGAGCAGAAGAATAAATATATTCTACTTGTAGACTGGGAAAATTTTGAAGACCATACAGTTGGGTTTAGACAATCGACTCAATACTTGGAATGGAAAAAGCTTTTACATCATTATTATGACCCATTTCCAACAGTCGAACACTATGAGTTGACGATTGAAAATAAAAACAACCCCTAATACACAGAGCACAGCAGCCTAAAGTCTGCCGCGCTCTGTCCACCCGTTAGGGGGCATAATAAAAATCCGGATCATAACATTTTCTTGTTTACTTTTAAGATAACATAAGAAATAATGTGTTATCTTTTCCGATGACAGGATATGAGGGATTATTTGAAGTATGTGTGGAATACCAAAGAAGACTCAAAAAACGCCAAAAGATGAAATTGATCGGACCATGAGATTGAAGGAAGCGTATTTTAAATCCAAAAAATGAAGAAGATGACAGACTATAATAACATTAGGAATTTCGATGAATTAGTAGAGAAAGAGCATGGTAAGATTGGGACTGACAGTCGCAATGAATATGAAGAACGTGCCCAAATGTTCATCGTAAGTGAGATGCTTAAAGTGGCCAGACATGAGGCCAATCTTACTCAAGAACAATTGGCAAATAAAGCCGGTACTAAAAAAAGCTACATCTCAAAAATTGAGAATGCGAAGGGTAATATTCAACTTTCGACTTTGATACGGATTTTTGAAAAGGGATTAGATCGGAAGATTGGTCTAACTTTTTTGTAATAAAAAAACGGTGTATAATAGAAGGACTTTAAGCGGCACTTAGTGCCCAGCGAGAAATTCCGGTTGCACTACATCTGGGATCAAGGGGGTAATTCTTTATGCACTTTAGTGGTTGCTTTTGTTGTTCTTCTGAGTGCGGAGCGTAGTCGGTAATTATGAAGTAAGGTCGTTTTTCAGAACAAATGTAATAACTTCGTATGCACACTAAAAACAAAAGACTATTTTAAAAACAAAAGATGGACTTTGAACAATTATTAAAACTCCTTCGGGTGATATGTCATTCAAAGAAGCTCGACTAATTATTGAGTGTACATTAACAGCGATTACTACTCCCAATCCCAATGATTTTTACTCACAAGAATCTAAGGACTATATAGACGAAGCTTACAAAGATGCAAAAGATTATCGCAAGTTGATTTTTGGGCAAATAACACATGTTTGGGTGAAAAAGTAAGAATAAATAATAATTAATGAATAGAATGATTAATCTTGGTTGAGAAGGATTAAAATTATTTACAAGATTATTTATTCGAGAATTAAAGAACACCGAACCGCTAACAGCAAGCTGCCCCGCAAGTCGGGTTTCAGTGCTTCGTTGACAGGAAATTAGTAAATTGAAAAGCAGCTCTTCGTAGGAAGTTCATCGGGAAACTCCCGCCCTGCGTTTATTTGCGGGACGTTAGCAACAAGAAGACAAAGCGCCCCCTTGCATTTGCCGTATAAAATAATTATATTTGTACGTAAATATACAAATATGGAAACGAAATTAACCCTCAAATTAAACAAAAGTGTGATTGATCGTGCAAAGGATTACGCACATCTTCATGATGTTAGTCTGTCTAAGTTGATCGAATCATACCTGGATTCAGTAACGGAAGATAAAACGGCAGTATCAGATGATATTACGCCTCTTGTTAAGAGCTTAAGTGGTGTTATACATCTTAATCCAGATCATGACTATAAAAAAGATTATGCAAAATTCTTAACAGAGAAGTACAAATGAAAAAACTATTTCTGGATACGAACATTATAATCGACTTGCTTTCTGAAAGACAACCCTTCTATTCAGAGGCGGCCAGGGTTTTTTCCTTGGCTGACAAGAAAGAGATTCAAATATGTGTATCAGCATTGTCATTCGCCACTACAAATTACATCTTATTACAATCAAAGAAGTCTGAAGAAGCTAAACAAATACTTCGTAAACTTAAGTTGATAATAGAAGTGTTAAGTCTTGATGATAAGATAGTTGAACTTGCACTAAATGATAGTGATTTTAAGGACTTTGAGGATGGACTGCAATACTACACTGCGTTGGAAAATGGTCTTGATGCAATTATTACCAGGAATCTTAAAGACTTCCGGAAAGCCAGGATTCCTGTAATGACTGCTGACCAGTATATGCAGACTCATAAATACAAACTTCCTGTTGCTAATAAATAGAAGCACTCTGAGCGACCTGCAAGGCCCAGCGATAGGCGGTCTACTCGATTAAACTACAGGCAAAGGGACGTTGTTGGTTAAGAATGAGCGTGCGTTGCATTGAACATGAACAAGGCCGGAGCGCGAATGCGCGGCAGCTCTCTGATGGCAACCATTCGTCCTTTCTTGCACACAGGGCAAAGGCATGGGTTTATGCCGGTCAGTCTTTGGAAGCGTTCGATCGTGGTTTCCGGTGTTTTCTCTTGCTCTATTATTGCATCAATGTCGGTCGGTATAAACTGTAATTTTAGGTTTCGTTTTACCGTGTGGTTGTAAATGTTGAACCGTCGGAATGATGGCCTGCTCCACAATGGTAAAACCCGATTTCTTTCTTATAATTATAGATTTTTGTTGTTAATAATCTTACGATTATAGAAAAAATCGGGTACTTTTGAAAACAGTAATGAACAGCTATCCGCGAAGGCGGATAGCTGTTCAACTATTTCTAACGTGCAAAAAAAATTGGACTGCTTTAAGCCCAAACGTAGCAGACAGAAACTTAAAAGATTCTTTTAATTATCTTTTTAAAGGGTTGCAACTTAGTGCCCAAAATAAAGATATTAGTATGATTAAAACACTGGCGTATATGGATTTAAGTTTAGTTGATGTGTTAGAAAATAATATTTAGAAATATGAGTACTATCAAAAACATAAACAAAGTAGCAGAGATAACATTAATCTTTTGGTTAATGAAAATTGTGGCTACAACTCTTGGAGAAACATTAGGCGATTATTTGTCAATGACCTTAAATCTTGGCTATTTAACGGGAATTATAATTACACTTATTTTCTTTTTAGTTGTACTTTCAGTTCAACTAATCACAAAAGAATACATTCCTGTTTTTTATTGGTTAGTCATTGTATCTACAACTACTTTAGGAACGGAAATATCAGATTTTCTTGATAGGAGTTTACATTTGGGCTATACTTTAGGTAGTTTAATTCTCTTTTCAGGTTTAGTTATAACCTTAATTTTATGGTATAAAAAATTTAAAAATTTAAATGTTTACCCTATTACCACTAAGAACAAAGAAATATATTATTGGATTGCAATCCTATTCTCAAATAGTCTGGGAACAGCTTTTGGAGATTATTTAAGTGATGTAATTGGACTAAGTTTTCTTTATGGAGCAATGGTTACCGCTGGGGTAATTCTACTTGTTGTATTACTTCATTATCTAACAAAAATAAATCATATAGTCCTGTTTTGGATAGCGTTTATCTTTACAAGACCATTTGGTGCTACTTTTGGAGATTTTTTGACAAAACCTATTGCAAAAGGTGGATTAAATTTAGGCACTTTGAATGCTACAATGGTGTCTATTGGTTTAATTATTATCTTAATCATTATATCTCATAGAAAATTGAATAAAAAAAGGAGATAATATAAAGTACGGGTTGTAAATGCCGAACCGTCGAATTTTCACAAACCGTTGTGGGAGGATATGCAGTGTAAATTGTCTGAGGAATTCAACGTCATCGAGTGTTATTGGCTTTTTGACGGCCATGTCACGGTAATCCTTTGCGATGAAAGTAACCTTACTGTCGGCAATGTTCAGAATACGCTGGTTTGTGATAGCCACCCTGTGAGTATATTGCCCCAGATATCGGATAGCGTATTCGGCTCTTGCCAGAGAGGGTTCGCAGTGAATCACCCATTTTGTTTTGTATGCCTGCTGCACGGGATTATTGAACAGATCCGCCCTTTCGCTCCTGTATAATCTCCGATAAAGAATACTGATGCCAGAATAAACAACGAAATGGATACCTCGGATATACACCTGAACGCTTTGTTGAAACTGAATTTTTGCCCTGTTTACAAGAACACCGGCAAAAAGGCCAAAAATGAAATTCAAGACAAAGAGCAGTGCTATTGCTTCAAGAACGCTGTGAATCGGCTGAAAATAGGCCAATATTGCTGATAGGCTAATAGCCATAAAACTTTTTATACTTTCCACAAATTCAAAATTTTACTGAGATTTTACTTTTTGATTTGAAAAAAATTAAGCTTACACGCCTGTAGTGGTGATTCCAGTCGTGGTTGTACTCGTTGTTGTGGTTGTCGCAGCGACTATTCCATCCTTCTAATAAGCTAGATTTGAAAGCATCTCTGTCAGATCTGCCCCATACTTCTGTTGCTACAAAACATACTTTACTGCCATAATCTTAATTTTTTAATGTTAATAATTAGCTATTCGCATTGAACTCCGGCCGGGATTTCTGATTGCGATACAAATGTACAACAGCCGATTTTCGCGAATGCTCCAGATGGTCCTTTTTGGTCCTTTTTGGGGGCAAAAAGGGACAAATGGGGGTTTTCAAATCATTCTTTCAATAATTTTTAATATTAATTGATTATTATTTTGATGATAACCAAAAATGTTTTATTTTTGCACAATAAAATAATAAAAAATAAATATTATGAACGAGTTTGAAGATTTAAAGAAAAACAAGTGTCTGCCTAAGACAAAAACAGAGTTGGCATTAAAGTACAATTCTGAAACAACGCCCAAAAATGCGGTTCGGATTTTACGCAGATGGATAAAAAAATACCCAAACCTGTCATCCGATTTAAAACAAGCGAATTATAATCAACGTAGCCATTTGGTAACCCCGTGTCAAGTCCGGATTATTTATAAACATTTGGGAGATCCGTAAACTTTTCAAGCCCAGATCAAAGACAAAAATTTAAGCCTGATAAAAAAAAATCATCAGCTGATACTTCATCAATCATCAGCTGATGATTCCCAAAGTATCAGCTACAAAATTTTCCCTAATTATTCTAAAAAAATTAAACGGACAAAATGATTAAGCTTTTGGATTTTGTTTTTCTTCTCTTGCGCGCACGCGTTATTATATATTTATTATCTGAACGTAGTGAAGATAATATAATAATTTTCTAATATAATAGTGGACACATTGAGTCCGTTTTGGATTTTTAGTCAAGCATAACAGTCACAATTTCAATTAATTAATTAGACTTTTAGCTGTTTCAAAACTGTTTCACATAAAAACCAATCATCATGAATACAAAAACGAACTAAAATCAGGAATGATTTGTTGATTTCTTTAGTGAAGGAAGAGAAAGGAGGTCTTTGACATAATGTATATTTTCGAGCATTTTTTGAATTATTATCCGGGAAAGTTTAAGTTGATAAAGGGCTATTTGGTACGATTTGGTGTCTTTTTGTTCGCATCCGGGCATATATTTCCCTTTTTGCGGATGGAAGGCAAAGGGACATTTGTTGGTTATGAATGAACATGCATGATGACCTGCTCCACAATGATAAAACCCGATTCCTTTCTCATAATCAATGATTTTTGTGGTGAATAATCTTACGATTATAGAAAAAATCGGGTACTTTTGAAAACAGTAATGAACAGCTATCCGCGAAGGCGGATTTAGTTCAATACGCGGTCATAAGCAATGGCGGGGACTATATGGTTATTTAGCTTTCAAACCCGCATCAAAGTTTTGGTGTATTTTGATAGAGAAGTGCTCCGAAACCCGCCACATACTCATAGCGCAAAACGTTATAGCCAATGGTAAAAGTGGTATTTGAAAATTTTTTGAAATCTTGGAAGAGAGAAAAACGAAGTGTAATAAAACAAAGAACCCGGCTCCATCACCAGCATAGGAACTGGGAGAGGAATTACCGGGACTATGATGCAAAGATAATATGAAATGGGAAAAAATGTACTGATGGCTTTCCCGAAAATAACGTTGACAAACATACTAAAAAAAGCGGCCCCGGAAGTTCCCAATATGGGAAATATTGTTTATCTTTGTTTCAGATTCGAATAAATGGAAAGAATTTTTGCAAAAAGTACGCTAAGAAATTTCTGGGAACTTCACGCAGAAACAGAGCAGTATTTGAAGACTTGGTACGATACGGCCATGAGTTCAGACTGGAAGAGTCCCAATGATGTAAAACAGATGTATGCAAATGCAAGTATCCTAAAGGATAGTCGCATCGTGTTCAATATAAAGGGTAATTCTTATAGGCTGGTGGCAAAGTTCAACTTTGAGAAACAATGGATATTTGTTCGATTTATTGGCACCCATGCTGAGTATGATAAGATAAATGCAGATACATTTTAAACGCAAGACAATGAACATCAAATTATTAAAAACAGAAGAAGATTATCTACAGGCATTAGAACGGCTTGCAGATTTATTTGATGCAAAAATAGGGACATCCAAGAGTGATGAAGCTGATGTCCTTGCATTATTGGTGGATGAATACGAAAAGAAGCATTATCGGATAGACTCTCCTGACCCCATAGAGGCGATAAAGATTCGCATGGAAGAAATGCACCTTCGTCAAATTGATATAGCAAATGATCTTGGCGGTAAAAACAGAGCTTCCGAAGTTTTGGGTAAAAAACGCAAGTTGACGGTAGATATGATCCGCAACTTAACCTCTCGCTTGAATCTATCACCCAATCTTTTGATAAACGACTATAAACTGGCAAAACAGTAAAAAAGTACGTTTGCTAATGTTAGGTAGTCTGAAATAATAGCGTAGTCCGTAGACTATATGCTTGAAGCTGTTGCTCGATGGAGATCTGGGATCTCGTGCCATAGCGACCAGGAACTCGTTGATTTCATCCGGCTCAATTTGTTCAGGCCGTTAGTCAAATTATGATAATTGATCAGTAGTGTCTCTTAAAATATGTAATCACGGACTTGATTTACTTTGGAGAGTTGTGTTCTATTAATTGGTGTCTGACCAAAACCAAGGTGAAAAGACTTATTGGCATGTGCCGTAGTAATATCCGTCAGTTCACGAAGGCTATTACAGCCATCCAACTGACCGAACATGAGAACCAGCAGCT
>Ga0302286_10001675_pt1 | contig 16146 bp, 11 predicted proteins | sample III_Fen_E2_3_FD_198765 | JGI IMG/M metagenome (GOLD analysis project Ga0302286, IMG submission 198765) | Peat permafrost microbial communities from Stordalen Mire near Abisko, Sweden - III_Fen_E2_3 | ecosystem: Environmental > Terrestrial > Soil > Wetlands > Permafrost | place: Sweden: Abisko...
TAATGGAAATCCCAGTGATTGAATCATCGAACCCAGATAAGCTGGATGTCTGACTATTTTATACAATCCAGTTTCACAAACAATATGTTCTCTATCAGTTTGAATCCTGACTGTACTTGAGAAAAATCTATTCTGTTTTTGAGCAATAAGAAATAATAATTGCCCCGAGACAGTTAAGATTATCCCCAGCAGACAAAAGCTCCAGTGAAAATCAGGCGACCAGTGATAACGGCCGGAATCAAGACCGGCAATTATATACATTGAAATTGTAACAAGAAAAGATAAACCCAAAATGGTCTTATCCCATTTCTTAGCACCCTCTCCCGGCTTTGAACGTTCTTCCAACAATTCAGAATCAATCCGCAGAACAGTGGAATTTAGTAAAAACATTACAAGGCCAATTATTACATAAATCAGTCCTTGCCAGTAATCTATCCTCCCGGCACTGATAAACAGGATTATAAAAAACAAAAATGTGCCGATAAAGAGTTTAATCGTATAATTAGGCTTCATGATTTTATAATTTAACTTTATCTCAACGGTTTCTCTTTTTACAAGTTGCTAATCCCGGAAGCTACACCTGCCAGGGTATATCGTGATATCTTTTCTTTTGCCTGTCACTATGTTTGCAAGCCAGCCAGACATAGACTCAACTACCGATACACCCGTTTCGTAAAATCCTGTTTCGGAGGGTGGACTTATTCTTGTTTATCACCGATTTGTTTCCATTTATCCTGAACATTCTCTTCTCCTTCAAAATATTTTACTTTGGAATCTTTATTGAATATCTCGAATGAAGGAGCGATTAATAACTTATTCGAGTCTGGATACTCCACCAGATCATATCCGATGAAAGTTCTTATATCCAGGTATATACAGCATTCCGTTGTATGATTATACAGCTGATGTACTCCGGTTTCGCCTTTCTCAAAATATGCCAAATCTCCACTGTTAACAGTTTCCAATCCATTTGAAGTCCTTAACATTGCAGAACCTGATATTATCATAAATAGCTCTTCAGCATAGCTATGAAAATGATAGGGTGCAGAATATTGTCCCGGGTTTAATTGTCGCAAATCAAAGTTTAAATTTTGAGGCTTTATCCCTTTTCTAATCCTGGAAACATCAGAGAACAATCTAAAATTATCAATCTTATTGGGGTCTTCTTTAAATTCTCTGTCGTTTGATTTTAATATGGTTGCCATAATCCTGCATTTAATTGGTTTATAAATCAATATTTATTTCTATGGGTGGACAGTAATCTGCATTTGACATTAATGCTATACGGAGACAAGCTGCACTTTAATAATCTAACATCAAATTTACTCTATCCTTTTATACTCTTCTTCAATCTTTAGACCTATTGGCAAAGTTCCTGATTCAAACAATTTATTATTCTCAATACGAATCTGAAATCTTGATTCTTTGCCCATGAAATCCGGGTTAAGACAATAACTGATCTTTTCTGTCAAAGTGTCGCCAACAATACTATACCGGCCACCTCCGGCGGCATCTAAAGTCCCTTGATCGTTATATATATTGCCGTACGAATAATATGCTTTCGTGAATATCTTAAGGGTCGGGTATTTAAATTCATGTTTCTCAAACATGCTGCCATTCGGATAAGTGTATTTCAATGAAACGATGGTCCAGCTACCCATGATTTGATTCGAAAGCTGTCCAAAACAGATGGTTGATGTTAAAACAAATGCGCATAGAAATAACATTAATTGTCTTTTCATATTTCTGTATATTAATTAAGTTTTGCATTAGGATAGTTATCTGAACTAACCTTTATTTCTGAATAACCAGCCCAGTGACTATTCTGATTTATTCATTGATAAATATAAAGAATATTCAGATCATAAGTAATAAAAGAATGAAATTATTTTCTGTTAACTTGCTTCTTTAATAGGAGTTTAGCTTTTCTCTGTGCATCCTTAATTTCTCTACTGGCAACTTGAGATATACCATAAATCAGAAAGTCCCGGCATGAAGTCCCGTTGTCCCATCGCAAAAAAAGAGCTACGACTTTTAGCCGTAACTCTTTTTGCTTATTCATTCGTTCCCTGATGAGGGTTAATCATTACCTTTTATCTGCGGGCAGGCTTTTTGTCATACTTCAGAAACTTAGTGGCCCAGGGAATAAAATACTTAAAGTTAGGTGCATCAGTATGTCCTCCGTCGTGCTGACGCCAGGCAAGCTCGCCATCCAGTAATCCCGTATTATAAGGAGGCATTTTCTCAGTTAAGTAATCATTCGAAACCCCAAGATCTTTTACCCCCAATAGTTTAAACACGCTGCCTGCGGCGATGGTTGCCATGTAACTGCCCTGATGATCGAGCCATTTGGCATCTCCCTTCTCTGGAATGCCATAACTGACAAAGGTCAGGCGCGGCGCACAAAGAGCAATCATATCATGTGAGTCAACCGGCAGATCACATCCCGTCTTGCTTCCGAAGCTGGCTTTCGAGGCCCCGTATTTGATATAATTTCCTGCCATCCAGTAATATTCTCCACCGGTAAGGCTTTCAACGGCTTCACCAAAGTTACGGCGATGAAGGGTGGCTCCTCCTTTGCCTGACGATCCTATTAGTCCGACAGCAAAACGAGGTTCGAAGGCCAGGGTAACCAATGCCGCTTTACCATAACGTGATACTCCCTCGATGCCTGCTTTTTTAGCATCCACCAAAGTATCTGTTTCAAGATAGTCCAATCCTCGTGCTGCCCCCCAGGCCCATGCCCTTAGAGCACCCCAATCCTCTGGTTTGCGGGGCTGACCCTTATTGATCAGTCCTATGATTCCCCTTGTAATGCCGGCTCCGTTATCGGCCTGGATGCTGCCTGGATCTATGGTTACATAGCCCCAGCCTGCAGCAAGCAACTGTTCAGTGGGTGAAGGATCGCCCTCGGGTTTGGGGGCAAAGAAATTGGGACCTGCCAACCGGGTCACGGGCAGATAGGCAGGATAGCGCTCAAAGATGGCCTTCATATCAGGATTACTCTTGATCATCATCTCTTTAAAGGCTTCATTCAGCTTGTCTATGTCTTCCTGCGAAGGCTGGGCAGGCGAAGGAAATGATGGACGCCCAAACATCATCAGCACTGGAACAGGGCCCTTTACATTGGCAGGAACCACCAGCATCATATTGATATCGACATTAATCAATGGATATTCGCTGTTATCAACATGACCAATTAATTGCTTGGCAATAACAGGGGTCCAGCCAACAAATTCCTTATCCGTGATTTTTACTGTCCATTTTACAGCAGGTGTCTTTTTAGGCAGACGTCCGTAAACTTCCCGTTCCAGGTCCTCTACCAACTCGGGGCGGCGCTGTTTCCACCACATGTCGGCAGTGGTTACTTTTTTACCGCCTTTGGTAGTAAGAAGATCGGGTAACTGTGGACAGAGATTGGCCAGCGATTCATCCGTATTGGCATGATTGGCATCAGCATCGTTGCCGCTGGGTCCCGGCCGGAGTTCTTTCACGCCCAGTTGCTGCATCATGTTATCATGATCCTGCTGTGCGTTAAACGTTACTATCCGGGGATACTTGCTGCTGTCGATTCTGGCCTCCTGCGCCCTTGCCACTAGTGCAAAGCACACGACCAGCAAGATAAATAGGGTTTGTTTCATTGAATAGTTTAGGTTATGGTTAATTCTCTTTTATGTTTTGGATATTGAATATTGGTTATCGAATATTGAATATTTTTCGGTTGTCATTGTTGTCTGTTGTCTCATATCTTCTGTCTTTTTCCTTATTCCCTTTTCCTGGTAGTAAATTTGCCACAAAAGCACCAGGACACCAAGTTTCACCAATCAGAACACTGAACACTGACCACTTTCCTAACTACTCTTTCCTATTCCCCCGTTCGGAATGGTGAAGCCGGTAATCCTTCCTTGTTATACAAATTGGCCCCTACCGGGTTATCCGACCAGGCATACCTTACATATCTAGGTTCGGTAATCTTCTCATTCCAAACCTCCACAGTGTTGCCCACTATCTTCGCGTTGGCCCATACGAATTTACGGTCTGCCCCCGCTATCTCAAAACGCGTTAGTGGTTCTCCGTCATTGGCGATCAGGCCGCTGCCGGTATGGCTAAAGGTAACCGTGATCTTGTTTCCTTCTGTTTTAGCAGATTGGTAGATAGGTCCCATATATTCGAGGCTCTTTTCTCCGTATGCCATGTTAAAGGCGCACAAAGCCAGCCGTTCCCCCACATCTTTCTTATTCAGCGGATGAATGTCGTTCCATTCGCCCAGGTCGACTGTAACGGCCATTCCCGTGTTGGGAACCGACAAAGCCTGAAACTGAGCCTCCCTTAACCCGGCCCAGTTGCTCTCTTCTGGCAAATAATTCATCTCCATAAAATTGGCTAACTGTACGTAAAGGAAAGGCAATTGCCCTTGTCCCCAGCGGTCGCGCCAGTCGTCAATCAGTGCAGGCATCAGCTTACGGTACGCCTTGTAATGATCGGCATTCGTTTCGCCCTGGTACCACACGAAACCCTTGATGGTCTGATTCGTCAAGGGTCCGATCATAGCATTATACAAAGCTGAAGGCTGGTTTTGTGCCGAAAACGCAAAATCAGTATTGGCATGCGGTTCATACACCTCACCCACTTTATACTGCCAGGTTCCCTTTAAATCAATCTCCTGACCTTTGGCAGACAGAAAGTACGGCTTATCAGGTACAAATCCTCCCTTCCCTGCATTATTGATCACCCTGACTACAATTGTGTTCTTCCCGGCCTTCAACACTCCTGAAGGTATTTCGTAGCGTCTGGGCGGATACTGGTAACCCGTATTTCCCACCTGCAGCCCGTTTACATACACAAAATCTGCATCGACAATCCGCCCCAGCATAAGTTTCGCGGTGGAGCCTATTAGGACAGCCGGAACTTCTACCTCCCTGCGGTACCAAACTACCCCGTCGAGGTTTTTCACCCCCTGGTCTTCCCAGTATCCCGGCACATTGATTGTGTGCCACCCCTTTGGAATATATGAAGACTCATACCATTTGGGTGTTTCGGTCAGGCCTTTATCTGCAAGCTCCTTTTGAACCGGTTTAGGCCTCGTGCTCATCAGCGAATCAATGTACGCCACATGCTGATTTCTGCGGATGATGGACAGTTGCTCAGGAAATTCCTTGTACCCCTTTTCGCTGATCCACGCCTCGATGGGTGTTCCCCCAACACTCGAATTGATTATTCCGACAGGCACATGATATTTTTCGAAAATCTTTTTAGCGAAGAAATAGGCTACCGCCCCAAAACCCAGTACATCCTTCGGATTGGCTGACTTCCAATTCCCGGAAGGAAGGTCTTCAGCAGGCCCTTTCAGGTTGGTCAGGGTAGGGATAAAAAAGTTTCGGATTTCAGGATAATTGGCATTGGCAACTTCATCGGGATAACGCTCCTTCACCCTTTCGACGGGCAGCACCATGTTCGATTGGCCTGAACACATCCACACGTCGCCGAATAGAACATCGCTCACCTTAACCTCGTTCTCGCCCTTGAAAACCATCACATAGGGTCCCCCTGCCTTTTGCGCTGGAAGCAGAATCAACCATTTGCCCGACTGATCGGCCCTTGCGCTGTATTTCTTATTTTGAAAACTCAGGGTTACTTTTTCATTGGCCAAAGCCCAGCCCCAAAGCTTAACTTTCGCATCGCGCTGCAGGACCACTCCATCGCTGATTAAGCGTGGCAGCCTGACAGCCCCTTCCGAAGAAGACCACGCCAGGATCATGACCATCAAAAAGAAGATCGAATATTTCATTTCAGTTACTAATTTATTTTGAGTCAATATCTTAATACAGTTCCCTGCACAGGAATTAACCGGATTGCAAGTTATGATTATTTTGTATCTTTGTTTTAATCAGCATCCGTTTTTTGTCAGGCACTAGAAATACTGATTTACCTAAGGCTGCATCAATTGACCCTGCATCGAAATCAGAACATCTGAAGGTTTATGTCATCGGATAAAAAATCACATTTAAGACCGGCACGGCAACCCCTGGCCTGCCACCCGCTTTCCATAATTTGACTTTTGTTTGTTTTCTATCTGTGTTTAATAGCCAGAATATACAGAGATAGAACACAGATAGAACACAGATAATGAAAGGAGGGTGGCAGGCCAGGGGTAGCCGAATAGAGATTTGATACTACGAGTTGGGTCCCGTAGTTTATAACCGCGGAGGCTTAAAACAAAAGCAGTCAAAACATGAATCTAAAAGTGATTACAAATCGCTTGACCCTTCTTCTCTATATATTTCATATCCTCTGACTCGAAATCACGTGCAGCTTAATTCGCCGAGGCACCGCTAAGAAATACCATACCATACGAAAGCATAATTCACTGAAGTCTTGACTGGCATCGTTTTCCTGTTTACATTTATGTAACAAATGTGCCCTATGGGGTTGCGCACACAAAGTTCAAGCAGTTTGCTTTATCTAACAGCAATTTCGCATGCCTGATTATCGTATCCTTCGGATCTGATGTGTTTATAGGATCAGTAAATCGTTCTTTGACTTGTTGTAATCAGAAAAAATGAATCCCTTTGCAGGTTTTTCTTAAAACTTCACCATAAAGTGGCCCTCTTCCTTTACGGGCAGTTGTATGGTCCATTCATCCATACTCACCAACGGTCCCTTAATCTTCAGCTTTTTAATGGATGCAAGGTCTTCGGCTGAAGGAACAAGCCGGATCAGTATCTTATCCAAGGTATTCCATGCCAACAGATCTTTGTCGGTAGCAGGATCTTTTCCCAGAACAGGGGTATATTTATAGTCCACCTGTATCTGCCGTTTGCTGTTTATGAACGACTTTACGTGCAGATTAAAAGTGCCGTATGCCGTTGGAAAGCCTGTAAGTTTAATCTCTTTCCCTTCCTTCAGCCAATCACCGGGAACAGAGGAAAGGAAAAACACACCGCCGTCAGGAAGTCCACGTTCATCCTTCATTTCGTCAATCAGGCTCTTGCGGATAAGCAGCAATCCTTCTCCGGCGCCTGCTCCCAGGGGTTCAGTAAACGAATTATAGCCTCTAAGATAACGGTCAACATTGTACATGCCAAAATTCCAGGGCGATTCTCTTACTACCCGTTCGTAATCCACCTGATTCAACCGTTCGGGAAACAATCCTGAAACCTCGGGGATGGTATTCCCATTCGAACTTGAGGCGTTAATCATGAATGATTGCATGGAGGCCAGCGCCTTACTCCGACTGGTGAGTTCAATCTTTGAACGTTCGAGCAACTCGTCGGTATAACCTACCGAATACACCGCATCGAGGCCACTGTAGAAGCGGGGAAGACCTGCATAGAGACCTCCGCGGTTTTCGAGATAATCAGTTATCCACTGGCTGGGCTTTTGAGGATCATTATACCGAAGAATACCCAGATGCAGGAACATTGGTGCAAAAAGATTCCAGTAATTGCCCAGGTGATCGTCAGTCAGCCGTGGATAAGGTTTCTCATAATTGCCAACTTTATGCTCCAGTTCCAGGGCCAAAGGCAGAAAGGGTGGCGTGGATTGTGTATTCAGTACTTCATGAAAGACTTCAATGAGTCGCTTTTGAAAATCCACAGCTTCCTTGTCAAACACCCCAGCATCAGATTGTAGTTCAGGCAGATTCGATTTCTTAAAGACATCCGCAGTTTCAATCAATCCCTTCAGGCAGGTGGCACTGGAATACAGGCTATAGGCAGGAGTCGAAACGTCGCCTCCGTAAATATGGCTGGACAGCAGCCCCCGGCCAAGCATGGAGCGTTCGGCATCCATTTCTTTTCTGGCCCCGATGGTCCAGTTGCCATTTGTAACAAGGGCAGGGGAAATCTTTCGCAGCCATTCCCTGTCACCGGTTAATTGTGCAACCGTAGCGGCATACCACGAGCTAAGTCCATTGCGGTATTGATGGTGATAATTGCTCTTATCCAGGTTTCCTTTCGAAAGAATGATATCAGCCTCTTGTTTTGCTTCCTCCGCCTTTCCCCATTGGGCGAGAGCCATGATTGGCCAGCCCTCTTCAATACCAAAGAAGGCCTTATAGAGATAAGCACCGTAACTTAGCTGTTCCTGGCCGCCATTCTGGATTTTAGTGATCGAATTGACCTGGCTTAACCATGAATCGATCTTACGGTCCCATTCGGCAGAGGGCAATTCAGCCGTTGCGCCTTTAGACAGGTAACCGTTCCACTTGCCCACAAATTTATTGTACGCCTTCAGAAAATCCTCCGGGGTGACCCGGCCGGTTAATTGATCGGTTCTTGTTTGTGGTACCGCCAGATACACCTCCTGATATCCCGCTTCAAAATCGAGCATCGTTTCAGTGACTCCTGAATGCACCAGCAGAAAGGGAACGTTGGCGCGTAAAACAACTGAATTGATTTCATCCTGAAGAACAAAATCACCTTTCTTCTGAGGCTTATCCTGATCGGTGAAAAAAGGAACAGGTGTGTTCGTCTTTCCATAATGATCCCAGTAATGCGTATTTGGCCGAATACCGTGACCAATGATGAAATGTGCACCCGAAGGAGCATTCTCCATTTTAAGGCTGACAAACAGCTGTTTAACGCCATCCATTTCTTCTTCAAACAATCGTTGGGTTATTTTAATCTCCTGGTCATTGGATAAGGGGCAGACCCATTCAACCGTCAACAGGGGCAGATACCGACCCGTCTGATCCTTGTAGAAACTGGTCCTGGCCGATAAGGGCGCAGGTCGTATCACTTCTTTCCCGATGCCGATGGCAGGGGCAAACCAGCTGTCGATCTGATCATAAAATTCAGGCTTTACCTGTGAGCCGTCACTCCCGTTCCAGGTGACAAACCATTGCCCGTTCTGGTAGGCAAACCCCGGATCAGGGTCATTGACGCCAGCAAGGAGTATCTTTTGGTAATCGAGCGGAAGCGCCTTCGATTCAAGTTCTTCCCAGCTTAATTCCTTGTTGGGACTCGTTTTAAAGATCTCCATCACCGGGTCGGTCAACGATTCCATCTGTGACTTAATCTCTTCAGGGGTAAAATTGATCTTCTGGATATGAGCAGGTAAGGCATCGCCAAATTTTCCCGTTTCAACCGTTTGAATATTCTTTAACCGAATCACAGGATCGGTATTGAGGATCGAATCCTCCACCACAATGATCTGGTCCCAGAACCCGTCACGGTCAGGCTTGCCGTTAGTCCCGCCTTTTCGTCCTACCCTGAACCGGTAGGCAGCTCCCATCTGATAAATGCTTTCAGGGATCATCCAGCGAACGGCTTTCAATTCCTGAAACAGATTGATCATCAATGGATTTCCAATAACTACCGATTTCTGATCTCCGACTTTCACCCATTGATCCAGTTCCTTCTTTTCCAGAATCAACCAGTCAGGCTCATACGAATGATTCCCGAAGCGCAGAAACCATACCCCTGCTGATGCGGCATCCCCGGTAAGTTCAATTTTTCCTTCCCCTGCCTCCTGTACAACGGGGCGCAACCAGGGTTTCTGGGTGGTCTGTGCTTCTGCAGAAAGCCTAACGGTCAGTAATAGCAGCAGGATTAAAATCTGTTTCATAGGTTCTACAATGGGTTAATAGGTCAATCCAAACGAGTCATTTTTCTAAGTTTAACTGCACGATAGAAGTTAATCGGCAATCCAGATCAGAACAAAGATATCAGAATTTCAGGGATGATTTAATTTGTGAAGTATTTCACTCTGCAAGGATGTTTCCATTCAAAACTTCAAAGAGATAAGGTCAAAAGCAAGAATTGGGTTGCACGAAAAGAAAGGAACTATGCCAAAAGTCCAAAAAACATGCCTCTAAGACGCCAAGTCACCAAAGATCACCAAGGTTGACATACAACACTATTTCTGATTTAGTGTAATTCCTGCCCGACTGCAGGCGGGCGTCCTAATTATGGTATAAAAGACAACTTGAGTGTTGATTAACAATATATTTAATTCCTTACGGTTTTTATCTTCCAATTAAATATACCTTCGGAGGAATGGAAAAGGAATCCAAATTACATAATACAATTAAATTCCTGTTCGAAAAGCACACAAAGCCAACCTGTACTTTACTTTGCTGTTAACGACTGCTTTATTCAATTGTATATCCGATATAAAAGTCGATCTGAATTTTCTTGTTTTTGTCTATTTTAACCGCTCTCTTTTCTTCAATTAACTGGACCCATTCATTAGATTTCGTTTGGCACTTTATGGTGTATGTCCCGGGCATGGTTTTTAAAGCGTAATATCCTGTTGAATCTGTTGTTGTGCTATACTTAGTATTTTCAATCCATATATTAAACGGAATTGCGTTATATGGAAAATCACCTGTCCAATCAACCTGTTGTACATGACCAACAAATAAGGAAGAATCATGAAGTGCCGAATCAGACGTGGATATAAGCTCGGCTCTTCCTTTGATAAATTGTCTGTCCAGACATGATCCATTTATTAATAGCATGACAAGAAATAAAATATAGCTTAATCTCTTTTGCGTATAAGTCATTTTGAAGGTCTTTAAATTTACGAATAACTGTGCAAACTATACTTTGTGTTTGATTTTCCCGATAAACTTCCTGCGAAGTATTGCTTTCCAAACCCTAATATCCTGTCAACGAAACACTGAAGCCCAGCTTGTTGGGTATTTTGCTGTTGTATGCTGTGCTTACTTGAATTATTCGACATACATGGTGTCTAATTTTATTTTGTCCTTGCTTTGTATTATTTGGAAAAAATAAGTGCCTTTGTGTCTTGGCATAAAATCAATTATTGTATCCTTATAAACCATGAATGTCGGACAAACTCCATTACTTTCATAAGTGCCAAGAGCTTTTAAACCATACTCAAAATCACTTTTCTTTTCCATGACAAAATAAAGGTCACTCCAACAGCCATTTGTTTCCACAGCCTTTACTCTAATTTGAACAATTTCAAGACTGTTTGACGTGTTCGGAATTAAAGCTTCACTTATGTGAACAACATCTTTTCTCTTAATATAATTATCACTCTCCACCGAACAAGAAACAGTCAAAATAACTAGAATTACATAAAAGATTAGTCTCATGATAGTTTTTTATTAAGTTGCTCTATTTGCATAAAGGTTGCGTCAATTTGCATTGTACACAACATTCCAAATAAAAGCAGGGCTGGATTTAACCGATAATCTTCCTACGAGGAGTTGCTTTTCTATTTATTAATTTCCTAATAACAAAGCACCGAACCCCGGCGGATAACAAACAGCGATTATATGACTTTATTTTATTCTTTTGTAATAATCATAGTATCCGTCAGACATGTTGTAGTCACCTATAATTAAGGTGTCCTTCCCCTTGAAAACTATATCCTTTTGAATAAGAAAATAGTCAGTTTTATATTTATCATCAGGTACGAAATCAATGACTGTCTGAATATTATCCTGTCTGACAATTCGAATCTTGCCGATCCCTGTTATCTCATTGTCCTTAATTTCGCCATAAATCCCGAATGTGATGAATTCCATAGTGTAATTAGAAGTAGGCATGATCTTCGAGCCAGCTAATCCTCCGTACGAAAAAAGCAGTTCCCATTGACCATATATCTTTTGATTTTGAGCGGAGAATATTTCATTATCGTAATACTGAGTTTGTTTTACTGAATCAACTATTGAAATTCCATCAATCTCTTTCTTACATGAAAATGTTAGGAAAAGGAATCCGAAGATCCAAATAAATTTTCTCATATCACTATTTTTTATGCTTAAGATGGGTTTCCTTTGAATAAGGTTGCGCTTATGTTTTCCTTTAACATTGGAAGCTCCTCTTAGAGGCTTATTACAGACGATTTCCTGTAATACCAATAAGATGCCTGAGCGGAAAGATACATACCGAAAACCTTGGCTGCCGAATCTGGAAGCTGATGTTTGCTACGGGTGTTTTTTAAACTTAGTTGCTAACTTTATTAATCTTAACCAAGTTATTATTTCGTACTCTAAAATCTTCAATCACTGCGTCCGTAGCTGTATTTGTATAAACTACAGAACTGTCATTAAGCAAACTTGCAGTGAAATCAATCTGATAATTAAAGTCCTTAAATTCAGCAGGTAGATTTACCGGGTTATATCGTTTTGTACCATTATTTTCATTTATGACTATTAAATAACGAAAAGCTGATTTTTGACCTTGAGGACAGTTTCTTATTCCTGGTTTCCGAAATTGATGGATCAGATTCCATCCTATCCTTGTATTGATTCTAAAAACCATTTTCTGTTCAAGGTTAAAGTGTTGATTGGTTCTCCCATTCACCGGCCCCGTAAAAGGCTTTAAAATTATTCGAAACTTATTCATTAGTTATTAGAAACTTATTCAATGATTATTCGTATATAAACGAATAATCATCGAATAACCTTCGAACGACCTTCGAATAACCTTCGAATAACGTACAAGGAAAACAGCTCAATTAAAGGAATACAACAGGGCCGAAGTACATTGCATTTTTGGTAAAAAGGCTTTTGGCATAGTAGTTCCGGTTTCAGAGTCCCGTTCATCCTCTTCCAAAACTCAACTTATTTATTAATTTAGAACCCTCATTTATTCTCTAAGGCTTCAGCTATGGGTAATCAAAGGAAATTGGTCCGAACGCTCGGTTTAGGCTATGTCATCATATTTGTGGTGGCAAACATCATCGGTTCGGGAGTCTATAAGAAAATCGCCCCAATGGCGGCAGAACTTCATTCTTCGGTATGGATACTGATGGCCTGGATTGTCGGGGGAATCATCACCCTTTTCGGGGCTCTGAGCAATGCAGAGGTTGCCGGCTTACTTGCTGACACCGGTGGGGAATTTGTCTATTTAAAGCGAATTTACAACCGTTTCTTCGCCTTTCTATACGGCTGGTCGCTGTTTACAATTATCCAGACGGCCACCATATCCTCCCTGGCCTATGTCTTCGCCCAATCACTGAACAGCATCATCCCCTTACCCGAAATGTTTACCTCCTTGGCGCATTTTTCGATAGGTGGCATCTTCTTTCCCTTCCAGGATTTCGGAGTTAAGCTGGCAGCCATTCTGCTGATCTTACTGCTGACGGGCCTTAACATCTCTGGACTGAAAAGTGGAGCGGGAACCAGTAAAGCCATTATGCTGATGGTATTCGCAGGCCTGGGAGTGATCGTCGTGTTTGGACTGACTTCCAATACAGGGCAACCGGCCAATCACATGGTTGTCAGCGATCTGACCAGCGGAGCAGTTACCCTCTCGTCCTTCTACACGGCCATGCTTGCTGCCTTCTGGGCCTACCAGGGCTGGGTCTCTGTCGGTTTCATAGGCGGTGAGGTCAAGGACGCAAAAAGCACTATCCCCAAAGGAATCGTAATGGGTGTCCTGGTGGTGATCTTCATCTATCTGCTTGTAAATGTGACTTACCTTACCCTGCTATCCATTCCTCAACTTGAACAGATTCATGCGGCGGGCAATCAGATTGCGGCGGTAGAGGCGGTCAGAAGCTTCTGGGGAACTGGAGGAGTGCTGTTTATATCCCTTTTGATTCTGCTCACCACGCTGGGATGTACCAATGCCAGCATTCTCACAGGTGCACGCCCCTATTATGCCATGGCCCGTGAACGGCTTTTCTTTTCAGGCATCGGTAAGCTCAATTCGACAAACGTACCCGGCAACTCTTTGCTCTGGCAGGGGTTATGGGCCTCGGTACTGGTCCTGTCGGGCACCTTCGATCAGTTGACTGACATGGTGATCTTTGCCGTCTTCATCTTTTACGGAGCAACCACATTGGGGGTATTCATACTGCGCCGCAAAATGCCCGATGCGCACCGCCCTTACAAAGTCTGGGGGTATCCTTATGTACCGGCCATCTTCATCCTCTTCTGTATCGGGCTGTTCATCAATACTATTGTCACCCGGCCACGCGAGGCAGGCATAGGCGTGATCCTGATCTTACTGGGTATACCGGTTTATTTCTTCCTGAAGAGAAAATATTCAAAAACTGAAGAAGAGGAATAATCAAAGAACAGGTGTTCTGCTTATTACAGTGGATGCAGAAGGGATGAAAAATGGCAAATAATTAGCAAGGTTATTCCATTGATTATAAATTTACACGGAGGTACACTGAGAAGTCACAGAGATACACAGAGAGTTGAATTTTAATTATTTATCTCTGTGGCTCTCTGTGTAAAAATCTGTGAATCTCTGTGTAACAAAACTATAAAGCATTGATTTATAAAAAAACAAGCTAAATAGTTGCGAAAAATCAATGCAATCCTGAATGGATGTTTCAAGAATTTTTGCCTTTCCGATTTAACAAATGAACATACGCCTTACCCCTGTTGTTTGGTTTCATTACTATTTAGTAAATTCGCACATCATATTTAGTTTCTGAAACCCTTGGTTTTTAGAAATCACCAAAATTATATAGGAGGACTTAAGATGAGTAAGGTTGATACAGTGTCAACAGATGTGTTGATTATCGGAGGCGGTCCATCAGGTCTGGCCACGGCAATTCATTTAGCGGATACCCTGAAGAAAAATGGCCAGAACCAGCGAATTATGCTGATCGAGAAAGGAAGTTCAATCGGCGCTCATATATTGTCAGGAGCCGTCATTAAGGCTGATGTTTTTAAGGAATTGCTGCCCGACGTGGAGTTCTCCGAGATACCTTTCAATGCAAAGGTAACCAGGGACCACACCGTATTGCTGAGCGAAAAGCGGCACTTCACACTGCCCTTCCATATCCCCTATATGAACAACAAGGATAATTACACCGCCTCATTGGGTCAGCTTTGCAGGTATTTGGCAGTTAAAGCGGAAGAAAAAGGGGTGGAGATCTATCCTGGCTTTGCCGTTGACGAAATACTCTACCGCGATGGAAAGGTCATTGGTGCCAAAACCAAGGACACGGGTATCGATCACAATGGAAACCAATTAGAGAATTTTCAGGCAGGTACACGGGTCGAAGCCAGAATCACCATTTTTGCAGAAGGTACACGGGGCAGCCTGGCCAAAATGCTCATCAATAAGTTTGACCTGACCAAAGGACGCAACGAACAGGTCTACTCATTAGGTTGCAAGGAAGTCTGGTCAGTCCCGAAAGGAAACATTAAAGCCGGTCAGATTTATCACACGATGGGTTATCCGCTCAACAACGATGAATTTGGGGGAGGTTTCATCTATGGATTACACGACAACAAGGTAGCCATTGGTCTGGTGGTTGGCCTCGACTATAAAGATCCTTCCTTCGACGTTCACGATGCCATGCAGGTATGGAAAACCACTGAATTTGTTTCAAGGATACTCAAAGGCGGTAAATTGGTTGAATATGGCGCCAAGACCCTGCCCGAGGGAGGCTATTATGCCATTCCCAAACTCTTTGTCGACAATGCCCTCATCGTTGGTGACAGTGCAGGCTTTTTGACTATGCCAGCCTTAAAAGGGGTGCATCTGGCCATTAAATCAGGGATGCTTGCCGCACAAACTGCCGCCAATGCTCTGGCCAGTAATGACACTTCAGAAAAAAGTCTTCAGCAATATGAGACCCTGGTAAACGGCAGTATGATTTACAAAGACATGTATCCCGTCCGCAACTTCAGGCAAGCCTTCGAGAGTGGCCTTTTCATCGGTGGAATACAATTCGGGACTCAACTCATCACCGGCGGAGCAGGTTTCCTGGGCAGACTCAGGTCTCATCCCGATTATCAGTCTACGCAAAAAGTGAGCGAGTACAAGAAGAAACCGTTCAAAGAGCGCTTTAAGGGTAAACTTGAATTCGATAAAATCCTCACATTCGATAAGGCAACCGATATTTACCACTCAGGAGTCTATCACGACGAGCAACAGGTGGTGCATCTTCACATCAAAGACTGGGAGAAATTCAATGCCATTAACATTGAGCAATACGGTGCGCCCGAGCAGTTCTTCTGTTCGTCAGAGGTCTATGAACTCCATGTCAATAAGGACGGAAAGAAAGAGCTTCGCATTCATGCCGAGAATTGCATGCACTGCAAGACCTGCGACATCAAATCTCCCGGTGACCGCATTACCTGGGTAGTTCCAAACGGGGGCAACGGTCCTGATTTTCAAAACATGTAAACCTTAAAAGAAACTGAAGATGGCTCTTACAATTATAAGTTTAATAAAACAAGTACCCCTGCCCAGCGAA
>Ga0302286_10001676_pt1 | contig 16143 bp, 16 predicted proteins | sample III_Fen_E2_3_FD_198765 | JGI IMG/M metagenome (GOLD analysis project Ga0302286, IMG submission 198765) | Peat permafrost microbial communities from Stordalen Mire near Abisko, Sweden - III_Fen_E2_3 | ecosystem: Environmental > Terrestrial > Soil > Wetlands > Permafrost | place: Sweden: Abisko...
GACGGACTCTTTCCTCAAGGTCCACGTAAGAAAACAACTGGGGCTGGGAGACTCGACCGCGCATACTACAATATATGACATTTTCTGTCATATCGCTGCGCATTCCTTTTTCAGCAGCCTGTTAAGGTTTGCGCCTTCGCCAGCACACACCGGCAAGGTGAATAGCGCATCTTGATTCACCGGAAGACCTTGTGCTGCTCTCTGACGCCCCCAATCGACGCAATCGTCCTTCTCCAAAAACCCTAATTGGTCGACATCAATGCACAACACAGTGGCCCCTAGCTCAAGAAGTTTTTTCCTAGCCTCAGCCATGGCTTTTTGGCCAGGAGCATCGTTGTCGCTCCAAAGGACAATCCGACGCTTTGACAGCATTTGAAAATCCGCCTGATTGACGCCACTGGAGCTTCCAAACGTGGTGGCGACAACTCCTTGTGATTCCAGGAAGTCGGCGCAAACTTCCCCTTCCACGAGGAAAACCACCTCACCAGCCTGCTTTGCCAGAGTCTCCAAGCGATAAAGAGGCGTCCTATGTTTTTCAAAGTTTGGTTGCTTGGCCTCAATGGAGCCATCTTCATTGCGTCGCAAGGGGAGAATCACTTTCGACTGATTCGCAGCTTTCCACCGCAGGCGCCACCACCAAGGGCTGCCGTTGGGATAGGTGTACTGATGAATGGTAAGCTTTCCTGGGATTTTTTGACTATTCGCCCAGTCGATGACATCTTGAGGAATCGGCATCATCGTTGTGCCTCCCACGCTCCCAAGGCCTTGGCCGCGCACGCAAAGTCGACCCCGTGCAGATCCATGTAGAATTGCAGCATGTCGCCCCTCCAGCCGCAAGCCCAGCAAATAGCATATCCCGTTTCCAGGTTTACGCTAAGAGACGGGTGGTGGTCGTCATGGAAAACACACAGGCCTTTTGCCCATTCGCCATTCCCACGAAGATCGACGCCTTCAGAGGCGAAAAATTCACGAGGAGTTGGAAGAAGATCGCGGCAAAAATGGCCATTCCTTGATAAAGGAGACATGGCTTATATCGCTGGTGCTGTGCGAGAGCGGCTCATGAGCCAAGCATCTAGCTCGTCGGAGCGGAATGCGGTCACTCGCGCTCCAAGACGAATGGGACGGATATCCAAAGTGCCATTGGCTATCCAGGCGTACAGAGTGGCCTTGGAAATTCCTAAGCGTTTGGCAGTTTCCTGCGGACGAAGCAAGTTCATCATTTCTTTCACCTTTCAGACCGTTGTTCAATGGCCGTGAAACGAATTTGATCCGGAAATGATGATTTGCAAAATGTGCACTTGTGCAATGATGTGTCACCAGGGTTGTGTCACGTCTTTTTGTGTTCCCAATCTTCTTTTTTTGAATACGGGCTTGGATTCAATATTCCCGCAAGCATTCTGCCGTCACGATCACCTATGGATATTTCGTCTTTAATAACATTGATAAGATTTTTAGTTCCCCTTACTTCAAGGTATTTTTCCATAATTGAAAACATGGTTTTGAGTTTATCCGTTATGTATGGAATTTCGATCTCTTCGCCAGTCTTTTCGATTTCCAAAATCACCGGATTCAATTGAGCACTATATGGGAAAGATGACGGAACCTGTACGCCAATACTTCCGGCAACCACTCTGAATTTCGATAGCTCGACATTCTGTGATATAGTCATGGGTGTTACGTTGTCATCCACTATTTCATCTAGACGACTTACAGAGATTTCATATATTCTCTGAAATTCATTGACTTGATCTTTTTTGAGAGTAAATGGATAGAATCCTTTAAAAAGATACGGGGACTGAAACATTTCAAGGATACTTCCAAAGGGTTTTTCTCGCCCACATATTGGCATAAGTTCTCGCCCAGCCAATTCCGTATCGAATCTCATCTCGTATAAGTAATCCGGATTAATATTCATAGAAAGTGCAATAGCATCCCAGATCTTCGCCCGCTTCATATGTTTCCACTTTTCCCAATCAGGGGTCTGTGGAGGTAATGGCTTTTTATTCCCATTCTTCAAAAAATCGGGCATTTGAATTGGCAATTCATCCATTCTAGGCACCTTTCATTTGATCCAATCGGCTAGCCTACTTTTGGGCATCCTAATGCTTGAGTTTGTAGCCTTCCAAAGCATCGGGGCGCAGTAGGCGAGCCATGCCACAATATATGCGGTGGTGAGGCACCACATTAGCCATGAAGCCCAGAGTGAGCTGATGTCAAGCCTTGTTGGAAGGCTTGGTATTGTCGACGACGATGACGCGGGGCGGGATGGTGACCAGCCCCGTCGTCTGCTCGAAGAGCGGCTGTAGATCCTCGCAGTAGACGTCTTCCAGTGTCGGCTGGCGCTTGGCCTCGCCATTTCGATGGCTTCCGAAGGTGACCCGGTAGGTGTCCAAACCTTCGTCGAGGGTGACTTCCATGAGGTTGAGCCCATCCTTGGCGTGAGCTCTCCAACGGAAAGCCGCCGTCACGTTCCCGGTCTTCTTGTCCACGGATACGAGGATGGGAAAATCCATCCCGATCATCATGGAGAAGCCTTTGCCTCCCAGTTGCTGGTAGATGGTCTCGGCGATGGTACGAACTCTGTCATCTATGTTGCCCCCCTTGGAAGGGCTTTAGTATATGAACAAACGTTCCCTTCTCCAAGGGGAGGGGATCAGGTGCAGGCGCTCAGGCGCTCAGATCGCTTTCGTCGTCTTTCGTCGGCGAAGACATCTTCAGCGTATCCAGATAGTCCGCCCACTGCTGCATCATCGCCTTGCGGTCTTCCAGATGCATGGTCCGGTTGTAGGCCGTCCCCAAGGCATCCGGAACACGGTGGGCAAGTTGGGCCTCGATGTAGGCAGGGTTGACATGCAGGCGCTCGTCCAGAAAAGTTCGCGCCGTGGCCCGGAAGCCGTGAGCGCTGACTTCATTGGTCCCGTAGCCCATGCGGCGAAGGCCATTTAGGACGGCAACGTTGGAAATCGGCGCACCTTTCTGCCGGGGTGTTGGAAACAAGAAAGGCCCGTCCCCCGACAGGGTATGCAGCTCTTTCAAGATTGCAAGGACCTGGCGGGCAAGCGGCACCGTGTGCGGAAGGCGCATCTTCATGCGGCTAGCGGGGATGTCCCATTGGGAGCGTGCGAAGTCGATCTCGGACCATTGGGCAAGCCGAAGCTCCCCGGGACGTGTGAAGACCAGCGGGAGGATGCGCAGAGCGTACTTGGTCGCGTACCAACCTTCATAAGCATCGATGTCCCGCAGGAGGCCCCCAAATCTCACCGGGTCCAAGATCGCGGCTCGGTGTCCTACTGTAGGGGGTGGCAAGGCTCCACGGAGATCCGCAGCGATGTCATGTTCCATGTATCCGGTAGCGACCGCATAACGGAAAATCTGGCGGCAATAAGAAAGCAGGTAGTGAGCTGTATGCAGTCGTCCTCGCTGCTCAACGCGTCGAAGCACCCCGAGAAGCTCTGGCGGCGTTATTTCTGTTACAGGGCGTTCGCCAAGAAAAGGAAATATGTCTTTAGCAAGACGTTGCAGCGTTGCGGCTCGCGTCGCCTCACCTCGATGGCCTTGGAAGCGTTCGTTCCATTCATGCGTCACCTTCGAGAATGTGTTGGCCTTGCGAATTTTATCGAGACGCAAGGCTTCCGCATGTTGAGCCTCTTCTTCTTTTTTGGCTTTGCGGAGCTCGGCGGGATCTTCTCCCTTGGAGAGTAAAGCCCAATACTCGCTCACCTTCTCCCGAGCAGCCTTCAAGGACACGATGGGGAAGCCGCCCCGCAGGGCCAGCTTGCGGCGGTGTCCTCCAAAGGTGTAGCGGAAGTCCCAGAGCTTGGTGCCGTCGGGAGTAACGGCCATGAACAGGCCGTGCCCGTCGGCGATGGTATACTCCTTGGACTTGGGCTTGGCGTTGCGGTAAACTGTCTCTGCTTTCTGACTTGCTAGTCTAGGCATGTAGGTACCTTCCTTCCCCTGAAAAACAGGAGCGGAAGCACTTCTGCCTCAAAGGGGGCCTAAAGGTACCCTCAGGGCACGGATCTCTTCACACCTTATCAGTGCCTACTGGACGACTAGAAGGCACAAAAAAGGCCGAAAATCGCGTTTTTACTTGATTTCCGGCCTTCTTTGGATCCTATTGGACCTTTGATTTATGCGCGATACAAGACTTGAACTTGTGACCCCTACCATGTCAAGGTAGTGCTCTAACCAGCTGAGCTAACCGCGCTTCAGAGCGAGAAAATATAAGACGAGTCGGCGTGTTTGTCACCGGTCAGAAGTCGTGGCCGCAAACGTGCTACGTTGTGAGGCACAGGTGGCGGAAAAGAAAGGGTGAAAATGAAAACGGTCTGCGTCTATTGCGGTTCCAGCCCCGGGGCGCGTCCCGAATATCTGGAAGCTGCAACGAGCCTCGGCTCTCGCCTTGCTCGCAGCGGGATGCGTCTGGTTTATGGAGGGGCCTGCGTGGGCGTCATGGGGCGGGTAGCCGATGCCGTATTGGAAGGCGGTGGCGAGGTGGTCGGCGTCATCCCCCAGGGACTGATGGAGCGCGACCTGGCTCACCAGGGGCTGACACAATTGCATGTCGTCGCCACCATGCACGAGCGCAAGGCCATGATGGCCGAGCTGTCGGATGCCTTCATCGCCTTGCCCGGCGGCATCGGCACTTTTGAGGAGCTCTTCGAAATCCTTACCTGGGCCCAGCTCGGCATTCACCACAAGCCGTGCGGACTTCTCAACGTGGCCGGCTACTACGACCAGCTACTTGCTTTCCTGGATCATTCGGTACGGGAAGGCTTTTTGGCACCAGAGCATCGTTCTCTGCTGCGGGTGGAAAATGATCCCGAGGCGCTGCTGAAGTGCTTGGAGGAGGCATAGCCTTTGGGGGTTAGATTTGTCGCTTTCTCGATCTGGTGGGAGGCGGCGGCAAACGATGATGCGGTGCGGAAATGGCGAATTGCCCATAAGGCGTTGGGGGCTGCGGCTGGTCGTGGCGCTTGTCCTCTGGTTTGGGGTGTTCGGGACGGCGGCGGCTCAGACCTCGGATACCGCGGCACCCAAGCCTCTCACTGCGGCCGTGCTCGATTTCCAAGGGCGCGGTGTCGGCGCGGATGAGCCAAAGGTGCTTGCCGATCGCTTTCGCGTCGAACTTTTCCGGCGTCATGTCTATCGTTTGCTAGAGCGCAGCGAGGTGGACAAGATCCTCAAGGAGCAGGGCTTTCAGAAGTCTGGCGCTTGCGATCAGAGCGAATGTGCGGTGGATGTCGGCAAGCTCCTGGGGGTACGCCGCATGATCATCGGCGTGGTGAGCCGCATTGGCGCGACCTGGACCGTGACTGTGCGGGTGGTGGATGTCGAGACCGGCGAGATCGTCCAGTCGGCCGTGCTGGATCGCCACGGCACCATCGATGGCCTCTTGCAGCCGGGCATGGCGGATCTTGCCCGCAAGCTCCAAGGGGGGATGGATAGTCTCCAGGACACCGCTTCCGAAAGTGCCACTAAGTCCAGCTCATTCTTTCCCAAGACCGACTTTGCTCGTCCTTTTCGCAACATTGGCGTGGGCTCTTCGGCCGCTTTTCAAGTGGGACTTCTGCCGTCGGCGCAGTTGGTCCCTGAATCGCGCATCATCCATGGCCTGGCTCTGAGTCTTCCCTGGACCCGCAATGCCTATGTCAGCGGTGTCCAATTGGGTGTGATCAACCAGGTCCGCATACGGATGGATGGTGTGCAACTGGGTGTGGCCAATCTCGGCGGTGATGCCGGCTTCCTGCAGGCTGGTCTCGTCAACAAGGCGCAAGGGCTTTCAGGCTTTCAGATCGGTTTGGTCAACGTATCTGATCACGCTCAAGGTTTGCAAGTAGGCCTGTTCAATTACGCACGGCGCTTGCATGGCGTGCAGGTGGGTTTTATCAATGTCGCTCCCCAAGGAGCCATGTTCCCCGTCTTTCCTCTCGTTAATGGAAGCTTTTAGTATCCCTGCTTGAGAGGCGTCTTTCGTTCCGAGAGATTTACGTCTCTCTTCTTGGCGGTTTGCGGGCTGATTTTGGCAGCACTTCGAATAAATGGGCTTTCTGGAAGTTTGGCATGCTCATCGCATGGATAGAGAATGTCCACTCTTCCGGGACCCCCGCAGCGGGGGGAACAGCCCTTTTTCGTACTGGTCTGCGAACGAACGGGGAACGCGCGGATCGTGCTTCGGCTGCCCGGCGGGGATCCGGGGGGAGTGGGGGAGACAAGGGAAAAGGCCCCGGTCGGAAACGGCCGGGGTCTTTTTGTTGCTGTTGAATTGGCTACCGATTAGTGAGAGAATGAGCCACAATGAAGACTGCACATTCCATTCGATCACTGATCTTTGCAGTTCTTTTGATCGAAGGAGCTGCGATCGGCGTAGGGTTGTGGATTGTGGTCAGCGCCTATCAAAGGGGATTGCCTCTTTCTCTGTCTTGCGCACTGATCGCTTGCGATGCGCTGTTGTTGCTGGCGGCGCTTCTGGGAATCGGCTGGTGGCAACGGCACCGGGAGATGCTGATTCGGGAACGCGAATTGGAAGCCAGTCACCGCGACCAGACCACGGCCATTGAGGAAACGCTGGAAGAGACCAACCAGCGGCTGGTGAGCGAGATCTCTGAGCACGAGCGAGTCCAAGCGGCCCTGGAACGACGAGAAGCGCTGTTGGCGGCCGTGGCGCGGACGCTTTCCATCGTGGCTTCTTTTCGGCACCGGGATCTGACTATCCAGGAGATCCTGGCGCTCTTGGGAAAGGCCACCCAGTCGTCGCGCACCGCCTATTTTGAAGCCGTCGACGATCCGCAATCTTCGCACGCTTCCTTGGCTTGGTCCTGGAGGCGTGAAGATTCCCTTTACCTGCCTGTGGAAGACGACAGCTTCGAGATCCACTGGGCTCCGGACTTCCTGCGCTGGCACGCGTTGCTTTCTTGCGGCATTCCCGTTTCCGGCAGCATGGAGAAATTCGCACCCGCCGAGCGGGAACACTTCCGCAACTGGGATCTGGGAGCCTTCCTGGCGCTTCCGGTGCGCGGTCGGGATCACTTCTGGGGATTCCTCGCCTTCGAGGATTCCGACGCTACGCGGGAATGGGGGACGTTCGAGGTCAGCGCCCTCTCGTCGGTGGCCACCAGTCTTGGGGAGGTCATGGATCGCGAACAGGCCGGCGAAGGCTTGATCAAAGCCAAGGAACAGGCCGAAAACGCCGAGCAGCGCGCGCGCGTCTTGGCGCATGCCGCCGAGGATGCCAGCCGGGCCAAAAGTGATTTCCTGGCTACCATGAGCCATGAGATCCGTACCCCCATGAACGCTGTGATCGGCATGAGTTCGCTTCTGGCCGAAACGGATATTGACGACGATCAACGCGACCTGGTAGAGACGATCCGCTCTTCGGGAGAGGCGCTGCTCGACCTCATCAACGACATCCTCGACTTTTCCAAGATCGAGGCCGGACGCATCGAGCTGGAGACCATTGCTTTCGATCTGCGCACCACAATGGAAGAGACGCTTGATCTGGTGGCCGAGAAGGCGCACGCCAAAGGACTTCAAGTGGCATTGCTGTGGGATCCCTCCTTGCCCGAGCGGGTGGTGGGCGACCCTAGCCGCATCCGTCAGGTACTGCTCAACCTGCTTTCTAACGCCGTCAAGTTTACCCAGAAAGGCGAGGTTTGCGTCCAGGTCCGCTGCGAGATCGACTCCCTGGAAAACGTGCCGCGCACGGTGCGCTTTCGGACCAGCGTCCAGGACACCGGAATCGGTCTCACCCCGGAGCAAAAGGCGCGACTTTTTCAGCCCTTCACTCAGGCAGATTCCTCGACCACGCGGATCTTCGGAGGCACGGGCCTCGGACTTTCCATCTCCAAGAAGTTGGTGGAGCGCATGGGTGGCGAAATCGGTGCCGAAAGCGTCCTTGGGCAAGGTGCCGAATTCTGGTTCCGACTCGATCTCCAGGCGACGTCTGCCTCGGAAAGCGTTCCGGAAGGGACATCCTTGCAAGGGCGGCGCGCCCTGGTCATGGAGACCCACGATCTGGAACGGCGGATGCTGGTACAAATGCTGGAAGCTTGCGGTATGGATGTTGTCTTTGTGGCCGATGCCATGGAAGCTGGGGTTGCTTTGGCGCATGCAGCGGCCGAGACACCGTTCGATGTGGCTATCCTGGAACTTCCCAATGACGCTCAGGAGATGATGCAGACCTTGCAAATCGCCATGGGAACGGTTCCGCCCCGGTTGCTTGCCGTCTCCGGCATCGGACGCAAGGGGGATGCCGCAAGGGCGAAGACTGCCGGTTTCCAAGCTTATCTCGCCAAGCCTGTCAAGATGCAGTTGTTGCGGGGTGCCTTGGAAAATCTCTTGGGAAAGCCTGGGCACGGGCACGTCGGCGAACTGGTGACGCGTCATACCCTGGCGGAACAGGAAGCTCGGGGGCGTTTCCGCATTCTGGTGGTGGAGGACAATCCCGTCAATCAGAAGGTCGTGGTGCGGATGCTCTCCAAGATTGGCTATCGCTGCGACGTGGTCTCCAACGGCTTGGACGCGGTGGTCGCTTGTCAACGTGGCGAGGCCTATCATCTGGTGCTGATGGATTGCCAGATGCCTGAAATGGACGGCTGGGAGGCGACGCGGCGCATCCGGGAGATGGAGGCGCATCGGCAAAGCCTGCGCACCATCATCTTGGCGCTTACCGCCGATGCCATGGAAGGTTCATCGGTAGCCTGCCGCGAAGCCGGCATGGATGGCTTCCTGACTAAGCCCATCAGTTCGTCCCAATTGGCGCAGGAACTGGAGAAGCGCTTGGCGGGGTATGCCTTGCCGCTCTAATGCCACTTACTTGTGCAGAGGGGTAACCTGCGGTGGTCTTTCTGCTGACATGTGGGCGAGGGTTTCGCAATTTTTCTCAAGCTCTTCCAGTTTTTTGGAAAGTACCGTGGTGACTGTCATGATCTTTGCGTCGTGAATGGTCCCATTTTGTACGGCATGCTTTTCCAGGACTTGTGAGAAGTGCTCTATGGATGCTGCGTGCGAACGGACTGCTTCGGCAAGTTGCACGGTCGCTTGGGTGGATTTGGCTGCGCTTCTGATGATGCGCCAGCACAGGATGGCAAAGGCAAGTGCGCCGACGAGCAGGAGAACAAGGAGGATGAGTTCCTTCATGAATCGCCACCTTTGATGGTTGCCTGGGGATGAATTTGCTGTAGACAGATGAATTATACAACCCAAAGATGTTTTACTGCAATTGGCAACTTAATGAATCTTTGCATCTAGGATGCGACTGACGAAATTCGCATCTGTGGATGATCCAGGACTGGACGAACAGCAGAGACTGGGGCGGCGAATGCGCTCGTACCGGTTGCGGAAGGGAATGAGTCAACGTAAGCTGGCGGACGAATTGGACGTTACGTACCAGATGGTGCAGAAGTACGAAAACGGAAAGTCTCGCATTTCTGCGCAGCGTGTCATCCAGATGGCGCGCATATTTGATGTTACCCCTTCGGATTTCATGGCGGATTTTGCTTCCTTGATGGCTGGTGAGGACCATGATCCATTCCCAGGCAGGGATGCCCTTTCCGAGCAAGAACGACGCCTGCTTGCCGCGTTCAACGGCATCGCGAGCCGAGCGCAACGGCATGCGGTTTTGGAGTTGCTCGAGCGCATGGCACGCGGCTAATCCCCGCAAATGTCCGCGGCACGCTACCTTTTCCGCCGCCATGATCGATCTATCCGGAATTCGGCTCGCCTTCGGCGAACGCGACATCTTCAAAAACATCTCCCTGCGTGTGGAGGACGGTGAGCGCGTAGCCCTCTTCGGCATCAACGGCGCGGGAAAGTCCACGCTGCTCAAAATCATCGCCGGATTGGCCCATCCCGACGAAGGAACTTTGGCGCTGGGGCGCGGCGAGACGGTTGGATACCTCTCCCAGGACGCCGCCGAGGCCACCGCCGAATTGGGCGTGAGCGTCTTCGCCTATGCTTGCCGAGCTTTTGAAGAGCTGCAAACGGCCCATTTGCGCTGCGAGGAGATTGAGCACCGCATGGTCGCCATGACCGCTACGGACGAGGAATACGAGGAATACAGCCACCTGCACGACCGCTTGGCGGTTTCCGGCGGCTGGAGCTTTGAATCTCAAACCTCCACGGTGCTCTCGGGGCTTGGTTTCACCGAAGAGATGCAGAGCCGTGACCTGGAAAGCTATTCGGGCGGCTGGCGCATGCGGGCGGCCTTGGCGCAGGTGCTGTTGCGCCGGCCTACGGTCTTGCTTTTGGATGAGCCGACCAACCACTTGGACTTGGAAAGCATCATGTGGTTGGAAAATCACGTGCGCGCCATGCCCGCCACGGTGCTCTTCATCAGCCATGACCAGAGTTTTGTCGACAACCTGGCCCATCGCATCCTGGAGCTGGAACTGGGCACGGTCCGCTCCTGGCCGACACCTTATGCCAAGTTCCGCGCCGAGAAAGAACTTTGGCTAGAGACCCTCAAGAACTCCTACGATAAGCAGAGAATCGACATCGCTCAGGCCGAGCGCTTCATCGAGCGCTTCAAGGCCACCAGCAGCAAGAGTTCGGCTGCCATGAGTCGTCAGAAGCAGTTGGCCAAGGTTGAACGCATCGAGCTGCCCCCCGAAGTCACGCGGGTGGCGCTGCGTTTTCCGCCGCCGCCCGATTCGGGATCCTACCCTTTCGTGCTGCGCGGCGTGGGCAAGGCCTACGACCAGCATCGCGTTCTTTCAGACGTGGACATCTCCATTGCTCGCGGTGAGAAAGTGGCGCTTCTGGGCGTGAACGGCGCCGGCAAGTCGACGCTCTTGCATCTCTTTGCCAAGAAGTTCGCCCCGACCGAAGGCGAACTGCTCTTTGGCGCCAAGACCGAGGTCGGGCTCTTTGCCCAGTACGATGATCTTCCCGAGGAAGACCAGGATCGCCCCATCGGGGACATTCTCTATGACGTGGCCCCCGGAGGAACGCCTCGGGTCAAGATCCGCACCTTGCTTGGGACGCTGCTCTTTTCCGGTGACGATGCCGACAAGCCTTATCGGGTCCTTTCCGGTGGCGAGAAGGCGCGCGTGCGTCTAGGGCTGCTGCTGCTTCAGCCGCACAACGTATTGCTCCTCGATGAGCCGACTAACCACTTGGACCTCGCCACTCGCCAGGCCATGGTGGAGGCTTTGCGCGACTGGCCGGGTACGCTCGTGTTCGTTTCCCACGACCGCATCTTCACGCGCTCTTTGGCGGGGCGCATCTTGGCCGTGGGCGGCGGCCGCGTGGTCGACTGGCCCGGCACCTACGACGAATACTTGGCGGTGGCCACCGACGGCTCGGCGCCGGGGCTGGCTCACCTCGCCGAGGTGGATGCTCATCGCCAGGGGGCTCCCAAGGAGCCCGAGCCAGAGGCTGCGGTTGCGCGGCCGAGCAAGGAGCAGCAGCAGGAAGAACGCCGCCGCAAGCGCCGCATCGACGACTTGGAGCGCAAGGTGGCAAACCTGGAGACGTCGCTTGCCGAACTTGACGAAGAGATGGCGCGCCCTGGGTTCTTTGATGACCACGAGGCTTCGGCGGCAGCTCTTTTGCGCCGCGAAGAACTGGTGAAAGATCAGGAAAAGATCTGGGCCGAACTGGAAACGCTTTTAGCCTAGCCGAGGTCCTCTTCCCAGAGGTGTGCTTCCAGGAAGGCGTCCAGCAAGGCGGGATCAAGGTTGCGGCCCCGTTCCCGTTGCATGATCTCGATAGCTTCCGCTTGGCTGAAGGCCTTGCGGTACGGACGCTCGTGGAGCAGGGCGTCCCACATGTCGGCCAGTGCGACGATACGGGCACCGAGCGGAATGGCTTCTCCGGCAAGGCCGTCGGGGTACCCCGAACCATCCCAATGCTCGTGGTGATGGCACACGATGGCGGTTTCTAGGGCGGAATTTTCTAAGCCCTCGGCGATCGGGTTCTGTTGCGCGTGATGGCGCAGAATTTCCCGCGAAGGAGTGTCCAAGGGGGCTGGGTTCGCGATGATCTCGCGCGAAACGGTGTTCATGCCGATGTCGTGGACTCCGGCGGCGCGTCGGATCTGGTCCAGTTCATCGGCGTCCACCTCCAACATCTTTCCGATGCGTTCCGCCATGTCCGCCACCCGTCGCTGATGTCCATGGAAACCGATGTGGCATTTTTCCCATTCCGCCGAGAGATGGAATAAGCGGGCTTCCATGTCCTGCTCCAGGGAAAGGAAGGCTTGCGAGGAGCGACGCGCGGTGAGGATGGAGAGCGAGACGACCAGGGCAAGCATGCCGGCCGGGGACCAGAGTCCCGTGTGAACCGAGCCCCAGGCGTAAAGGATGTCGTTGACGACGGCCGCCGCGAGCACGGCAAAGCCGAGAAGATAGAGCCAAGCACCCTCGCGACGTCGATAGGCGGCAAGAGCTAAGCGAACGGCCGCGTAGGGGATTACGGCCATGTGCACGACCTGGTAGTACCTGACCGATTCGATGATGAGCTGAGGTGTGGCGGCCAGCACGAAGAAGCTGTATACGATGGCCGAGATCTGGAGGAAATAGAGCGGTTTGCGGGAAAATTCGCGCGGGAAGAGTTCCAGGGAGAACCAATAAACCCACAGGATGATGGTGCCGAAGGTGAGGTATTCCACGCGTAGATGAATGTTCCAGTCGAAGCCGGGCAGCAGCTCGGAGATCGTGACGCAGGTGGTTGCTAGGTGGCGAGCCAGGCTGAAGAGGCAGATCAGCGAAAAGAGGCCGGTGGCCAGGTCGCGGCGGCGGTTCCACCACAGGATGGCAAACTGTAGCGCCATCACGAAAAGGCTGCCGGCCAGGAAGTCGTTGAATCCCCGGTAGTGCTCATCCTCGCGCACCACGATGCTTGCTTCACCTAGTTCCAGTGGGCGGGTGATGCCCTTGTAGAGCAGATGGAAATGCGACGCTTCGATGAGCAGCTCGTGTTTCCCTGGACTGGTGCGCAAAAAGACGGGGCGGCTGGTGAAGATGGGGAAGCTGCTGAGGCTGGATGTCCCGAAACGGCCAAGACCTCCCTGCGGGATTCCGTCTAAACTGACCTGCAGGGCGTAGCTGGAGGGGCGGACCGGTCGGATGGCCAGGAGCGGTGGGACGTCGGGAGGGAGTAACAGCGTGAGGCGGTAGCTTCCGATCTTGGACACCGTGTCGTTGCGCGTATTTTTCCCCCAGGATCCGGGGATGTAGACGGTATCTCGCGATGCCGCCTGGGCCGGATTCAGGGCGATTCCCGGCTGATAATGCCAAATTCCGTCCAGGCGCAACGGGCCTTGCCGGAAGTCCCAGCCGCGCGCGTCCAGGGTTCCCTGGAGAACGTGCGGCGGTGCCGCCTGAAGGAGGCCGATCGCCCCGAGAAGCAAAATGAAGAAGCGTGTCATTTGAAGTCCGCTCGCTAATGTGCGAAACTTCTCGCCGGTGTCTGTACGACTTTTAGAAGCGGTGTCCGAGTTCTACGTAGAAACCGAAGTCTAGGAACTGCAGCGTCGAGGGAATGCGGATGGCTCCATGCGCTCCGGCCTCAGCGGAAAGTCCACTGAAACCTTCTGGCTCGTATCTGCCTCCGGTGCGCAAGTCCAGTCCCACGTACTTCCAGAAGCTGGGTTTGTGGCCGTCTTCCTTGAACTTCTCGATTCCGAAGATTATGCCTGTGGTGCTGACCATCACGACGTCGGTGGAACCCAACCGCTTCTGGTAGCCCTTGCCGCCTTCGACTTCGCCGACCCACACGTCGGAGTAACCGTCCATGTCGGGGTCGCGGATGCGCACGCCGACCCAGAACTCCGGATTGAGCCCGGTTTCTGGTTCGTGGTAGAAGATCGCCCGCACGCCGGTGCCGTAACCGGATTCGCCGATGGTCTGGGAGGCGTGGATCAGGGTGCGAGAGACCGATTGCGGCTTGACTCCGCTGGTCTTGAGGGCATTGGTCCAAGGGTCCGGGTCAGATCCCACTTCGCCGATGCCGGCGAGCGGCGGCATATTGTTCCAGTCCTGGTCGAGAATTCCCTGCAGCGCCGTGCGGAGGCAGGTGCGCAGCAATGCGGCTTGGTTTGCTGGTAGGTTCGGCCCTTCGCGCACGAGGCTCGCCTCGACGAGCTTGCCGCGCCATTTTTTGTCGGCGGAGACCACCCTCAGGCGCACGAGGGCCCTGGCTGCGGCGGGGTTGGTGGTGGGGATGGTCCAGCTCTCGAAGGAGGCGATCTCGACGCGCAGTCCGATCACGCTGTCGCTGGAGGAGGGAGGAAACCACAGGTCCAGCTGCCGCTTGACTTCCTGGTCCACTGGGTCGTTGGCCCACAACCACGAGCGTTCCTGGGAAGGACCGGCACTGGAAGAGCCCAGGAGACGGGAATTGTCTCGGCTCAGTTGCCGCATGTCTGTCACTGAAAGGAAACGGAACTTGCCGCGGGAAACGACCATGGAGTCGTCTCGGCTGTAGAGCGAAGTGGAAAAGACCTGGGCGTAATTGGACTTGCCGCCTTCTTCAACAGCTTGGGCTAGAACGGCAGCGACAAGGAGCGCCACAGCCCAGCATGGCCGGGGAAGGTGACGGTTTGACCCGAAGGCGGCTTGAAGGACGTCTCGCATGTTGGAACTTTTAAGCAATGAGCGTACCAGTATGAAACTCAAGTTCAGAAAAGCAAAAAGCATTTCTGCATATCGAATTTCTGGCGAGGTAGAACGGTTTCGCGCCGCGTGTGGACAAAAAATTCCCTCTGATGGCAAAAAGTTCCCGCAAAGGCCGGATAGCCTGGCGATGCTATCTTCCACATGGCCGTTCCGAAAGGAGGGCAGCCCGATGCCGGAAGAAGCGACAGCCATAAAAATGCACCTGCGAAGGCTGACGATGCTCGTGGTCTTGGCCATTTCTGCCGGCATGGCCGGTGATGGTGCGGTTCGCCAATTTTCCCTCTATGCTGATCACAAAAGCCATCGCGTCGATGACCTCATCACCATTGTGGTGGATGAGCAGAATGTCGCCACCGACAACGCTCAGACGCGCACCAAGACGGAAAGCAAGGGACATGTCGACTCGCGCAAGGGCAAGGGCGTGGCAAAGCCCGTCCCCAGCGCCAAGGCCGATGCTGATCTTGAGTCCAAGTTCAATGGCGACGGCAAGACCGGACGCAACGGCAGCATGACGGCAGTGGTGAGTGCGCGAGTCCTTTCCGTGCTGGCCAACGGCGATCTCGAAGTGGAGGGCTCCAAGGAGGTCGTGATCAACGACGAGACGGCGCTCCTCACGATTTCCGGCATCGCTCGGCAGGAGGACATCGACGCCAACAACAGCGTTCGTTCTAGCCGCTTGGCCAATGCCCGCATTGCTTATTCCGGCCAAGGCTCCGTTTCCGGCGCCCAAAGTCCTGGCGTGCTGGCGCGCCTTTTCGACTGGCTGTTCTAAGGGGGCGTCAACGCGAAAGGCCTTTCCGTCTGGAAAGGCCTTTCTGTTTCGCGCTGCGCTTTGAGACGCCGATCAGGCGCTGATGGTGAAGGTCGAGTATTCGCGAACGACGATGTCGGGTTCCTGGTCGTCGCTTTCGGGAATCGAGGATGGCCCTTGCGAATAGGCTTGGGAATCCATTCCCTCCGCCGTGTTCCGCGTCCTTGCGGTGGCGTATTCGTTCGGCCAGGCTCCCTCGTTTGCCTGGAGCGGGGCGAGGCTCACACGTTGTCCCTGGCCACCGGGGCGGATACCGCCGTGGAGGTCGGAGCTGTTGCGATTGGTGCCGCTGTGGTCGCGGTTGCAGCTGCTTGAGGCGTAGGATTCTTGCTGGCGTTGTCCAGGATGCTCGCGAAGTCCTTGCCTTCCTTGGCTGCGGGACGTCGCGGCTGAACGGCTCCGGCCTGCGGCCGATTCGCTGCGGAGATATTGCTGACGCTCATGTATGACTCCTTTGTCGAGTGCGGATTTGACAGTTTCGGGTTCGCACGCTATCCCGTCGCAAGGATTCATAGCGACATCCGGGCCAAATTTCCTGAGAGCAAAATGCGGTTGTTCTGCCCGCATCTCATGCGGCAGGAACTGCCTGGCGGAAGAGTTTGCCGCGGCCTTAATTTGTCATCGGACGAGGGAGGCTACCTTTGGAAGATGCCATTTCATTCCTGCCAGGACTTCGTGGCCTTCGACCTGGAGACCACCGGCCTCGACTTT